>OOAZ01000541.1_pt1 | contig 32708 bp, 25 predicted proteins | sample 1671221 | NCBI WGS metagenome assembly OOAZ01 (sample SAMN06348134, study PRJEB24527) | human gut metagenome | biome: human gut; feature: ankylosing spondylitis patient; material: feces | host: Homo sapiens | place: China | collected 2015-10
CGCATAATGTGGGCAAGGTGCTGACGCATACCTCCCTCACGCAGAAAGTATGGGGTAGTACGCAGGAAAATGACATTGCCTCCTTGCGTGTTTATATGGCATCCCTGCGCAAAAAACTGGAACGATGCCCGGATGCGCCGCATCTGATCCAGACCCATGTTGGCGTAGGATACCGGATGCTGCGCGTGGAAAATGATGCAGCCATCCCCGAAGAATAACCTGCATAAAAGGTTCCGGTGCCCACACCCGTGCCGAGTGGATGGACCGGTATCTGGATCAAACGCAAAATGCCCGCCCACTGTGGGTTTTCCACGGTGGGCGGGCATGATGGTTTTCCGGGAGGCAAAGGCTCAGCGCTGCAGGACTTTTTTCCCGGTCAGCGGGTCGGGGATGCCCAGCAGGGCCAGAATGATCGCCATGCGGATGTAAACGCCATTGTGCACCTGATCGAAGTAGGCGGCGCGGGGGTCGTTGTCCACATCCAGCTTGATCTCATCGATGCGGGGCAGCGGATGCAGCACCGGCATATCCTGCGGTGCCTTCTGCAGCAGCGCTTCGTCCAGCTGGTAGCAGCCTTTCAGGCGCAGGTATTCTTCCTCGTTGAAAAAGCGCTCCTGCTGGATACGAGTCATGTACAGCACATCCAGATGCGGCAGCTCGGCTTCAAGGTCAGCCGTTTCCTTATAGATCTGATGGGTCGGCTCCAGCGATTCATTCTTCACATACTGCGGCAGGCGCAGATCTTCCGGCGAGATGAACACGAACCGGTTGCCCTCAAACTGGCTCAGGGCAGCGGTCAGGGAGTGGACCGTGCGCCCGAATTTGAGGTCGCCGCAGAAACCGATGGTCAGATGGTCCAGCCGCCCCTTGCGCTGGCGAATGGTCATCAGGTCGATCATGGTCTGGCTGGGGTGGGCGTGTCCGCCATCCCCTGCATTGATGACGGGCACGCGCGCATACATGGATGCCCGCAGCGGCGCACCCTCTTTGGGGTGGCGCATGGCAATGATGTCGGCATAGTTGCTCACGACACGGGCGGTGTCCGCAACGGTCTCGCCCTTGCTGGCACTGGACAGCTGGGCCCCTGCAAAGCCCAGTGTCTTGCCGCCCAGCCGCAGCATGGCCGACTCAAATGAAAGGCGGGTGCGGGTGGAAGGCTCATAGAACAGGGTGGCCAGAATGCGCCCATCGCACAGGTGGGCATAGGGTGCCGGGTCGGCCTCCATCCGGTCGGCAAGATCCAGAAGGGCCAGCTGCTCTTCCAGAGAAAAGCTGTTGGGCTCAATGAAGTGTCTCACAGCCATTCTCCTTTCAGCACGAACTTCTCGCGCTCGGCACCGGTGGAAACGAACTGGATCTCATGACCCAGCTGCTTTTCCAGAAATTCCACGTAAGCCTTGGCCTCTTTGGGCAGCTCATCCCAGCTCTTGCAGCCGGAGATGTCCTTCTGCCAGCCGGGCAGCATGGTGACGACGGGCTCTACACGGTCAAGGTCGGACAGCGGGTCGAAGCTGGGGACTTGCACGCCATCCAATGTGTAACCGGTGATGACCGGGATCTCCTTCATGCTGCTGAGCACATCCAGCTTGGTGAGGGCAATCTTGTCCGCGCCCTGACAGGCCAGACCGTAGCGGCTGGCCACGCAGTCAAAGGGGCCTACCCGGCGGGGACGGCCGGTGGCGGCGCCGTATTCGCCGCCTGCCTTGCGCAGCTGCTCGTTCCAGCTTTCGCTCATGGCATTCTCGGCGGCAAAGGGGCCTGCACCCACACAGGTGGAGTAGGCCTTCAGCACACCTACCACGTGATCCAGCTTGCAATTGGGGATGCCTGCACCCAGCGGCGCATAGGCGGCCAGCGTGTTGGAGCTGGAAGTGAAGGGGAAGATGCCGTAATCGATATCCCGCATGGCACCCAGCTGCGCTTCCAGCACGATGCGCTTGCCGCTGTCGTGGGCCTGCTGCAGGAATGCGCCTGCATCGCAGATATAGGGAGAGAACTGTCCCGCCTGCATCCGGCACCATTCCAGCAGGGCGTCATAGCTCATGGGCTCCTGATGGTAACAGCCTGCCAGCTCCAGATTTTTGGATTCCAAAATCATGTGCAGGCGGTCCTGCACCCGCTTTTCGTTCAGGTGCAGCAGATCCCCCAGACGCAGGGTCTTTTTGCGGTACTTGTCGCTGTAGGCGTAGGCGATGCCGCGCCGGGTGGAGCCGAAAGCGGTACCCTTTCGGGCAAGGCGGTCTTCTTCCAGCCCGTCCTGTACCTTGTGCCACGGCATGGAAATGGTGGCCTTATCCGAGAGCTTGAGGTTTTCGGGGCCGACCCGGATGCCGCGCTGCTCGATGGCGTCCATCTCCCCGGCCAGATGATCCAGATCGATCACCATGCCTGCGCCCAGCACACAAGTCACGTCCGGGTGCAGGATGCCGGAGGGCAGCAGGTTCAGGATGAACTTGCCCTGCTCCGTGACGACTGTGTGGCCGGCGTTGTTGCCGCCCTGATAGCGGGCCACTACATCGGCGTTTTCGGCTAACAGGTCGATGACACGGCCCTTGCCCTCATCGCCCCAATTGATACCAGTAACTGCGGTAAGCATAACTCTTTATTTACCTTCTTTTTCGTTGTTTACGATGGCCTGCACCTTGGTGGGCAGACCATAGATGCTGATGAAGCCGGTGGCATCGCTCTGCTTGTAGTCGCCGCCGGCGGCAAAGGTGGCGATGTCCTCCCGGTAGAGGGAGTAGGGCGACCAGACCCCGGCATTGATGAGGTTGCCCTTGTACAGTTCCAGACGTACCTTGCCGGTAACATGCTCCTGGGTGGAGGTGACGAAAGCACTCAGGGCCTTGCGCAGGGGGCTGAACCACTGGCCGTCGTAGACCAGCTCACCAAAGGTGATGGCCAGCTCGCGCTTCTTGTGGGCGGTGAGCTTGTCCAGCGTCAGGGTCTCCAGAACCTCGTGGGCCTTGTACAGGATGGTGCCGCCGGGGGTCTCGTAGACGCCGCGGCTCTTCATGCCCACCAGACGGTTCTCCACCACGTCATACAGGCCGATGCCATTGCGTCCGCCGATCTCGTTGAGCTTTGCGATGATGGCAGCGGGCTTCAGCTTCTCGCCGTTCAGAGCCACCGGCACGCCCTGTTCAAATTCCAGCTCCACGAACTCGGACTTGTCCGGGGCGGTCTTGGGGCTGACGCCCAGCTCAAGGAAGCCGGGCTTTTCGTACTGGGGCTCATTGCCCGGGTCTTCCAGATCAAGGCCCTCGTGGCTCAGGTGCCACAGGTTCTTGTCCTTGGAATAGTTGGTCTCGCGGCTGATCTTCAGCGGGATGTGGTGGGCCTCGGCGTAGTCGATCTCCTCATCGCGGCTCTGGATGTCCCACTCGCGCCACGGGGTGATGATCTTCAGGTCGGGTGCAAAGTGCATGATGGCCAGCTCAAAACGCACCTGATCGTTGCCCTTGCCGGTGCTGCCGTGGCAGACCGCATCCGCACCCTCGGCGCGGGCGATCTCCACCACCCGCTTTGCCAGAATGGGGCGGGCAAAGCTGGTGCCCAGCAGATAGCCCTCGTAATCGGCTCCGGCCTGCATGGTGGGGATGACGTAATCCTCCACAAATTCGTCGGTCAGGTCTTCGATGTACAGCTTGGATGCGCCGCTTGCCTTGGCGCGCTCCTCCAAGCCTTCCAGCTCACCCTTCTGGCCCACATTGCCGCACACGGCAATGACCTCGCAGTTGTTGTAGTGCTCTTTCAGCCACGGGATGATAATGGAAGTATCCAGACCGCCGGAGTAGGCCAGCACGACCTTTTTGATCTCAGACATAGGAACTGCCTCCGTTCACAAAACTACTTGATATACATTCGATTCCCTCTTGCAACGTTCGATTGCAGTGCTTATTATACGAGCAGACAGAGGATGTGTAAAAAGTATCCTGCACATGGCGGCAATATGATTTTTACATAAAAAGAGGGGGCAGCTGCAACAGATACGATGCAACTGCCCCCCGCGCAGAATGCGCTCAGGCGTAAAACAAAAAATTCAGAGAGATCATCTGTGGTGCGGCACGGCGCTCTCCTTTAATTCCTGCTGCTGTTCCTGCAGCTCCTGCCGGAGGGCGTGGTCGATCTCCCGGGTCTCCTGCCGGATCTCGGCAAGGTCTTTTTCGATCACCGGGTTCTCTTCCAGATCCTCACGAATGAACATCAGCGCAAAGCTGACCAGCAGCAGCCCGCAGGAGATCCAGATGGCCCTGCCGCCAAGCCGGACGCAGCTCTTGCTGCCAATGCCCGAGCCCAGAGCAAACAGCAGAATGATGCCAAAATAGCGCAACATCCGGTCTTTGGCTTTGGGTTCGCGGGTGCGGCTCCAGACACACAGGGCCTCCACGCCGCTGCGCAGGTCGCCGATGCACATGGTGCTGGCAAAGGCGTAGCCGTTCACCTTGCGGAACGCCTGCACCTGCATGGCGCAGGAAAAGGAGACGATGGCGTTGGCCAGCAGGTTCTGCTCCTGCGGCAGAAAGCCCACAAGGAACAGCAGCAGCACCTCGCCCAGCACCACCAGCTGCCGCCAGTGGAGCCGCTGCATGTTCCGGAAGTGCTCCTGCATCTTTTCGGCGGTCAGCACGCCCAGCGCAAAGGCGCACAGGGGCACCAGATAATGCAGCACCCGCTCCCAGTTTCCATCCATCAGGTTGGAACTGAGCAGCACGATGTTGCCGGTCTGCGCGTTGGCAAATACCTTGCCGCGGAACAGATAGGTGTAGGCGTCCTGCAGGCCGCCGGACAGGGACAGGAATACGGCTGTAAGAAAAGATTCGGACATTTGTCCGCGATGTTTTGGTTTCATGCTTGCACCTTCTTTTTTTGCTCTCCCATTATAGTACATTTTTGCGGCCCGGCTGATATCAGTTTTACATGGCCGACATGTTTTGGGTGCAAGCTGTGCCGGAAAACGGCGGGGAAACGCCGTTACAGCTTCCCTGCTTCCAGCAGCTTCTTTACCTCGAACAGATCCCTGCACTCGGCGGTGTACAGGCTGCGCATTTCGTCGTCGGCGGGGGCAAGGTCCGGCACCATCACGGTGACAAAGCCGCCCCGGGCACCGGCCCGCACGCCGTTGTAGCTGTCCTCCAGCACCAGCGTTTCAGCCGGGACGGTGCCCAGTGCCTTGGCCGCCGTGAGGAAGATCTCCGGGTCGGGCTTGGACGCGGAGAACTGCTCGCCGGAAATAAGGGCCTGGAAGTGATCGGTCATGTGCCAGTTGTTGAGGTGCCGCAGGATGGACGCCATCCGGCTGGAGGAAGCCACCACCATGGGGATATGCTGTGCTTCCAGATAGGCGATCAGCTCATCCAGCCCCGGCTTTTTGGGCGGCGGTGCCTGAAAGGCCGTCTCTGCCTGCTGGTGCAGCGCCTCCATGATGGCGTCCGTATCGCAGTCCGGGCCGAAGAAGCGGCGCAGCACCGCCCGCATGGAGTCGCCTGCCGTGCCCCGGGCGGCGGCGTCCAGCCCTTCCTTATAAGAAAGGCCCAGTGTGGCCAGCGCGGGCCGCCACAGGGTGGCCCAGATGCGCTCGGTGTCGAACATCAGCCCGTCCATATCAAAAATAACACCTTTTATCATTGTGCAAAAAGCTCCTTTCTGAGCCTGTAAGATCCGGCTTATGCCCTCATTGTATCATATTTTGGGCAGATTGCACATAGAAAAGCAGGCAATTCCGCGCAACTTAACAGGGGGAAAGATGAAAGATTTTTCGTTTCCTTGTAAAACGATTTCATAATACTATAATAGAAAACAACATTCGGTGTTTGCGGGCGCATTTTCACTCGCTGCGCCCGAGATCAGGAAAGAGGGAAAATAAATCATGTTGGATATCAAGATCACCCGTACCACTGCTCCGAAGGCAAAGCCTGACGAGAGCAATCTGGGTTTTGGCAAGAAGTTTACCGACCATATGTTCGTGATGGATTACACCGAGGGCGAAGGCTGGCACGATGCCCGCATCGTTCCCTATGGCCCCTTTGAGCTGGACCCGGCTACCGTCGTGTTCCACTACGCTCAGGAGATCTTTGAGGGCATGAAGGCATACCGCACTGCCGATGATACCGTCCAGCTGTTCCGCCCGGACTGCAACGCAAAGCGTTTCCAGGACTCTGCCGACCGTCTGTGCATCCCCAAGATCCCTGTGGAGGACTACATTCAGGCCGTTGAGACGCTGGTGGATGTGGACCGCGACTGGGTGCCCCACACCGACGGCGCTTCCCTGTACATCCGTCCCTTCATCTTTGCCAATGATGTGGGTCTGGGCGTGCACGCTTCCAAGCACTACATCTTCTGCATCATCTGCGCTCCCTCGGGCGCTTACTACGCCGAGGGCATCAACCCCGTGCGCATCTACGTGGAAGACGAGTACATCCGTGCCGCTCCCGGCCTGACCGGCTTCACCAAGTGCGGCGGCAACTACGCTGCTTCCATCAAGGCCGGCGAGCTGGCTGAGGAGCAGGGCTACGCTCAGGTGCTGTGGCTGGACGGCGTCGAGAAGAAGTACGTCGAGGAAGTCGGCAGCATGAACATCATGTTCAAGATCGACGGCAAGGTGTACACCGCTGCTACCGTCGGCACCGTTCTGCCTGGCGTCACCCGCCGCAGCTGCATCGAGCTGCTGAAGGACTGGGGCTATGAGGTGGTGGAAGGCAAGATCGCCATTGCCGACATCATGGCTGCTGCCCGCGAAGGCAAGCTGGAAGAGGTGTTCGGCACCGGCACCGCCGCTGTCGTCTCCCCCGTCAAGGAGCTGGTCTGGAAGGGCGAGCACGCCTACATCGGCGACGGCAAGATCGGCCCTGTCACCCAGAAGCTGTACGACACCATGACCGGTATGCAGTGGGGCAAGCTCCCCGACACCAAGGGCTGGATCGTGCCAGTGGAGAAAAAGAACTGATCCCGATTCTCCGGAGAGAACCTTTTTATTCAGAATAGCAGCAAACGCCGCCAGGCCTCCGCTCGGCGGCGTTTGCCGTATATTAGGATAACGTTCTCGCCCTCTCCGTCAAACCTCCAAAATTTCCCGGCGCAATTGCTTTCTGTGCCCTGCAGTGCTAAACTGAAAACAGAACAGCGGCCTGCATTGCGGCAGGCCATGTGCAGGAAAGATTGAGAGGAATGGACCCATGGTTAAAAAATGGAGCGTGAGCTACCCTGCCGTCAATGGCACCGAGCAGCGCAGAGTTTATGTCTATCTGCCCACGATGTATGAAGCCGAGCCGGACCGCAGGTATCCGGTGCTGTATATGTTCGACGGCCAGAACGTCTTTTTTGACGAGGATGCCACCTTTGGCAAGAGCTGGGGCGTGGCCGATTATCTGGACTATACCGACACCCCGCTGATCGTGGCGGCGGTGGAGTGCAATGCCGGGGCCAACAACGAGCGGCTGGTGGAGTATTCGCCCTACCGGTTCGACGACCCGCAGTTCGGCCACTTTGACGGCAAGGGGCAGGCCACCATGAGCTGGTACATCCACCGGTTCAAGCCCTTCATCGACCACAATTTCCGCACCCTGCCCGACCGGGAGCACACCTTCATTGGCGGCAGCAGCATGGGCGGCCTGATGAGCCTGTACGCCCTGCTGCAGTACAATGACGTCTTCAGCCGTGCGGCAGCGCTGTCGCCGTCCATCTGGGTCTCGCCGGAAAAGCTCTCCGGCCTTGTGGGCCGGGCAAAGCTGGACCCCGGCACCGTGCTGTACATGGACTACGGCTCCCGCGAGATGGGCAACCACGAGGGCATGCGCCGCGGCTTTGCCGAGATGTGCAGCAAGGTACTGACCCGGGGCATCCACCTCACCAGCCGCATCGTGCCCGGCGGCACCCACAGCGAAGCCAGCTGGGAAAAGCAGCTGCCCTTTATGTTCCACACCCTGATGTATGAGGTGGAGGAGTAAAAAACGAACTCCTTCCGTCATCGCTGCGCGATGCCACCTCCCTCAATGAGGGAGGCCTTGGCAGTACGGAAACTTTACCGTTTTGCCAAAGGCCCCATCTCCGAGGGGGCTGGCACGGCGTAAGCCGTGACTGGGGGAGTCAACAAAGGAGGAAACACCATGGAAATGCAGTATTTCAAGGATTACAGTCCGGCGCTGGGCCGTGACATGGAGTGCAAGATCTACGGCCACGCAGGCCGCCCGATGCTGTACATCCCCTGTCAGGATGGCCGCTTCTTCGATTTTGAGAATTTCCACATGAACGATACCCTTGCCCCGTGGATCGAGTCCGGGCAGATCATGGTCCTCTCCATCGATACCATGGACAAGGAGACCTGGTCCGACACGCAGGGCGACCCCTATTGGCGCATCCGCCGCTATGAGCAGTGGCTGCGCTACATCGTGGAGGAGGCTGTGCCCAAGATCCAGTATCTGGCCAAGGAGCGCAACGGCTGGGACGACCTGCCCGGCGTCATTGCCTTTGGCTGCAGTCTGGGCGCCACCCATGCGGTCAACCTGTACCTGCGCCGCCCGGATGTGTTCTGCGGCTGTCTGGCCCTCAGCGGCATCTACACGGCCCACTACGGCTTCGGCAATTATATGGACGAGCTGGTGTACATGAACTCGCCCGTGGACTACATGAAGAACTTCCCGGAGGATCACCCCTACATGCAGCTGTACCGCAGCCAGAAGGCGGTTATCTGTTGTGGTCAGGGCGACTGGGAACGGCCGGACACCACATGGTTCCTCAAGCGCATCTTCGAGGCCAAGAACATCCCCATCTGGGTGGATCTGTGGGGCCACGATGTCAACCACGACTGGAACTGGTGGTATAAGCAGACTGCATATTACATGCCGTATATTCTGGGACAGCAGTAAACGGGGAACTCCCCCAGTCTGCTTCGCAGACAGCCCCCTCATGGAGGGAGCTTTGTAAAAGCTCTCCGCAACGGAAAAAAGCTCCCCCTTCGGGGGAGCTGGCAACGCTGTAAGCGTTGACTGAGAGGGTTTTCTTATAGAGGAAAGAGGAATCGTAAAACCATGCAGAATTTCATTTTTATTTCGCCCAACTTCCCCACCAACTACTGGCAGTTCTGCCATGAGCTGAAAAACAACGGCATGAACGTGCTGGGCATCGGCGACCAGCCCTACGATGAGCTGAAGCCGGAGCTGAAGGACAGCCTGAACGAGTACTACAAGGTCGGCAGCCTCGAGAATTACGACGAGGTCTACCGCGCTGTGGCCTTCTTCATCTTCAAGTATGGCCGCATCGACTGGCTGGAGTCCAACAACGAATACTGGCTGGAGCGGGACGCAGCCCTGCGCACCGATTTCCACATCACCTCCGGCTTCCAGACCGACGATATGCCCCGCATCAAGTACAAGAGCAAGATGAAGGAGTATTACAAGAAGGCCGGCATCGCCACCGCACGCTACCACATGGTGGACGATTACGAGGGCTGCCGGAAGTTCATCGAAGAGGTGGGCTACCCGGTGGTGGTAAAGCCGGATAACGGCGTGGGCGCATCCGACACCCACAAGCTGTCCAGCGACGAGGACCTGAAAAAGTTCCTCGTGCAGAAGACGGCCCATCACCCGGATGTGGAGTACATCATGGAGGAGTTCGTCCGGGCCGAGGTGAACAGCTACGATGCCATCATCGATGCCAACGGCAACCCCATCTTTGAGGCCGGCAACGTGAGCCCCATGTCCATCATGGATATCGTCAACGACAACGACAACTCTATCTATTACATCATCAAGGACCTGCCCGAGGACACCCGCGCCGCAGGCCGTGCCGCCGTCAAGAGCTTTGGCGTCCGGAGCCGCTTCATCCACTTTGAGTTCTTCCGCATGACCGAGGATCAGGCCAGCATGGGCCAAAAGGGCCAGATCGTGGCACTGGAAGTCAATATGCGCCCCTGCGGCGGTTTCACCCCGGATATGATCAACTTTGCCCGCTCCACCAACGTCTACAAGATCTGGGCGGACATGATCGCCTTTGGCGGCACCGATATGCCGGTGGGCGAGCACTTCTACTGCCCGTTTGCAGGCCGCCGCGACGGCAAGCACTTTGTGTACAGCCATGAGCAGATCATGCAGAAGTACCAGCAGAACATGCGCATGGTGGACCGCATCCCGGACGCGCTGAGCGGCGCCATGGGCAACCAGATGTACGTTGCCACCTTCTCCACCCGCGAGGGCATGGAGCAGTTCTACTCCGATGTGCTGGCCGTCACCGACGAAAACAACGCCGCTGTGCAGAAGGAGCTGAGCAGCATTCTGGCTCTGGGCGAGCCGGAGACCGCCCCGGCCCAAAAGGCTGAGAGCAAGCCCGCCGCCCAAAAGCCTGCCCGCACCGCAAAGAAAAAGTAAAACAAATGCACTGACTGCATAAATCTTCAGCCCCGGAACGGCATCTGCCGCCCCGGGGCTGTTGTTATATTGCTAAAAAATGGTCACCTGTTCCGGGCAAAATGACAAAATTTTTCAGATTGGTTGACAAGATGCCGGGGGGGGGTAAGATGTGGGTGCGAAGCATATTTTTGGGGTGCTTCGGAACAAAAAAACAGGAGGCTTGTATTATGAGATTGTACAAAAAAGCAGCCGCCGTTCTGCTGGCGGCAGCAATGGCTGTTTCCATGATGACCGCTTGCGGCGGTGGCGCAGGCGGCAATGGCGGCAATGGCGGGAATAATGGCAGCAAGCCCGGCACGTCTGAGGGCGGCGAGGAAAAACCCGGCAAGCCTGAGGGCGGTGAGGAAAAACCCGATAAGCCTGAGGGCGGCGAGGAAAAACCCGACAAGCCGGGCGCTTCTGTGATCCCTGCTGATCCGGCAAAAGTTACTTGGGACACTTCTCTGACCAAGAAGGCCTTCGCTGGCATCAGCAAGGATAATTTCCGGTTCAGCGGTCTGGATGGTTCGGGTGATGCAATGGCATATGCTACGCAGGGAAAGAAAATGCTCCTGCTGGAACAGGAATCTGCAAATCAGTTTGTAGCGTTCTATACTCCTGATGGCAAGGACTTGTATATTGCAGTGTCTGCCGAGAAACCGGACGAAGTGAGCAAGATCAAGGGCTGGATGACGGTTGAAGAATTTGCTGAAGCAAACAATGGTAGTGCCGAAGATGTTGCTGCTGACAAAGCTGAAACACTTGCCGATATGACGGAAACCAAGGAAATGGTGTCCTTTGTTGGTGGAGTGAACCCTGTAGCCTTTAAGGCAGAGAATGTGAAGTCTGGTGAAACAACGGTATATACAGAAACGATGGGTAATGTCAAGGTCGGAAACGACTCCTATACCTACATGACGATGTTTGCGCCGGAGGCTATTGGACCCTATAAAGTAGGCGACCTGTTCGGCGTTACACGGATGAAAGGTGGAGAAAGTACAACGATCATTCTCGGCGGCAAGATCACTCCGTGCGACGCAAGCACCTTCCCTAATGTCACAAAGTAAGAAAGAACTCGAAATCTGAATATGCGTTTCCTTTGCCCCGGCTGTCCCCCGACAGCCGGGGCTTTTCGTTGTCCCTTTTGGCAAAGTGTGATATACTGTTGCCAGAGATTTTATTGGGAACGAGGTACATCTATGAAAATTCCTGCAAACGGCTTTACCCATGCCGGCAAGTTCCACGCCGACGATGTGTTTGCCACTGCGCTGCTGCAGATCCTGCGCCCGGATATCAAGATCACCCGCGGCTTTGTGGTGCCGGACGGCTTTGACGGCATCGTGTACGATGTGGGCTATGGCATGTTCGACCATCATCAGGAGCCCCGGGAGTACCGTGCAAACGGTGTGCCCTACGCGGCTTTCGGTCTGCTGTGGCGGGTGCTGGGCCCCGGCCTTGTGGGCGAACGGCAGGCCCGGCTCATCGACGAGAACTTTATCCAGCCGCTGGACCTCAACGACAACACCGGCGAGCAGAACAGCCTGTGCGATGCCATCGGCTTTTTTAACCCGGTGTGGGACTCCAGGGAGGATCAGGACGCCTGCTTTTTCAAGGCCGTGGCCGTGGCAAAGCAGATTCTGGAAAACCAGATCGCCAGCGCCAACGCCGTGAACCGCGCCGACGAAAAGGTGCAGCAGGCCTATCAGAACTCCCGGGACGGCATCGTGGTGCTGCCCTGCTACCTGCCGTGGAAGAACGGCCTGTACAAAACGGATGCGCTGTTCGTGGTCTACCCCAGCCAGCGCGGCGGCTGGAGCGCCCAGTGCGTCACCGACCACAAGACCAAGCGCCCCAAGCTCCCCTTCCCCCAGAGCTGGGCCGGTCAGCCGCAGGAGGTCATTGAGCAGAAGAGCGGCATCCCGGGCATCAGCTTCTGCCACGCCAGCCGCTTCCTCATCACGGCCAAGGATAAGGAGACCGCCCTTGCGGCCTGCCGTCAGGTGTTAAAGAACAATGGCCGCATCTGAGCATCCGGCCCGGCCAAAGCCCGCCTTCGTGTACATGGTGCGGTGTACCGGCGGCCAGCTGTACACCGGCTGGACCAACGCCCCCGCCGCCCGCCTGCAGGCCCACAAAAGCGGCAGAGGGGCCCGCTACACCCGGGCCAGAGGTGCAGCAGCCTTTGCCTACGTGGAGCGCTGTGCGGACAAGCGCAGCGCCCTGCGGCGGGAAGCTGCGCTCAAAAAGCTGCCCAAGGCGCAAAAAGAGCTGCTGTGCCGCGCATGGAGCGCGGCAGGCGGGCCATTTTCCGGCGCATAAAGCCAAAACGAAACCCGGGACTCTTTCAGGGCCAGACGGCTCACAAAAGGGTCCCGGGCTTTTTGTTTTTGCGGTGCGGGCCGCAGCCAATGGGCAGAGTCCACAAATGCCGCCGCAGAATTTTGTGCAGAGAAACAGAAAGGCCCTGCCGGTTTGCCCGGCAGGGCCTCTCTGCGTTTCAGGGATGCTTCAGAATTACTTCTGAGGGTTCAGTTTTGCCTGCAGGTCGTTCCATGCCTTGATGACCTGAGGACGGAAGGTGTGCTTGTCGGGCTTGAAGGTGCTGCCGGTATCCTTCAGCAGGCCCTGCTCCACGCACCAGCGGGCAGCCTTCTGGCTGTCGGCGGCTTCGGCGCTGATGTCGGTGAACAGTGCGGTGCTGGCGGGCTGGGGCTTGCCTGCGGCAGTCCACAGCAGATCGGCCAGCTGCTGGCGGTTGGTGGGGATGGATGCACCCTCGGGCAGGACGCTGGTCAGGTACACCTGCGTGCCGATGAGGTAGGCTGCGCCGCCAATGGCCGCACCGCCGATCACGGCCACAGCTGCACCGCCAGCACCGGAATCGCCGGAGCCGGTGTCGGAAGGAACATCCTCGCCATTGGTGATGCGTTCCACAGTCAGGCTTTTCGGTACATAGTAGCCGATGCCGTCCTGCTCCACAACACGGCTGAGGTCGGTGTTCTCAGCAGCGAAAAGAGCAATCCCGTTCTCACTGGGCTCCTGAGAGCTCAGCTCGAGCATTGCGACCAGAATATAGCTGCCGTCCTCGGTAGGACGTTCCGCGGAGCCCTCACCGGTGATCTCACCGGCATCATTTACCGGGTAGTACAGCAGAGAGGTAACAGTCACACCTGTGATCTTACTTTCGCCTGCAGCAGTGAGATCCTTTTCGTTCATCACAACAACAGGGGTAAAGGTGCGTTCGGTTTCATCATTCTCATAGATCGTGATGGAAGAATCAGGGTTCAGAGTGGGATCGTTGCTACCCGCGGTTTCCTTCCAGCCGTAGAAGGTACGGCCTTCGATCTCGGCAGAAAGCTGGATCGTCTGCTCTTTGCCGGTAACAACGGTAACAGTGCTGCTACGGCTTTCATCGTTGCCGTCATTCTTCAGGTTGTTGACTGTTGCACCGCCGGTAACGGTGACCTTTGCCTTGGAAGCAGCGATATTGGTGGGCTCGTTGGCGAACACGCCGCCGTTGATCTTGACCTCACTGCCGACATTGCCGCTGAAGGTGCCGCCTTCAATGGTGCCAGTGCCGGACACATCGCCGCTGAAGGTGCCGCCCTCAATGGTGCTGCCGCTGGCAACCGTCACATCCGCATTGGTGGTGAGGTTGGAAACGGTAGTGCTCGTTTCCGCAGAGCCAATGGTGATCTGATCGCAGTTCAGGGTAGTGTTGTTGAGGTTCTTGCTGTTGGTGATCGTAACGGTGGTTTTGCCCTCGTCATCCTTCTTGGCAGTCCAGCCGTCGCCCTTCACCTCGTCCGTACCTTCGAACGTAACGTTGCCGTCGCCGTCCGTGGGAGGAACTGTGGGCAGCTCCACGGTCACCTCGACCTCCAGCGTTTCGGGGACGTGGTAGCACAGGTTGCCGATACGGGCCACACGGGCTTTGGAATAAGTGGAATCGCCCGGGCAGGTCAGGGTGACGATCGCCTTATAGCTACCCGGCTTGGTGGGATACACCGAGGACTCAGCATTCGGGTCGGACGCATCCACGTACTTCACGGACGCAATAACAGCACCGTCGATCTTGCTCTCCGTCTTATCGGCGGTAATGGTCAGGTCGGAGGCGTTCATCTCCAGGACGGGCAGGAAGGTGCACCTCACGCCGTTCATGCCGTCCGGAATGGGGCCGCCCATAGGCTGCTCAAAGTGCGTGTGGCCGATATGATCGACACCGGAGTTCTCCTCGTCACCGAGGGAGTAGACGAGATCCCAGCCATAGAACTTATGCGGGTCCGTGCCGATATAATCGCCAATGAACAGGAGCGTGTTGTCCTTACCGTCCAGCGCGTTGACCGCATACAGGGTGGTAAGGCCGGTAGCGTCCGGCTCCGTGATGCCGTTGAGGGATGCGTTCTCCGGAACAGACAGCATCATGGTGTTCGAAGCAGCCTTCGGGTCGTGCAGGAACAGGCCGCGTGCGATGCTGCCGGAGCCGGTGACAGTGCCGGTGAAGAGGCCGCCGTCCAGCGTGCCGTTGTTGACGATATCGCACTTGACGGTAGAACCCTGAGCAAACTGCGCGGTGGTGTGCTCGTCGATGGTCAGGGTGTTGTTCTCATAGTGCACGCCCTTTGCATTTTCGGGGATCACCGGTGCGCCGTTTTCGTCAACGGTCAGGGTGACGACAGAGGAAGCCGGAGCGGACTGCTTTACGGTCACATCGACGTCCAGCGTTTTGGGGACGTAATAGTACAGATCGCCCTTCAGAGCAATGCGGCGGAGCGGGTTCTCCTGTTCTTCGGACAGTGCGGCAACGCCGTCATCTGCAAGCAGAGCCGATGCGGGAATGATGGGATCCTTGTTTGCAAGAGAATTCCAATCGCGGGTGCACTTGAGCGAAACATGTGCCTCATATTCGCCCGCAACAGTGGGATAGGAAGTAAAGGTTTCCTTGGTGGCAGTGTTGGTGTAGGTGACACCGGTGGCTTCGACCTCGGGGATGGAGATGTTGACCGTGCCGGTGGAATCGATGCTCAGATCGCTGCTGTTCATGTAAGCAACAGGAGTAAAGGTCGTGGCGACATCCGTTTCTTCCTTCGACAGAGCGGAATCAGCCCAAACGTCTACCGTCCACGGATTCGAATCCGAATCCGGATTCTTGTACAGGAAGTACGCGCTTTCCGTGGTATTGGGAATATCGATCGCCTGAACCCAGCCAAACGGTTCGCGGTTGGGGTTGCTGTAGCTGGCAGTGAGGTGAAGTTTCTGGCCATTCTCAGTGCGCACAGCGTACAGAGAAGTGATGCCGGAAGAGTCCTTCAGGCCGCAGAAAGTAGCGCCGGAGGTGAAGGAGAATTTAGCGGAAGCGGCATTCTCCGGCTTATTGACAAACAAGCCGCTTTCAATAACGCCATGGTTGGTGACAGTGCCGGTAAAGAGGCCGCCGTCCAGCGTGCCGTTGTTGACGATATCGCACTTGACGGTAGAATCCGGAGCAAACCGCGCGGTGGTGTTGGCGTCGATGGTCAGGGTGTTGCCCTCATAGCGCACGCCCTTTGCACCTTCGGGGATCACCGGTGCGCCGTTTTCGTCAACGGTCAGGGTGACGACAGAGGAAGCCGGAGCGGACTGCTTTACGGTCACATCGACGTCCAGCGTTTTGGGGACGTAATAGTACAGATCGCCCTTCAGAGCAATGCGGCGGAGCGGGTTCTCCTGTTCTTCGGACAGTGCGGCAACGCCGTCATCTGCAAGCAGAGCCGATGCGGGAATGATGGGATCCTTGTTTGCAAGAGAATTCCAATCGCGGGTGCACTTGAGCGAAACATGTGCCTCATATTCGCCCGCAACAGTGGGATAGGAAGTAAAGGTTTCCTTGGTGGCAGTGTTGGTGTAGGTGACACCGGTGGCTTCGACCTCGGGGATGGAGATGCTGACCTTGCCGGTGGGATCAATGCTCAGATCGCTGCTCTTCATGCAAGCGACAGGTGTGTAGACCGCAACAGCATCATAAAGCTGTTCCGACAAAGCGGTACTGATGGAGGAGACCAGCGTCCAGTTATCCGTCATCATCGAACCGTAATTCGTTCCCTTGAAACTGGGAGAGGTCACTGCGACCAGCCAGCCCGCAGCTGTGCGGTTGGGGTTGCTGTAGCTTGCAGAGAGCTGGGGATGACTCCCCTTGCCGGTACACACAATGTACAGAGAAGTGATGCCGGAGGGGTCCTTCAGGCCGCAGAAAGCAGTACCGGAGGTGAAGGAGAATTTAGCGGAAGCGGCATTCTCCGGCTTGTTGACAAACAAGCCGCTTTCAATAACGCCAACGCCCTTGTTGGTGACAGTACCGGTGAAGATACCGCCGTCCAGCTTGCCTTCATTGACGATGTCGCACTTGACGATATCATTGGCGCCGAAATGCACGACGAATCTCGGATAGATCGTCAATACGCCATCTGCATAGCTCACACCGGCAGTACCGGAAGGAACCACCGGTTCACCGTTTTCGTCAACGGTCAGGTTGACGGAGCTGGAAACGACCCGGTATCTCCATTTTTCAGAGGTCAGTTCCTGAGAAGGATCGACCTGGTAATATACATTGCCGCACTTGACGCGGTTCAGATATTTGTCGGTGGCAGAAGCACCATCGACAGAAAGCCTGACGGCGATCTGATACTGACCGGGTTTAGTGGGGCGGGTCGTCATAGCCTCGGAGCCTTTGACGCCATCGGTGACACTGTAATAGACCAGAGTGGCCGTGATGCCGCTGCCGGACGAAAGCTCGTTGCCCAAGACAATAGTGCCTTTTTCAAAAAGCAGGTCAGCTGCGGTGATATTCAGCACCGGGGTCAGAGAAGCATCGGCTACAAATGCCGGATACGTTTCTCCACCATAGGTGATGGAGCCGGGGCAGGTAAACGTCAGTTCCGTGTTATCCGCAGAGCACTTGAGATTGGCTGCCTTCAGAAGCATCTGGACTTTAGGATTGGTGGCATCGTTGTAGCCCCAGGCGGTATCCATGTCGATACGCCAGGCCACAATGCTGTGGCCATCGGGCGGAGTGAACTTCAGCTTTGCTGCGGGTGCAGAGTTCTGGTTGACCACATAGATAGCGTCATTATAGGTAGTATTCTGGGTGTCGGTGAAAATGCCGCCCATGCAGCGCAGTTCGTGAGAACCGTCAACACGGGAAGAATAGACACCATCGGTAGAGTTCGTTTCACTCAGCGCAGTGGGCGAAACTGTACCCCCCCCAGAACAGGTGTTGCCGCAAAAGCGGAAACGGGTGTTGCGCTCAGCATCATGCTGCCAGCCAGCATGAAACTGAGCACGCGAGTTCTAAGTCTCATAAAAAACCTCCTGTAAAAAAATAAAACAATCCCCCGTGCAGCAGAAAAGCTGCACTAATGTAACAATAACACAGTTGCGGTTTAGTTGCAATGCAAAAAACAAAAAATTCGGACAGATTTTTTGCGGGCAGGAGTATTGCCCCTGCCCTGCGGCGCGGGAGCTTTTTATAAAAGGATGGACCGCAGGTTCGGCAGATGCAGAACCCAGCGAATATATACTGCCTGAATGCATAAATTATGAATATATTCTGCAAATAACGCATAAAGATACAAATTGAACCAAAACGAAGGTCAAATCCGTGTAAGGTTTGGCGGTTTTCGGCATTGACGGAAAAGCCGCGCGGCGTATAATAAAAGCATCAACAGAAACGCAGATGCAAGAGGGTGCGGGAGGGATGCCCGCATCAGAAAACAAAAGTGTATTTTTAAAAGGAGCAATCATCATGAAAAAGGAAAACATCAAAAAAGTCGTTCTGGCATACTCCGGCGGTCTGGATACCTCCATCATCATTCCCTGGCTGAAGGAAAACTACAACAACTGCGAGGTCGTTGCCGTCTCCGGTGACGTGGGTCAGGGCACCGAGCTGGACGGTCTGGAAGAAAAGGCCAAGGCTACCGGCGCTTCCAAGCTGTACGTGCTGGACCTGAAGAAGGACTTCGTGGAGAACTACATCTTCCCCACCCTGAAGTTCGGCGCAAAGTACGAGGACTACCTGCTGGGCACCAGCTTTGCACGTCCCTGCATCGCCAAGGCTCTGGCTGATATCGCCATCAAGGAAGGCGCAGACGCCATCTGCCACGGCTGCACCGGCAAGGGCAACGATCAGGTGCGTTTTGAGCTGACCCTCAAGGCCCTGTGCCCGGATATGGCCATCATTGCTCCGTGGCGTGAGTGGGATATCAAGAGCCGTGACGAGGAGATCGACTACGCCGAGGCTCACCACATCCCCCTGAAGATCAACCGCGAGACCAACTACTCCAAGGATAAGAACCTGTGGCACCTGAGCCACGAGGGTCTGGATCTGGAGAGCCCCGCCAACGAGCCCCAGTACAACAAGCCCGGTTTCCTGGAGCTGGGCGTCAGCCCCGAGCAGGCTCCCGATGTTCCCACCTATGTGACCATCCACTTTGAAAAGGGCATCCCCACCGCTGTGGATGGCAAGGAGATGGGCGCTGTGGAGCTGGTGGAGCACCTGAACAAGCTGGGCGGCGAGAACGGCATCGGCCTGCTGGATATCGTGGAGAACCGTCTGGTGGGCATGAAGAGCCGCGGTGTCTATGAGACCCCCGGCGGTGCCATCCTGTACAAGGCTATCAATGTTCTGGAGACCATCACTCTGGATAAGGAAAGCTCTCACTTCAAGGCTCAGCTGGCCCAGAAGTATGCCGATATCGTCTACAACGGCCAGTGGTTCACCCCGCTGCGCGAGGCTCTGGATGCCTTTGCCGACAGTCTGGAAAAGACCGTCACCGGCGATGTGAAGCTGAAGCTCTACAAGGGCAACATGATCAACGCCGGCGTCACCTCTCCGTACACCCTGTACGACGAGCAGACCGCTTCCTTCGGTGAGGACGAGGACTACAATCAGGCAGATGCCACCGGCTTCATCAACCTGTTCGGTCTGTCCATCAAGGAGCACGCAAAGCTGTCCAAGAACTGGCCGGAGATCAAGTAATCGGCTGTAACATCTTCCCTTTCGTGTGTTTTCACACTTTCACACGGAAGTTTCATCCAACCGGCATCGTTGCCGGCGGCACCGCCGCAGGAGCGTTTTCCCCTGCGGCGGCTTTGCCGTTTTTAGAGGTAAATAAAAAGAGGACAATTTTATGGCAGAACAACTCTGGAAGGGCCGTTTTTCCAAGGCCGTGGATTCCCGCGTGAACGACTTCAACTCCTCCATCCGGTTCGACCAGCGCATGATCGCGCAGGATATGCGCGGCAGCGGCGTCCATGCCGCCATGCTGGCAAAGCAGGGCATCATCTCGGAAAAGGATTGTGAGGATATCCTCAACGGTCTGGCTTCCATCGCCGACGATCTGGCAGCCGGCAGGCTGGAGATCGACCCCAATGCCGAGGATGTGCACACCTTTGTGGAGCAGACCCTCACCGCCCGCATCGGCGACGCCGGCAAGCGGCTGCACACCGGCCGCAGCCGCAACGATCAGGTGGCGCTGGATATCCGCCTGACCCTGCGGGACTACAGCCACACCCTGCAGGCCTACATCGTGGAGCTCATCAAGGTCATCTGCAAAAAGGCCGGTGAGAACACCACCGCCGTCATGCCCGGCTACACCCATCTGCAGCGTGCCCAGCCCATCACCTTTGGCCACGCTCTGATGGCCTACGCCTCCATGCTGCTGCGGGATCTGCAGCGCTTCGAGGACGCCACCGCCCGCATGGACAGCCAGTGTCCGCTGGGCTCCGGCGCGCTGGCCGGTACCACCTACCCGCTGGACCGCCAGTTCACCGCCGAAAAGTTGGGCTTTGCGGCTCCCTGCGCCAACAGTCTGGACGGCGTGTCCGACCGTGATTTCTGCATCGAGCTGGCCAATGCCATCTCCATCTGCATGATGCACCTGTCCCGTCTTTCCGAGGAGATCATCCTGTGGTGCAGCTGGGAGTTCAAGTTCATTGAGCTGGACGATGCCTTTACCACCGGCTCCTCCATCATGCCCCAGAAGAAGAACCCCGACGTCACCGAGCTGATCCGCGGCAAGACCGGCCGCGTCTACGGCGACCTGAACACCCTGCTGGTGATGATGAAGGGCATTCCTCTGGCCTACAACAAGGACATGCAGGAGGACAAGGAAGCCATCTTTGACGCAGTGGATACCCTTGAGCTGTGCCTCAAGACCGTGACCCCCATGCTGGACACCATGAAGACCCTGCCGGCCAACATGCGCCGCGCCGCCGCCAAGGGCTTTATCAACGCCACCGACTGCGCCGACTACCTCACCAAGAAGGGAATGCCCTTCCGGGATGCCTACAAGCTCACCGGCTGCATGGTGTCGGACTGCATCGCAAAGGACAAGACTCTGGAAGAGCTGACCCTTGACGAGTTCAAGGGCTACAGCAGCCTGTTTGAAAAGGATATCTACGAGGCCATCGATCTGGTCAAGTGCTGCGAGGGCCGCACCAGCTACGGCGGCCCCAGCGAAGCCAGCGTGAAGAACCAGATCGAGCTGGCCGCTGCACAGCTGAATGCCTGGGAGGCGAATAACGCATGAGCGTGAAAGTTTTTATTGATGGCTCCTCCGGCACCACCGGCCTGCGCATTGCCGACCGGCTGGCTGCACGCCCGGAGATCGAGCTGCTGTCCATTTCCGCCGAGGGCCGCAAGGATGTGAACGAGCGTGCGAAGGTCATCAACTCTGCCGACCTCGCCTTCCTCTGCCTGCCGGATGCGGCATCCAAAGAGGTCATGCCCCTGCTGCGCCCGGACGTGAAGGTGCTGGACACCTCCACCGCCTTCCGCACCGATGCCGCATGGGACTACGGTTTCCCGGAGCTGGCGGGCCAGAAGGAAAAAATCAAAAATTCCTGCCGCGTGGCGGTGCCCGGCTGCTATGCCAGCGGCTTTATCAGCATTGCCCGCCCGCTGGTGGAGCTGGGCCTTGTCCCGGCAGAGTATCCCTTCAGCTGCACCGGCATTTCCGGCTATTCCGGCGGCGGCAAAAAGATGATCGCCGAGTACGAGAACCCCGACCGCCCGGCGCACAGCAAGCTGGATGCACCCAAGAGCTACGGTCTGGGCCTTGCCCATAAGCATCTGCCCGAGATGCAGAAGATCAGCGGCCTTGCCCACACCCCCATGTTCGTGCCGGTGGTGTGTGACTATTACTGCGGCATGCAGGTGCTGGTGCCGCTGGACCTGACGCTGGCGGGCAGCACCGCCGAACAGGTGGCTGCAGGCATTGCCGGGTACTATAAGGACGCCGCCACCGTCAAGGTGCACGGGCTGAACGAGACCCTGCCGGAGAACGGCCTGTACTCGAACGCCATGGCCGGTACCGACCGCATGGAGCTGTACCTGACCGTGAACGCCGCCGGCGACCAGATGATGCTGGTGTCGGTGTTCGATAATCTGGGCAAGGGCTCCTCCGGTGCCGCCGTCCAGTGCATGAACCTGATGCTGGGGATGGAAGAGACGGAAGGATTGGAATAAAGATGGCTCGTACACGGGCAGCGTCCTCGCCCTCTCCGTCTTTGCTTCGCAAATCCACCTCTCCCAAAGGGAGAGGCCTTGGCAAAAAGATGAAGTTTGCGTGGACTGCCAAGGGCTCCCACTTTGGGGGAGCTGGCGAACGTATGTGAGCCTGAGAGGGCTAGCCCGTTCGAGTGAGAAGTATTTCTTTGTGGGAAAGGAAGATCATTATGCAGTATAAGGAAGTTGCGGGCGGCATCTGCGCGCCCAAGGGCTTTGCGGCGGCTGGCGTGCACTGCGGCATCCGCGCAAACCATGCAGAAAAATACGATCTGGCACTCATCAAGGCGGACGTGCGCTGCGCTGCCGCCGGTGTGTACACCACCAACAAGGTCTGCGGCGCACCCATCAAGGTGGACCGTGCCCACCTGAAGGACGGCTATGCACAGGCGATCCTTGTGAACAGCGGCAACGCCAACACCTGCGCCGCCAACGGTGTGGCTCTGGCCGAAGAATGCTGCGAGCTGGTGGGTAAGGCGCTGGGCATCGATCCGCAGGACGTGCTGCCCGCCTCCACCGGCGTCATCGGTCAGCCCATGGTCATCGACCCCTTTGCCCGGGGCATCCCTGCCGCCGCCGCAAAGCTGGCTGCGGACGGGCAGGGCAGCGCCGACGCCGCCACCGCCATCATGACCACCGACACCCACAAAAAGGAATACGCCATCCAGTTCGAGCTGGGCGGCAAGGTGTGCACCGTGGGTGCCATCGGCAAGGGCAGCGGCATGATCGCCCCCAATATGGCCACCATGCTGGCCTTCTACACCACCGATGCGGCGGTGTCCCCCATCCTGCTGGAAAAGGCCCTCAAGACTGTGGTGCCCGGCACCTACAACCAGATGAGCGTGGATCTGGACACCTCCACCAACGATACCCTGATTATCATGGCTTCCGGCCTTGCAGGCAACCCGGAGATCTGCGAGGAGAACGCGGACTACCACGCCTTTGTGGCGGCGCTGACGGCCATTGCCGAGCACATGTGCGCCGAGCACGCCGGTGACGGCGAGGGTGCCACCCACCTCATCACCTGCGAAGTGACCCACGCCCCCGACCTGAAGACAGCCCGTGCTGTCAGCCGCAGCGTGGTGTGCTCCAACCTGTTCAAGGCAGCGGTGTTTGGCCGCGATGCCAACTGGGGCCGCATCCTGTGCGCCATCGGCTACACCCCCGGCGATTTCTCCATTGATAAGGTCTGCGTGCGGCTTTCCAGCAAGGCGGGCGAGGTGTATGTGTGCGAGAATGCCGCCTACCACCCCTACAGCGAGGAGGAGGCCGCCAAGGTGCTGGCCGAGCATGATATCCTGGTCAAGGTGGACATGGGCACCGGCGATGCATCCGCCAAGGCATGGGGCTGCGATCTGACCTACGATTACGTCAAGATCAACGGCGATTACCGCACCTGATAACCCTCTCAGGCGCTGCGCGCCAGCTCTCCCGAAGGGAGAGCCTTTGGCAAAACCGTGAACGCTGCGGGAACTGCCAAAGCCTCCCACTTTGAGGAAAGACTCTCCCCGGCCGGGGAGAGATGTCGCAATAGCGACAGAGTGGGGAATGTGGCATCGCGCAAGCGATGACGGAGAGGGCAAGGCTGCTAACGGCAAGGAGCAACAGAAAGTATATGAAAAACGAAGAAATGGCGCGCCTTTTCTCTGAGGCGACACCCTACATCCAGAAGTATCACGGAAAGACCATGGTCGTGAAATACGGCGGCAATGCCATGATCAACGAAGAACTGAAAAATGCCGTCATGAACGATCTGGTCACCCTCACCCTGCTGGGTGTGCGCGTCGTGCTGGTGCACGGCGGCGGCCCGGCCATCAATGAGATGCTGAAAAAGGTGGGTGTGGAAAGCCATTTCGCAAATGGTCTGCGGGTGACCGACGACGCCACCATGGAGATCGTGCAGCAGGTGCTGGCCGGTAAGGTGAACAAGGATCTGGTGGCAAAGCTGCGCGGCCGCGGCGTGGGCCTGTGCGGCATGGACGGTCAGATGCTGCGCTGCACCGAGCTGGACCCCCAGCTGGGCCATGTGGGCGAGATCGTGCATGTGGACGCCACCCTGATCGGCAGCCTGCTGGATGGCGGCTACATCCCGGTCATTGCCACGGTGGGCATGGACGATCTGGGTCAGGCCTATAACGTGAATGCGGACACTGCCGCTGCGCAGATCGCCATTGCGCTCAAGGCTGAGAAGCTGGTGTCCATGACCGATATCGCGGGCCTGCTGCGGGATAAGGACGATGAAAGCACCCTCATCCCCGAGGTGGAGGTGTCCGAGATCGAGGGCTACAAGTCCGCCGGTGTCATTGCGGGCGGCATGATCCCCAAGATCGGCGGCATGGCCGATGCCATCTATCAGGGCGTGCACGAGGCGGTCATCATCGATGGCCGGGTGCCCCACTCCATCCTGCTGGAGCTGTTCTCCAACCGCGGCTCCGGCACCCGCTTCTACCGCCGCAGCCACCGCGAATAAAAAGATTGCGCAATCGCCGGCGGGAAGCTATAATAAAGACAACGAGCTTACTCCGCTGCTGTACGGCGGTTGGCATTATGCAGATGCTCTTATTTTAGCGGGCTCGCCCTCTCAGTCATCGCTGCGCGATGCCAGATTCCCCTTTTTGTCACCTGCGGTGATATCTTCCCCCGGCCGGGGGAAGTCTTTCCTCAAAGTGGGAGCCCTTGGCAGTCCACACAAACTTCATCTCTTTGCCAAGGCCTCTCCCTTTGGGAGAGGTGTCACCGCAGGTGACTGAGAGGGCGAGGACGCTGACCGTGTGCAACGGTGTTCTGAACGGCGGCCGCAAGGCTTTGCGCAACAGCTCCATTTTACAGGAGGTACACCTATGGATTCTGAAAAGGTCATCAAGCGGGACGGCGAATACGTCCTGCACACCTATAACCGCAACCCCATCGTGCTGGAAAAAGGCCACGGTCTGCGTGCCATCGGGCCCGAAGGCCAGCAGTATCTGGATTTTACCAGCGGCATCGGTGTCAACAGTCTGGGTTACTGTGATCTGGACTGGGCCGAAGCTGTTTCCGAGCAGGCCCATAAGCTGCAGCACTCCTCCAACCTCTACTACACGGCCCCCTGCGGCAAGCTGGCCAAAAAGCTGTGCAAGCGCACCGGCATGAGCAAGGTTTTCTTCGGCAACTCCGGTGCCGAGGCCAACGAGGGCGCCATCAAGGCCGCCCGTAAGTACAGCGTGGACCACTACGGCAAGGACCGCACCACGGTCATCACGCTGGTGAACAGCTTCCACGGCCGCACCATCGCCACCCTGACCGCCACCGGTCAGGAGGTGTTCCACAACTACTTCGGCCCCTTCAACGAGGGCTTCCTGTATGCTCCGGCAGGCGATATGGAAGCGCTGCAGGAGCTGGTGGACCGCAACACCTGCGCCGTGATGCTGGAACTCATTCAGGGCGAGGGCGGCGTGATGGCGCTGGACCCGGACTATGTGCAGGCCGTGCGCAAGCTCTGTGACGAAAAAGACCTTGTGCTCATCGTGGACGAGGTGCAGACCGGCGTGGGCCGCACCGGCACCTTCCTGTGCTGCGAGCACTACAACCTCAAGCCGGACGTGGTCACGCTGGCCAAGGGTCTGGGCGGCGGCCTGCCCATCGGCGCGGTGCTGATGAACGAAAAGGTGGCCGCAGGCATGGGCCCCGGCACCCACGGCTCTACCTTCGGCGGCAACCCGGTGGTCTGCGCCGGTGCCAATGTGGTGGTGGACCGCATGGACCAGAGCTTCCTTGCCAATGTCAACGAGCGCGCTGTCCAGCTGCGCGCAGGCATCGCAAAGCTGCCCCATGTCAAGAGCATTTCCGGCATCGGCCTGATGGTGGGCATCGAGTTCTACGACCTCAAGGCCGCAGATGTGCTGGCCGCCTGCCGCGAAGCGGGCCTGCTGGTGCTGACGGCCAAGACCCGCCTGCGCCTGCTGCCGCCGCTGACCCTCAGTGAGCACGATGTGGACATGGCGCTGGAGATCCTGAGCGATGTGCTGAGCAAAATGGAGCCGACGGCTCCGAAGGAGCAGGCATGAAAAATCTGCTGAAAATGAGCGACCTCTCCCCTGCCGAGCTGACCCACATTCTGGATGTGGCTGACCAGCTCAAGGCACAGCAGAAGCTGGGCGGCACGGCCCCGCTGCTGGCGGGCAAAACGGTGGCTCTGATCTTCTCCAAGGCGTCCACCCGCACCCGCACCAGCTTTGAGGTGGGTGTGTACCAGCTGGGCGGTCTGGGCAACTACATGAACACCGCCGAGCTGCAGGCCGGGCGCGGCGAGCCCCTCAAGGACACCGCCCGGGTGCTGGGCCGCTACTACGACTGCGTGGTGTGGCGCACCTACCGCCAGAGCGATCTGGAAGAGTTTGCCGAGCTGGCCGGTGTGCCGGTGATCAACGGCCTGACGGATTACGCCCATCCCTGTCAGGTGCTGGCCGACCTGATGACCATTCGGGAGCGCCGGGGCAGCCTTGCAGGCCGGAAGCTCTGCTTTGTCGGCGACGGCAGCAGCATGGCAAACAGTCTCATCGTGGGCGGACTGCTGGCCGGGATGCAGGTCACCTGCGTCTGCCCGCAGAGCTACCGCCCGGCGGCGGATGTGCTGATGTTCGCCCGCAAGTACGGCAGCGCCTTCCACCTGACCGCAGACCCTGCCGAGGGCGTTCAGGACGCCGATGTGGTGGCAACGGCTGTGTGGAACACCGCCCAGCCCGGCACGCCGGAAAGTGAGCAGCGCCTGCGGGATTTCGTGGGCTATCAGCTCACCGGCAAGCTGCTGGAAAGCGCCAAGCCCGACGTCATGGTGCTGCACTGCCTGCCCGCCCACCGGGGCGAGGAGATCTCCTCGGCGGTGTTCGAGCAGCACGCACCGGAGATCTTCGATGAAGCCGAGAACCGTCTGCACGTGCAGAAAGCCGTGCTGGCCATTCTTCTGGCGGGGAAATAAAATTGCATAAAGCGCAAGAGCCTCTGCCATTGGCAGGGGCTTTTTGTATCCCAGTCCTTGCACATCCTGTCTGAAAATACTGTAAAATTCTTGTGCCCTTTGCCGATTGACGAAAACCGATCCGGTTTGCTATACTGAGCGTGGTCAATCAAGTAAGGTTTGTTACTCTCCGGAGGCTTTCCCTTATCCATTGCAGATAGGGGTGAACTTTCGGTTTTTTTCTTTCTATGGGGGTTGTGGGAAGATGAAGGTCATTAAAAACATCAATAACAACATCTCCCTTTGTCTGGACAGCCGCAACAACGAGGTTGTAGCCTTCGGGAAAGGCATTGGTTTCACAAAGCCACCCTATGATGTACCACTTTCCAAAATCGACCGCACCTTTTACGATGTGGACGAGGAACAGTTGGCCGTGCTCAACCGCATCCCGGAAAATGTGCTGGAAGCCGCCGCCGAGATCGTAGACCTTGCCAACGAGAAGATGGACAACCAGTTCCGGGAGAACGTGGTGTTCACGCTGGCAGATCACATTGATTTTTCCGTTCAGCGCTACCGCAAAAACATCAACATCAAGCTGCCGCTCTTTTACGAGGTGCGCCAGCTTTATCCCAAAGAATCCGAGATTGGAAAACAGGCATTGAACATCCTGAAAAAGCGGCTGGATATCGCCCTTCCCCGGGAGGAAGCCGCCGCCATCGCTCTACATTTTGTCAACTACAAGGCACAGGCGGAAACCACACCGGACATCGACTATGGTTCCATCATTGAGCAGGCTACGGGTATTATTGAACAGGAACTGCAGGTGACGGTGGATCGTGACAGTTTCAACTACTACCGGTTCGTCACCCACATGCACTACATGATGAAGCGTACCTTGGATGACGCCATGATCGACACCCAGAACCGGGATATTTTTGAATCCATGAAAAAAGAGTATCCCTCCATTTATTCCTGCTCGGTCAAGGTAGCCGCCCTGATCGAACAACAGCTGAAAAAATCTCTTTCCGAAGAGGAAATATTATATCTGATCCTACACATCAATCGTTTGTGTGCTCGTGAGGATTGTGACCGATAAAGGCATACCGCCTTTGGAGGGCTTTACCCCAGAGTACCGCAGAAGATGCACCGTGTCTGTCCATCTGGTCAGCCGGTACACGCTTTGCGGTGCGCTGGGGTTTTTATTTGGAAACAGAACCGACCGGGAGCGCGCCCCGAACGGGTTTGTGATAAATCTTCCAGAAAAAACACTTGGAAAACTGTTTTTCAAAAACAGGAGGAGAACAAAATGGCAAACAAATATGATACGATGGTCAGCAGCATCGTTGACCTGGTCGGCGGAAAAGAAAACATCCGCTCTTTTGCACACTGCGTTACACGGCTGCGCTTCAATGTAAAAGACAAGGGGCTGGTGGATGAAGCCAAAATCCGGGAATTGCCGGGTGCGGTAGGCACGCAATGGTCTGGTAATCAGCTGCAGGTAATCATCGGCAATGATGTGGAGAACGTTTACAAGCAGATCGCAAAGGCGAATAATCTTGCCGTGGAGCCGGAAGTGTCTGCCGAGAGTGCAGATGAAAAGCAGAAAAACATTGTTGTAAAGCTGATTGAAATGCTTTCCGGCTGTGTGATCCCGCTGGTACCCATTCTGATGGGCGCTGGCATGATAAAGGTCTTTTATCTGCTTGCTGTCCGTTTAGGAATCCTTTCCACGGAAAGCTCTACCTATATGGTGCTGGACTTCGTCAATAACGCAGCATTTTATTTTCTGCCGGTCTTTGCTGGTGCAACTGCCGCAAAAAAGTTTGGCGGCAGTATGAGCATAGGCATGCTGGTGGGTGCGATGCTGATCCATCCCACCTTTATCTCGGCAGTAAGCGGGGGTACGGCACTAACGATTTTTGGACTGCCGATCTACGCAACAAGCTATACTAATTCCATTTTCCCGGCGATCCTGTCGGTATGGGTCATGTCCAAGATTGAAAATTTCCTGAAAAAGCATGTGCCGGAGTGGCTGCGCGCTATTGCTGTGCCGACTCTGACTCTTCTCATCATGATCCCGGTGGCGTTCTGCGTGGTCGCCCCCATCGGTGCATTCATGGGTACCTATCTTGCCAAGGCGATCATGTTCTTGTACAGCACTCTCGGCTTCCTTGCCTATGGCATTTTTGGCGTGATGTTCCCCATCATGGTCATGTTTGGCATGCACACGGCACTTACACCGTACAGCGTTCAGCTGATGTCTACGGTAGGTTATGAGCCGTGCTCCATTATGAGCTTTGTTTCTACCTGTACCCTGACTGCGATAAGCCTTGCCGTGGCGATCCGGACCAAGAACGAGAATATTCGTTCCACGGGCTATTCCTGCGCGCTGACTGCATTTGTGGGTGGCGTGACAGAACCGGCAATGTTCGGCATTGGACTGCGTTTTAAAAAGCCGTTTATCTGTGCGCTGATCGGTAATTTTGTGGGCGGCTGTGTTGCCGGTCTGTATGGCGTGCAGTGCTATGCATTGGGACCTGCCAATATCCTGAATGTGGCAAAGTTTATTGGCGGCGAGGGCATGGGCAACTTTGCATTTGCTATGCTGGGTGCAGCAGTGGCATTTGTGGTGACTTTTGTGCTGACCTGCCTTGCGTACCGCAGCAGCGACCCGATGCAGGAGGGCTGATCCATGAAATTTTCGGAAGGTTTTTTATGGGGTGGTGCAATTTCCTCCAGTCAGGCGGAAGGCGCATATCTGGAGGATGGCAAGGGCCTGAGCACAACAGATTTTATGACATCTGGCACAAAAACAAGCCCTCGCAGAATTACGAAGACACTGGAAAAAGATGCGTACTATCCGAGCCATAAAGCAATTGATTTTTACCACCACTATAAAGAGGACATCCGGCTGTTCGGCGAGATGGGTTTTAAAGTGTTCCGTTTGTCCATTGCATGGTCGAGAATCTACCCGAATGGAGATGAACTCCAGCCGAACCGGGCTGGGCTGGAGTTTTATCACGATGTTTTCCATACCTGCCACGCCTACGGCATCGAACCTTTGGTGACGATCTGCCATTACGATATGCCGCACGCCCTTAGCGTAAAATGGAACGGGTGGGCAGACCGGCGTTGCATTGAATTGTTTGAGCGATACTGCCGGACTTTGTTTGCAGAATACGGTCACGAAGTAAAATACTGGCTGACCTTCAACGAAATGAACATCCTTACGGCACCGATGTGCGGGTACCTGTGCGCAGGCATCCAGCCCGCTGGTGCAGAGGGGACATTCGGTCCTGGAGCAATAGACCAGCACGAAACGCCGGAGCGGAGAAACCTGCGGTTTCAGGCACTACACCACCAGTTTGTGGCAAGTGCAAAAGTAGTGGCTCTGGCACATGAAATGATGCCAGCAGCTAAAATCGGCTGTATGATGTCCAGCCAGTGTACCTACCCGCGCACCTGTGATCCGGATGACCTGCGGGCAGCGCAGGAACAGCGGCAGATCGTCAACTATTTTTGCAGTGATGTTCAGGTACGCGGCAGATATCCGGGGTATATCAAACGGTATTTTCAGGAAAATGATATCCGGATCACGATGCAGCCGGAGGATGCGGAGATCCTGCAAAATGGCTGCGTGGATTTTTACAGCTTCTCGTATTACCAGAGCCGATGTATCAGTGCAAATCCGGGGGATGAGACCGTGGCCGGAAATATGGCAGTAGGTGTCAAAAATCCGTATCTGCCCATGACGCAGTGGGGGTGGCAGGTGGATGAAAAAGGACTGCGTTATTATCTCAATGAAGTCTATGACCGCTACCAGATCCCCCTCATGGTGGTAGAAAACGGACTAGGTGCGCAGGATGTGCTGCAGGCAGACGGAACGGTACATGACCTGTACCGAATCGACTATCTGCGCAGACACATCAGTCAGATGGCAGAAGCAATCAAGGATGGCGTAGACCTGATGGGCTATACTCCCTGGGGCTGCATCGACCTTGTGTCCGCTTCTACCGGCCAGATGGCAAAGCGCTACGGCTTTGTATATGTAGACGCAGACGATTCCGGCAACGGCACCTTTAAACGTTATAAAAAAGACAGTTTTTATTGGTATAAGAAGGTAATTGAAACAAACGGCGAATCGCTGTAACCTGCTCTGAACCAAAAATAACGCCTGCCATTTTCAGTTGGCAGGCGTTATTTTTATGCAGACATCAGACCTTTGCCGCACCGCGTTCCAGGATGCCGTTGAAGCGGGAGAAGAAGGTGATGGTGGTGATAGTGGCGGCCAGAATGTCGCTGACCGGCTCGGCCAGAAACACGCCGAACACCGGGTTCGGCAGCAGGTGCGGCAGGATGAAGATGAGCGGGATCAGCAGGATGATCTTGCGCAGGCAGGCCAGCAGCAGGCTTACCTTAGCCTGCCCCAGCGCCATAAAGCTCTGCTGGCAGGCGATCTGGAAGCCCATGGCAAAAATGCCCGCCATGTAAATGCGCATGGCCCAGGTGGTGTAGGAGATCAGCGCACTGTCCGAGGTGAAGATACCGGCCACCGCGCCGGGTACCAGCATCATCAGAAGCCAGAACACGCAGGTGTATACGCCGCACAGGGTCAGCTGAAAGCGGAAGGCTTCCTTGACGCGGGGCTTTTTGCCTGCGCCGAAGTTGAAGCTTATGACAGGCTGACCGCCCTGACAGATGCCCTGAATGGGCAGGGTGCACAGCTGGGATGCGCTGGTGATGACGGTCATGGCACCCACGGCCACATCGCCGCCGTACCGCGCCAGACTGGAGCTGAAACTGATGGACAGCAGGCTCTCGGTGGAGAGCATCACAAAGGTAGAGATGCCCAGCGCCATCACCGGCAGGATGACAGTGCGCTCCGGGCGCAGATAGTCCCTGCGCAGGCGCAGGAGGGTCTTTTCGCCGGTGAGGAAGCGCAGGATCCACACCGCGCCCACAGCCTGACTGAGCACCGTGGCAATGGCCGCGCCCCGCACACCAAGCCCGAACCCGAAGATGAGGATGGGGTCAAGGATAATGTTGATGACCGCACCGATCACGGTGGTGAGCATACTGGTTTTGGCAAAGCCCTGCGTGGTAATGAAGGGGTTCATGCCCAGCACCAGCAGCACGAACACCGAGCCCAGAAGGTAGATGCGGCTGTAGCTCAGGGCATACGGCAGGGTGGCATCGCTGGCACCAAACAGCCGAAGCAGCATCGGCGCCCCGGCATAGAAGCTGATGGTCAGCACCACCGAAAAGAGCAGCAGCATGGTAAAGCTGTTGGAGATGATCTTTTCTGCCTGTTTCTTGTCGCCCTGCCCCAGAGCAATGGCGGTGCGGGGCGCACCGCCTGCGCCCACCAGCATGGCGAATGCATTCAGCAACATCAAGATGGGAGTGAACAGGCCCACGCCGGTCAGCGCTGCCGCACCGATGCCCGCGATATGGCCGATGTAAATTCGGTCCACGATGTTGTACAACAGGTTCACGACCTGCGCTACCACCGCAGGGATCATGAGCTGCAGCATCAGGCTGCGGACGTTCCCACTGCCCATGTCCTGTTTTGACTGTGCCATGGATGTGATTCTCCTTTTTACTTCAAATTTGAACTATATCCTCTCTATTATACTCAAAACCCGCAAAAATACCAGTCCCTTTTCACAAATTTTTCCATGTTCCGCTCAAAAGTGCAAAAAGCTCCGGGTCTGCCGCACAGCAGACCCAGAGCTTGGAACGCGAAAAAGTGTTGACGCCAACAGGCTTTTTTGCTATACTATATAAGGTTTATCGTGGAGATGTATCGAAGTGGTCGTAACGAGAACGACTCGAAATCCAAGTGGATGCT
>OOAZ01000572.1_pt1 | contig 31662 bp, 26 predicted proteins | sample 1671221 | NCBI WGS metagenome assembly OOAZ01 (sample SAMN06348134, study PRJEB24527) | human gut metagenome | biome: human gut; feature: ankylosing spondylitis patient; material: feces | host: Homo sapiens | place: China | collected 2015-10
TGTTCACCCAATCCGGGTCTGCCAGAAGCTGGCGGCTCATGGCGGCGCACTGGATACGTCCATCGAAAAGCTGCTGCTCCACAAAATCCGGGTCGCTCAAGCCGCCTACCCCGCAAATGGGGAGGTCAGTATACTGACGTACTTCGTTGCAGAACTTGAGGAAACAACCGGGATGACCGAAGTACGGGTGGTTTGCAGGAGGAATCGTATTTTCCAACGCCGAATGGTTTGCCAAGGTCACATGGAAGCTGGTTACGCCTGCCCGTTCCAGCAACGGCACGAAAATAGGCAGTTCTTCTTCCACAACGCCAGCATTCCCGTAATGCGGCTCTTTCTGCCGGACAGCCAGCTTATAATCAATGGGCATTCCCGGAACCGCCGCATGGACTGCCGAAACTGCTTCCATCGCAAAACGAGCGCGGTTTTCTGCACTGCCGCCGTATTCGTCGGTCCGATGGTTGAAGATGGCTGAACTGAAGCTGCCGCACATCCGGTCGCCATGCACCTGTACCATATCAAAACCAGCCTGTTTTGCCAATGCTGCTGCTTTGCCGAATCCACTGATGATTTCATGGATCTTCCGCTGCGACATATTGGTAATGTACGGTGCCACTTCTGCATTCAATTTTTCCCGCAGCTGGTCCGGGGTGATTTTTTTCAGCAGCAGACCGGGAATGTATTTGAACATCGCCAGCAGATTGGAATCGCTCTGGTGCAGCTGAGCACAGACTCTGCAGTCTGCATCGTGTGCGATCTCCACGATTTTCTGATAAAAAGCGAATCCCTTTGAATCAAACAGAGATTTTTCAAATTTGCTCTTTCCAACAGGAACATCGCCAACGATGATCATGGCACAGCCGCCTTCGGCAATAGAGCGGATCCTTGCAAGATACTCCTCATCCGACAGGCCAAACGTGGTCGGAGCAAAAATAATGCGGTTTTTCAACTGCAACCCACCGTAATTGATCGGGCTTAGAATCGTTTCATACATCTCTTATACACTTTCTTTTTTCGCTGCTTTTCGCAGCAAGGCCACAAAGTCAAATCTGTTCTTATGACCGGTTCCCACCCTTTTGAGGTAGAACGCACAGCAGTATAGCGCACTCATTTGACAAGGTCAAGTGGTATTTCCCGTTATTTACGAAAGATTTACAGTGGTATCCTGTGTATTTTTTGGTATCTCTTTTTCAAGGGAGATCTGTTTTCTCTCCGCAGACGCATAAAACACAGCCAGAGGTAGAAATCTGCACGTTCATTATAATAAGCCGACCTCTCTCCGTAAACACTTTTGACAAATTCCAGTGATTTTGTGCATATTGTGTTTGATTGGCTCCAGATACTTTCCGGCGAATGTTCCTATTATAAGTGCTGCATCCTGAACATTCCTGCGAACTTCAACTTTGATCTTGCACAGTATTTGGAGAATCGTGATACACTTGCTTGCTGACAAAATAAAAAGCACTTCGCGATTTCTCGTGAAGTGCCTCGGTATGGAGATTACCGGGATCGAACCGGTGACCTCTTGCATGCCATGCAAGCGCTCTCCCAGCTGAGCTAAACCCCCAAATGTTTGTTGTCGTCCGTGACGACGTCAATAATTATAGCAGGTGAGGATGGGATTGTCAACTGTTTTTGCAAAGTTTTTTGCAAGGTTTGTTCTGCTGTGCACTTTTTGCCGCAGGGTTTCCCTTTTGGGCCGTTCTGTGCTATGATAGAGAGGTACCGGGCGGGGCGCTCCCCTGCCCACAGAAAGGGGTGGTTCTTATGAGCGAAGCAGAGGTCAGTCAGTTTCTCTGCGTCCTCATCAAAATGGGGGAAGCGCTGCAGAACAGCGGGGCCGAAGTGTTTCGGGTGGAGGACACCCTCAACCGCATTGCGGCGGCATACGGGGCTGAGGAGGTCGATATCTTTGTCATCACATCCAGCATCGTGGTCACGCTGACCATGCCGGACCTGCCGCCCCAGACCCAGACCCGCCGCCTGCGCAAGAGCACCGGCAACGACTTGCTGGAGCTGGAGCAGCTCAATGCCCTGAGCCGCCGCATCTGCGCCGAAAAGCCTCCGGTGGAGGAATTCCAGCAGCAGCTCAGTACCATTCTGGCACAGCCCGGGGAGCCCCGGCTCCATCTGGCGGGAAGCGTGCTGGGGGCGGCCAGCTTTGCGGTCTTTTTTGGCGGGAGCCTGTGGGACGGCGTGCTGGCGGGCGGGGTTGCAGTGTTCATCTGCTGGATGGAGCGGTGGCTTGCCCCGTTCTGCCTGAACGGTGTAGCGTTCCAGTTCATTGCGTCGTTCCTCAGCGGCATGGCTGCTCTGCTGTGCTGCCGGGTCTGCCCGCTGCTCCATGCGGACATGGTGCTCATCGGCGTCATCATGCTGCTGGTGCCAGGCATTCCGTTTACCAACGCCATCCGGGATATCCTGCTGGGTGATATCATCTCAGGCTCGCTCCGGCTGGTGGAGGCCGTTCTGCTGGCGGCCATGCTGGCTCTTGGCATGATGGCAGCCATCTGGCTGATGGGAGGTGCCGCATGATGCAGACGATCACCCAGCTCCTCAGCGGGGCATTGGGCTCCATCGGGTTCGGGCTGCTGTTCCACCTCAACCGCCGTTACCTGCCTGCGGCAGGCGTGGGCGGGCTGCTGGCCTGGCTGGCCTATCTGCTGGCCGCGCCCGCGGTACACGGCACGTTCCTGGCCAACCTTGTGGGCGGCGTCTGCGCGGCCCTCTACGCCGAGTTTATGGCCCGGTGGTACAATGCCCCCTCTACCCCGTTTTTCATCACGGCGGCAGTCCCCCTCATCCCCGGAAGCACCCTGTATTACTGCATGAACGCAGTGGTCTCCAGCAATCTGCTGGCCGCGGAGCACTATGGCGAGCAGACCTTTTTAGCCGCATTCGGCATTGCAGGCGGCATGGCCATTGCCTGGTGCCTGGCCGATCTCAGCCGCAAGCTGCATGCCCTGCTCACGGGCCACAACCCCGCAAAATAACACAGAAAGAAGAGAATTATTATGGATTTTTACGGAACCATCGGCCCGGCCTGTGCGGAGCTTTCCACGTTACAGCAGATGGTCCGCGCCGGAATGACCGGCCTCCGGATGAACCTTTCTCACGGCTCACTGGCCGAGCACGCCGACTGGCTGGAGCTCATCCAGAAAGCAGGCGTCCGCACCCTCCTGATCGACTTACAGGGCCCGGAGCTGCGCATCGGGCGGCTGGCGTCCCCGCTGACGCTCTCCGAGGGACAGCAGGTGTTTCTGGGTACGGGCGGCATTCCCTGCCCGGCCTGCCTTTTGGACGCCATAACCCCGGGGCAGAAACTGCTGCTGGACGACGGCAAGCTGCTTTTGCGGGTGAACGCTGTGGACACTGCTCTCCACTGCACCGTACTGCGGGGCGGCCTGCTCCAGAGCCGGAAGAGCATCGCGGTGCCGGGCGTGGAGGTTTCCTCCCCTACCCTGACCGATGAAGACCTGCAGAACCTGCGCGTCGCCGCCGACTGCGGTGTCACAGGTGTCATGCTCCCCTTTGTGCGGAGCGCAGAAGACATCCGCACCCTGCGGGCCGCGCTGGAAGATGCCCACGCCGGGCAGATCCAGATCTTTGCCAAAATTGAGAACCTTGCCGGTGTCCGTACTTTGCCGGAGTTTCTGCCGCTGGTGGATCAGGTCGTTATCGCCCGGGGCGATCTGGGCAACGCCATGCCCCTGTGGGAGCTGCCCCGCTGTCAGAAGCAGCTGGCCTCCCTCTGCCGGGCCGCGGGCGTGCCTTTTATGGTCGTGACCCAGATGCTGGACAGTATGCAGACCCGGGCGGTCCCCACCCGCGCCGAGGTCAGCGACATCTACAATGCCGTACTGGACGGGGCCGCAAGCCTGATGCTGACGGGCGAGACCGCCGCCGGGCAGTACCCCGTGCAGGCCATGGAATACCTTGTCAAGACCGCACAGACCGCGCTGTAAATTTTTATGATGCGATGAAAAGACCTCCGGCGAGATTGCCGGAGGTTCAGCTTATTCCAAGCAAAGATTCTTTGCGAAGCCCGGTCTATTCTTCACAAATCGTTCATAGAATAATCGTATCTTCATTGATTTTAACGAAATTTCTTTTTGATTTTCATACAATTTCGCAATTGACAGAATCCCATGCGGTCCGATACAATAAAGCCAGAACGGCACCTGATCTGGACGTGCCGATGATCATTCCTGCACCCCAAAAATGACAACAAAAATTCTGAAAACGACAGGAGGCATTTACGATGAAACACCTGAAAAAACTGGCCGCTCTTCTTCTAGTGGGCGTTCTCGCCTTGTCCCTGCTGACAGCCTGCGGCGGCGGTGGCTCTACCTCCGCAGATGCACAGGCGGAAACTGCCGTGATGACCGCCATCAATGAGAAGCGTTCCGACAAACAACACCAACTGCAAAATAATCCGGCCCTCTGCGAAACAGCCAAGCAGGACCTGAATGCTGCTATCAAGTTTGGGAATTTCAGTTCTTCTTTTACATACGTAGACCATACTGATTTAAAAAATGGCAAATTCGGTGGCACAGTCATTGCCAAGTGTGATTACAAAAATACAGACCTCGCAAAACTTATCAAAACCTGCACCAACATCAACAGCCACCATGTGGACAACTGGAGCGAGGTCGGTGTGGTAGTCCGGACGGTTGACGGCCAGACTTACATCGCCATCTCGGTGGTTTTCAACACCTGATTTTATCCAGAAGATTCTTTTCTCCTCAAGATATCCCGCATTCCCCTGTGTAACAGAAAAGGTCAGGCTCTCCGGTAAAATGGAGAGCCTGACTTTTTGCTTTTTATTTTACTGTTCCGGGCAGTCTTCCTCAGCAGTAGACCACCGTTTCCTCCAGAGGCTTGCGGGAGGCGTGGTTGGGCAGCGGGCCAACGCCCTCGGCTGCATAGCCCAGGTCCAGGATCATCAGCACTTCCTCATTTTCCGGCAGGCCCAGCTCTTTGGCTGCCTTGTCCGGGTCAAAGAAGTTCAGCCAGCAGCTGTCCACTCCTGCGTTGGCGGCGGCCAGCATCATGTGCGTGGCTACAATAGAGGCATCCTCCACGCCGGAATCCCGCTTCTCGCCGGGGTAAGTAAACACATGGTTTTTATCAAAGGCCACCACCAGGCAGGTGGGAGCGCCATAGCGGCAGGGCGTTACAGCGTCGATCTTTTTCAGCCCCTCTTCGGACTGGACGACATAGACCCGCTGCTCCTGTAAATTTTTCGCAGTGGGGGCCACCCGGCCTGCTTCCAGAATGACCTGCAGCTTTTCCGCCTCCACCTTACGGCCACTGAAGTTTTTGCAGGAATAGCGGTTTTCCACGACCTGTGTAAATTCCATCTTGATTTCCCTCCTGATGTTCTCCTTTTGGGGGACAGCCGTCCCCAGTTCCATATCCATTATACGCAAACCGGCTCCAGGCTTCAACCCTGCACGCAGGCGGTCAGAACAAGTCCAGCATGTTGTCAAGATAAATTTCTTCCCGGACTTCCAGCTGGTGCTCCGGCTTGACCAGATAGTAGAGCAAAAATTCCAGCACCAGCGCGCTGCCCAGGCCCCGCCCCTCGATCTTGAAATTGGAAAAGCCCATGGGCAGATAGGTTTCCTTGATATCCTCCACCCCGATGAACGCCGGGCTCCGCATGGCTTTGGAAAAGCGGTACCCCTGCGCCGCGTCGGGCGCGGCACAGCGGTGATCCGGGCAGTCTTCCCCAAGGTTCTGGCGGCTGACCACCTCATAACAGCGCTTGCGGTCCCTGCAGCCCGTCCAGCAGCACTCGTTGCAGAGGAATTCCACCTTGTCTTTTTCCGCCCGGGCAAGCGTTTCCAGCTGGGCAAAGGCCTTATTGAGCCGGAAATCCGGCACCACATAGGCAAAATCCTCCCGGGCCGTCTCCTGCCGGAACGCTTCAAACTCCGTGAGGACTTTGGTGGTGGAAGAGACGAGATAAAGCTGCGGGTAGTGCTCTTTCAGGTAGCCCGCCAGCAGGTCAGAGTGGACGATGACGCCGTTCTGCGGGCCGTCGCTTTCTGCCAGCAGCCTGCAAAGCGCGTTGCAGCGCTCGTCCGCCAGATGCTCCTCCCGCAGCAGCGAGTTGCTGAATGTCAGCCGGGCCGAGATGCCGTATTCCCGCAGCAGGGCCATCATCGCCTGGGGATCACACTCCCCGCAGGAAAAGCGTCCCCCGCCCCAGAGGCAGTTTTCCGGGGCACCGTAGAGGGAACCGATCTCGCACCAATCGTAAAAATACTCCCGGTGTGTCCGGAACAGCGGCAGGAACCGGCGGTACAGCTCGTAAAACTCAAACAGCCCCGGGAGATGATAGATTGCAGTGTTTCTCATTCCGTCTTTCGTACTCCTTTTGCTTTCCGGTTCGGGTCATTCGGTTTCTGCCTCGGCCGCTGTGATGTCCCGGTAGAAAACCGCCCATGCGGCTTCCTCATAGGGGCGCACTACAAAAAAGCCCGCGCTCAGCGGAACTGCCAGCAGCGTCACCAGGACGATTCCCATGGCCGCTACATCGGAGAAAGCTGCCACGACCCACGAAAAACCGGCCAGCATCGGGAGGACACAGAGCAGTTCCCAGCCGATGAAGCTGAAATCCAGACAGAACAGCCGCCATTTGTTGCCGTCCATGATCCGCCGCGATTCCGTAATGGCCTCGTTGGCCGTCAGGGCAGGGTGTTCCGCCATGATGTACGGAGCCATTGCATAGCTGTAGGATTTTACAATGCCGGGGATCACCAGCAGCAGCGACCACAGTGCCACATACAGCCCCTGCAAAAATTTCAGGCAGAAGCCATCCCACAGGCGGCCTTTCTGGGAAAACAGGTCCGAAACAACGGCCGCTTTTCCATCCGCCAGATTCAAGTTGAACCGGGCATATCCCAGCCGCACGGCACCGCCCACCACGAGGGTGAAGAGGGTCCAGACCACGATGCAGACCACCAGCACTGCCAGCAGCCTGCCGCCGTTGGCCTGTGAAAACAACTCAAGGTAACCATCGGGCGTGATGTTGGAATTCTGGTTGGCACGGTTCGCGTTGGATGTAATGTTCCCGGTTGCGTTTACAATATTGGCACCCAGCGCACTGGCGAGCAACCCGGCCAGCACCGCTGTTTTCCATCTTCCACGCAGGGCATCCCGGGCAAGAGCACGGTAATCAGCAGCTAGTTTCATATCGGCAGCCTCCTTATCCGCAATGGACCGCATTTCTTTCAACTGGAAATTGGTTCCTTTTTCTTAAATACGGTTCATCACACTGAAAAATTGCAGCTTCCCGGGCCGGCAGGCAAAAATTTTTCCGGCACACAAAAGGAAAAGGCGGCACTCGATTGCAGAAGTGCCGCCTTTTCAGGAGAAGAAAGTAGATGGTTCCGTTATGCGCTCATTACACCAGGCCCGTCAGCTGAGGCAGGGCCATGGACACTGCCGGGATGTAAGTGACCAGCAGCAGGCCGCCGATGATGGCGACATAGTACATGAGCATGTAAGGCAGGATCTTTTCCAGGCTGGTACGGCCCACCTTGATGCCCACGAACAGCGCGTTGCCGACAGGGGGCGTGATGTTGCCGATGCAGAGGTTGTACACGAGGATCATACCAAAGTGGATGGTGCTCATGCCAAAACTCTGGCAGATGGGCAGGAACAGCGGGGTGAAGATCAGGATCGCCGGGGTAACATCCATAAAGGTGCCGGACACCAGCAGGATGACGTTCATGATCAGGAGGATGATGTACTTGTTGTTGGTCAGGCCCAGCAGCAGAGCCGCCACGGCATCGGGGATCTGCAGGAACGCCATGACCCAGCCCAGAATGTTGGACACGCCAACCAGGAAGACGACCATGCCGGACATCTTGGCAGAGTCCACAATGATCTTCCACAGGCTCTTAAGATTGATGGAGCGGTAGCAGAATGCCAGGATGAGAGCGTAGACCACGGCGATGGCAGAACCCTCGGTGGCTGAGAAGACGCCGCCCACGATGCCGCCGATGACCACGATGATCAGGGAGAGGGAGGGCAGAGCGCGCAGGGTGCAGACGCCGAGGTTCTTCCAATCGAACTTACCGGGGGTCCCCTTATAGCCCAGCTTCTTGGCCAGGATGACACCGACCACGGCGCAGGCCAGAGCCCAGATGATGCCGGGGACATAACCGGCCATGAACAGGGCAGCCACGGAGGTGCCGCCGGAAGCCAGCGAGTAAGTGATCAGGGCGTTGGAGGGAGGGATCAGCAGGCCGGAGCAGGAGGATGCCGCGTTGGTAGCAGCGGTGACAGCCGGGTCATAGCCCTGCTCCTCGGCACCGTCGCGGATCATGGAGCCAACGGCGGCAGCGGCGGCGGAAGCGGAACCGGAGATGGCACCGAACAGGGCGTTGGTGCCAATGTTGGTGATGAGCAGCGCGCCGGGCAGCTTGCCCAGGATGGACATGACGAAATCCACCAGGCGCTTTGCAATGCCGCCCTGGTTCATGATGTTGCCCGCCAGAATGAAGAACGGGATGGCCGTCAGGCTGAACTTGCTCATGCCCACAAAGGTGCGCTGGGCGGCCGTCAGCACGGCAACGTTCAGGTCAATGGACGAGAGGATGGCCGTCAGAGAAGAAACGGCGATGGCGTACGAGATGGGCACGCCCAGGAACAGCAGCACCAGCAGGACTGCCAGAATGACCAACAATGCTTGAATTGCCACGGTTTAGCCCTCCTTCTTTTCGTTTGCAGCGGCTTTCTCGGCCTCGACCTTGGCGATGGCCTCGGAAGCCTCATCGGCGACCTCCAGCGAGATGGTGCCGTTGGCAATGCCGATGATGTTCAGGATGGAATACAGCAGGATGACCACGCCGCAGATGGGCATGACCCAGTAGAACGTACCCACGGCCACGTTCAGCGAGGAGGTCTGCTGGCCCATGGCCAGTTTGGAGACCTGGAAGCCGCCGAAGACGAGGATGGTGGCGGAGAAGAGGAACGCCACGACCTCCCACAGGATGTGGAACGCCTTGCGCATCCCGGGGTTCATCCGGTCCACCAGAATGGGGATGTTCATGTGGCCGCGCTCACCGGAAACGATGGTGGCACCAAACAGGGTGCTCCAGCCAAACAGATAGCCGACCAGCTCCTCCGACCAGGTGGAGGGAGAGTTGAAGATATAACGGGCAATGACCTGATAGGTGGTCAGGATGACCATGACCGCCATGCTCAGGCCAGCCAGAAGCTCAAGCGCCTTGTTCAGCGCGGTACGAAATTTTTCCATATTGGCCTCTCCTTAGTTTGCGGACGCGTATTCAGCATTGTATTCCTGAATACGGTCATAGATCGGCTGCAGCTCGGGGTTGGCAGCCAGCACCGAGGTGTGCAGGGGTGCCATGGCCTCCTGGAACGGGGCCGTGTCCGGGTAGAGGAAGTTGACGTGCTGCTCGTTCTCGGCCTTGTCTTTCGCCTCTTCCACGGCAGCGGCCCAGGCATCCCGCTCCACCTGATTGATGAGCTGGAAGCCCTCCTCAAAGATGGCCCGCTCGTCGGGCGAGAGGTTGGAGAGGAACTCGTAGTTCGCCACCAGCAGGTCGGGGACCATCTGGTGCATGTCGTAGGAGTAATACTTGCAGATATCGCCGTGGCCGTTGTCGGTCAGGGCCAGCTCGTTGTTTTCGGCACCGTCCAGAATGCCGGCCTGCAGGGCGGTGTACACATCACCAAAGCCCATGGGGGTGGCGGTACCGCCCAGCAAACGCATCATTTCCACATTGGTGGGAGACTGCTGGACGCGAATTTTGAGGCCTTTCAGGTCAGAGGGCTGGTTGACGGGGGTCTTGACGGTGTAGAAGTTGCGGGTGCCCGCGTCCAGCCAGGTAACGGTCTCCAGACCAGCTTTCTGGGTGGTCAGGAAGATCGGGTCGGTGACCTCATTGTCCTCCATGGCGGCGTGGTAAGCCTCCTCGCTGGAAAACAGATACGGCAGGTTGAAGATCTGGTACTGGGAGCTGAACGTCTCCATGATGGCGTTGGAGGCCACCACAAAGTCGATGGCGCCCGTCTGGGTCAGCTGCACCATCTCGGTCTGGCTGCCCAGCAGCTCGCTGGGGTAAACCTCCACGCGGTACTTGTCCCCCAGTTTCTCATTGATAAAATCCGCAAACGCGGTCAGGCCCAGGTGGTCAGGGTGGTTGGCCGACTGCACATGGCCAATGCGGATGATCCGGCGGTCATCCGCAGCCTCTCCCCCGCCGCATCCGGTCAGCAGCAGGCCGCTTGCCAATGCGGCCGTGCCCATCAGCGACAGGAATCTTCTTCTCTTCATGCGTTGTATCCTCCCTTTTTCGATTCACGGTTTGTAAATTTATTGTAACAAAGGGTTCTTTGCCGCGAAACGGGAATTTTTTGTGAACCGCAGGACTATTTTGTCATTGTTGTATCCAAGTACAATTTTTTCGTCTCCAAGGAGAAAGAAACTGGCAAAAAAGAACCGGAAGCACGTCCAAATCAGACGCGCTTCCGGTTCTTTGCCACACTTTAGTTGTTTAAATTTTCTAGCCGGTATTCCGAGGGGGTCTTGCCGGTGATCCGCTTGAACACCCGGGTAAAATAGTTGGCATCGGCATAGCCGCAGGCGGTGCTCACGTCTTTCAGGCTGAGGCGGGGATCCAGCACCAGCTGCCGTGCTTTCCCCACCCGGTACTCGTTGAGGTAGGCCGAAAAGTTGACCTTGAAGCACTGCTTGAACCTCTTGCAGAAATAAGCATCCGAGTAGCGCAGGGCTGTTGCCGCGTCCTGCATCGAGATATCCTCCCGGTAGTGGGCTTCAATAAACGAGAGCATCTCCGCCCGGATAATGGAGGTGCGGACATCCTCGTCCTCTTCCTCGGTGTGGAGCGGGGCAGCCGGGGCCGTAGGCTGTGCCCGGGGCGGCAGCGGCGTGCTCCGGGCCGACACCTGCCGGATGGCGTCCTCTACCGCAAACACCAGCTCCTGCTCCTTGTAGGGCTTGAGCAGGTAGTCCAGCGCCCGCACCGCAATGGCCTGCTTGGCGTAAGCAAATTTATCATATCCGGTCAGGAAGAGGATGCCGCAGTTCTTGTCCGTCTCCCGGATCTTGCGGGCCACTTCCAGCCCGGTGTAGCCGGGCATCTCAATGTCCAGGATGACCACCTGCGGGGCCTCCCGGGCAAACAGCTCCAGCGCCTCCCGCCCGTTGCGGGCCTCGTACAGGACAATCAGGTCGCCCAGATACTTTTGCAGCGTCTTGCAGAGGACTTTCCGCTCGATCAGCTCATCCTCCGCCACCAGCAGCTTGCACTTCATGCCCGTTCCTCCTCTTCTCCCTGAGGGATCTCAAACCGGATGACGGTGCCATGCCCCGCCCGGCTGAACACCTGCATTTTTCCTGTATCCGGGTAGAGCATGGACACCCGCCGGAAGATATTTCCCAGTCCGATGCTCTTTCCGGTCTGTTCGCTCTGCCGCATTTTTTCGCTCAGAGCGGCAAGTTCCTCTTCCGTCATTCCTTTGCCGTTGTCGGCCACGGTAACGTACAGCATTCTCCCCTGCCGCCAGACCCGCAGCAGGATGCGCCCGCCCTCCTCGCAGGCTTTCAGCCCGTGGGAGAACGCGTTCTCAATGACGGGCTGCAATGTAAACGACGGCAGCCGCGCCCGCGCCGGGTCTACCAGGATCTGCTTTTCCACGGTAATGCGTCCATCAAACCGCATCTGCTGGAGGTAGATGTAATCTTCCAGCCCGTCCAGCTCCTCTTCCAGCGTCACCTCCTGCTGCTTGGTGCGCAGGTTGTGCCGGAACAGGTTGCCCAGGCTGACGATCATCTTGTCGGTGGTCTCGGCGTCTTCCAGCCGGGCCATGCAGGAGATCATGTTCAGGGTATTGAAGAGGAAATGCGGGTTCACCTGGCTCTTGAGCATCTCCATTCGGGTGTGATCCAGGTCTTTTTCCAGGGCCAGATTCCGCACTTCCTCCCGGTGGAGGGCGTTCAGGGTAGCCAGATGCTCCTGCATGGCGTGCTTCATCTGGTTGAACGTCCCGGTCAGCCGCCCCACCTCATCCTGGCTGTGGACCGGCAGATCCTGCCCGGAAAAATCGTTGTCCGCGATGCTGCGGGAAGCCCGCGCCAGCACCAGCAGGGGCCGCACCACGGCCCGGGACAGCATATCCAGCAGCACCAGCATCAGCGCCAGCGCCATAAGGAACAGCCCCAGATACACCCAGGGCAGCTGCTCCAGCTGGTCGGCCTGTGCACTGTAAGCGGCGTTCTCCTGCTCCAATGTGGCCTGCGTCAGCCGGAGGGCGTACTCGGAGAGGTAATCCTGCAATTCCATCACCCGGTACATCTGGTCCACATAGGTATCCGCCGCCGGGGTCATCTGCAAAAAGGCGTCCCGGTACTTCTGGTAGCCCGCATAGCCCTGCAGCAGGTTCCAGGTGCGGGCGTAGCGGTCCTCGCCGATCTTTTCATAATCAAAGGGCAGCTCCGCCAGGCTGGCTTCAGTGATCTCGCAGGCCGTCTGATACTCCTCCGTGTTCTCTTGCGAGGGCTCCCGCACCATCCGGGAGAACGCCTTGGTCTCCGCCGCCAGCGCATCCTGCACGGTGTAACAGGCGCTGTTATCGGCCAGCATCGCGTCAAAGGCGGTGCTGGTCCACCGCCCCACAGCGGTAGCCATCCCGATGGACACCAGCGTCACGGCCAGAATCGCCCCCAGCCAGCCGGTCACTTTCCGCCGCAGCGAAAGTCCCCGCACCCGTTGCTCTGCCATCTTCTCCCCTCCCCGCTGTTTTGTCCGTTTCGCATTTTCTTTAGTATAGTGTTTTTGCGGGCAAAGTGCAAGCTGAACCAAAAAGCACCGCGCCCCTCCCCGTTTCCGGGAAGCAGAGCGCGGTGCCTTTCTGGTTTTATGGGATCAAGGGGTCAGCCCTCAGCCGCGGTACTCGGCCGGCAGCTGGTCGAGGGTCTGCCACTTGGTCATGGCGTCCTCCAGCTTCATGCCGTTGGCCACGGCGTCGCGGCGGCAGGCGTTGACCGCCTGGATCTCTTTCATCTTCTCGCCGGTCAGGCTGTAGCCTTTCATGGCGATGAGGGTGGCAGCCCATGCCACCATGGGGATGATGCAGAACAGGACGATGACCACCCGGTTCATGCCGGGGGTGTAGGGGTCGTACTGGGTGGGCAGGCTCTCCAGGCCGACAAAGCTGACTGCAATGCCGACGACCGTGGCCGACAGGCTGGAGACCAGCTTGTCCACCAGGCTGAACAGGGTGCCCATGATGCCCGGGATGTAGTTGCCGGAGCGGTAGGTCTCGTAGTCGGAGCAGTCTGCCACCATGGGGATGGGCATATCAGCCGTTGCGTAGTAAGCGCCATAGCCGATGCCGAAGAATGCGATGAACAGGATGGTGTACAGATTGATGGACAGGCCGTTCTCGCCCATGATGGACAGGGTGAACGCATCGCTCTTGCCCCAGAGCAGCAGCAGCACCAGCACGCCGATGTAGCAGAGGAACGCCACGGAGACATACTTCATCAGACTGGCCTTCTGGCCCTGCTTCTGGCTGGTGCGGACGGTGAGCAGGAAGAAGGGCACGCTGAACACATAGCCCAGCACCATCATGGGCAGGTAGAGGCCGTCGTAATTGCCCATCATGCAGCCGTACAGCATACAGAGCACGGTGGTGTTGGTGGCGATAGAGAGGGCCAGCTTGCAGCCGGCACCGGCCACCATCAGCCGCTGCATGGGGTTATTGTTCTTGATGATCTGGAGGTACTCGTGCAGCTTGACCTTCTCGCTGACCTCGCCGCCGATGCCGAAGTACTTGGGCTGATCCTTCTCCCAGATGCCGATAACGGCCAGCAGGGTGAGCAGAATGGAGATGACGATGCCCACGGGAGCCAGGGTGCGGAAGAACCCGGCGGAAGCGTAGCCGCCCTCATAGTTCTTGGCCAGGATGGGGGCAAAGAACTGCATGGCACCCATGCCCAGCAGGCTGCCCACCGTGTTGAAGATGGTAAACAGGGGGCGCTGCTTGGGGTCGTTGGTCAACACGGTCTGGCCAGAGCGGGTGCAGCTGGTCTGGAACGTATAGCCGATGACCCAGACCGCGTACAGAGCCACAAACGCCACGTAGCGCAGAGCCATGGCGCTGGCCGGGATGAGGGGGGTCAGGCAGTACAGCGCCAGGATGCTGGCCGCCATGATGAGGTTGCCAATGACCATGAACGGCCGGAACTTGCCGAATTTGCCGTTGGTGCGGTCCATCAGCGCGCCGATGATGGGGTCGGTGATGGCGTCGAACAGGCGCATACCCGTGACCATGACCGAGGCAAAGAGCATGGAGAGGGCCAGCACCTTGCTGCCGAAAGTAGCGATGTAGGAAAGCACCAGCACATAGTACACGTTCGTAGCGCCGTTGTTCAGCGGGAACAGCACCAGCTGGTAGGTTTTGGCGCGGTTCAGGCCCGGCGCCCTTGCGGTTTGTTCACCCATTTGCGGTGTCTCCTTTTTTCTAAAAAAGCGGCAGCCTGCCCGCCTTTTGTTGGGGGACAGGCTGCCTTGGGTTTCTTGCGGGGGATCCTTGGGGAAATGAGAAGAAGAGAAAGGAATCTACTTGGAGATTACTGCTGGTCCGCCGCGGGAGCGGTGTTCACAGCGCTCTTCTTGGCTTTGAGGGCCTTGCTGAGCTGCCATGCGCAGAGCACGGTCAGCACAGCCAGCACAGCGATCAGTGCATAGATCGCGGTCTGCCACCAGGGGGTAACGGTCTTCAGGGTATCGGTGGATGCCCAGCCGTTCATGGCGTTGGAGTTGACGACGGTGTACAGGATGTGATGCATTGCATTGCGCATCTGGGTCACAATGTAAGCGTCGTTCTCATAGTTAGCAGCCTTGGTGGTGTGGATCTTGGGCATGGGGCTGTCCCAGATATCGGAACCGGCGATCAGGCCGTCCACCAGGTCCATGTACTGGCTGGAACCAGAGAAGTCGGTGATGCACATGCCGCGCATCCCCAGCTCCTCACGCAGGAAGCCGGTCAGCAGGTTCTGGTTTGCGCCGCACCAGGTAGCGCCCCAGCGGTTGAAGCCGGTCATAACGCTCCACGCGCCGCCATCGGTGATGGCCTTATCGGCCACTTCCAGATAGATCTCACGGGCGGTCTGCTCGTTCAGCCAGGTGTTCACGCCGCGGCGGCTGGTCTCGGAGTCGTTCAGGGCAACGTGCTTGAGGTAGACGTACACGCCCTTGGACTGGATGCCCTGCACCTCGGCAGCGCAGATGGTGCCAGCAATGAACGGATCCTCAGCGTAATACTCGAAGTTACGGCCGGAGTAAGCGGTGCGGTGCATGTTGATGCCGGGTCCATACAGGCCGGAGTAACCCATGGCCAGGCAGTCCTCGCCAATGCAGCGGCCCACATCGTTGATGAGGTCCACATTGAAAGTAGCAGCCATGACATCCTCAGAGGTGTAGCACATGGCGGACGCGCCACCGGTCAGGGCAGCAGTCAGGCCCTGGGGACCGTTCTCGTCCTTGGTAGCCGTCTTGCCGATGGAGGCGGCAGCGGCCGTGTTGTGGAAGCCCAGGGTGATGGTGTTGACCATCTCGTCATAGGTCAGCTGATCCAGCAGGGTATTCCACTCGGGATCATCAAAGTCCTTGCCGATCATGGAAGCCAGGGCCAGACCGTTCTTGGCACCCAGAGTGGGCATCTCGACGCTGTCGGCCAGGCTGCCGTCGTACTGGGTGAATGCCAGGTCAGCAGCCAGAGTCTCGTTGGCAGTGAGCTGTGCGGGAGCGGTGGGGATGGTGCCGGTCCAGTCAGAGCGGCTCATCCAGGTCACGGAGCCGGGAGCGTCGCTGCTCTTGTTGGGGTCGGACTCGTCAAACAGGTTGGTGATGGCCGTGCCGTTGGCGCTGACAGCGTAAGTGGTGGTATCCAGAGCGGGGTTGTTCCAGGTGTAAACCAGAGAAGCATCGCCATCGGCGGTCATGCGGCCGTTGGTGTTCTCCACGGTGTAGCCCTTGGCAGCCAGGATGTTGTTCAGGGCGTTGTGGGAGTCGGTACCCACGGCGAAGTAGTAGTCGCCAGCGTCCACGATGTAGGTCTTGGCCTTGTTGGCATCGTAGGTGCGCAGCTCGCTCTTCTTGACGGTGATGTTCACGGTCTCAGAAGCGCCGGGAGCCAGGACATCGGTCTTTGCGAAGCCAGCCAGCTCGACTGCAGCCTTTTCAATGCCGTTGGCCTTGTCATAATCGGTGTAGGGAGACTGGAAGTAGACCTGCATGGTCTCCTTGCCGGAATAGGTCTTGCCGGAGTTGGTCACGGTCAGGCTGATGTCAAAGGCATCGTCGGACTCAGTGACGTTGAAGTTGCTGTAGGTAAAATCAGTGTAGCTGTCGCCGTAGCCGAACGGATAAGCAACCGTCTTGGCCCAGTCATAGTCGCCCGCGTTGGCAGTGCCCATGACCACGTCCTCGTAACGGGTCTCAAAGTAACGGTAGCCCAGGTAGATGCCCTCCTGGTAGACGCTGTACATGCCCTGCACGTCGGCACCTTCGGTCAGCAGGTTGTACTCTGCCGCGTTGGGGTAAGCCTGGGTGTAGAAGTTGTACATGGCGGGGTTTGCCAGGTTATCGTACAGGTAGGTGTCCACCAGAGAGCCGGAGGGGGTCACCGCGCCGGACAGCAGCTGTGCCACACCGTTGATACCGGTCTGGCCCACGTCGCCGATCCACATGGCAGCATCGATGCCGTAATCCTCGCCGCAGATGGCCGGGTTGAGGAAGTCCATCTCAATGGCGTTGGAACTGTTGAGCAGGACGATGATGGACTGAAAGGTGCCGTTGTCTTTCAGAGCCTTGAGGTTCTGCAGCAGCTCCAGCTCCTCCGCGGAGAGAGCCAGATAGTTGCCGTCGCCCTCCTGGCCGGAGATCCAGCTGTCGTTGGTGCCATTCTCACCGCTGGGCAGGTCAGCACCCTCGCCGCCGGAACGGGAGAGGACCACGATGGCGGCATCGCCGTACTCGGCAAAGCTGCTCTCAGCGCTGGACAGAGCGCTCCAGGGAGCCTCGTTGACCGCATACTGGGTGTTCGCCTCCAGGGTATCGGAGATGGAAGCAGGGGTCATGCGGCTGTACTTGCTCATCATGGAGTCAGAGCTGTACAGGTTCCACAGGGTCTCGTTGACGGAGATGCCCTGGGACTCCAGAGCCTGCTTGAAGTTGGGAGCCTTGCTGGTATCAACGGAGCCGGAACCGGTACCGCCGTACATCAGGTCCACGGAACCGTGGCCGAACAGGCTGACCTTGGCGCCCTGTGCCAGGGGCAGGGCAGCGTTCTGGTTCTTCAGCAGGGTTGCGCCCTCGGCCTCGACCTGAGCGCACAGCTCAGCCTCATAAGCCTCACGCTCCGCGTCGGAAGCAAAATCGGATTTGAAGTACTCCGTGTCCTCGGTGTTGCTGCTGTCGTGAATGATCTTATAGGTCGATGCATTCAGAGCAACGTTGATGGTGGTGGCGTACTGGTTTGCAATGATATTGCCAACGATGGCCGCGATGGTCAGGATCGCGGTGATGGCCGTCAGAGCAGACCACAAGCCAACCTTGGGTTTCTTGTTCTTCATGGGTTCTCCTCCTGTTTTTTTATACAACAGCCGCTCCCGCAAAAGGGGACGCAGCGCTTGCCTTGGGGAATCCGCCCGGGCTTACACCCAGTTGGCGCTCTTGGACTTGGTCTTGACCAGCTTGTAGCCGGGGTTGGGGGTGTCCACCTTACGGAACGATGCCGTGTCGATGCACTCCCCTGCCACAGCCTGCAGCTTCACCTCGCCGTTCAGCGGCACTTTGAACGTAAAGACATGCTCGCCGGTCTGCTCCGCGATCTTCTGGCCGTCAGCAAACAGGGCAACGGTCTTCTGGTTGGAGTAGACCTTGACTTCGATCTCGCTGGCCGTGCGGTCCGCAAACCGCTTGGAGCAGATGTGCACGAACGCCTCATCGCTCCACCATGCCTTATAGAGGTAGAAGCTGTCTTTCTTGGTCTTCCGGTCGAACGTGACCAGACCTTTATGGTTCATGCCCGGCTCGCCGCCCTGGTCACGGGCGTCGGCTGCAAAATCGAACATGTTCCAGACGTGGGTGGACCACATCCAGGGGTGACGGTCGAAGCAGCGGAGCATGTACTCGTGGTATTTTGCCTGATACTCCTCGGTGTGGTCGCCCCGGCGGGGGTGCTCACTGTGGAGGTTGGGCATTCCCTCCGCGCCGTACTCCGAGAAGCCCAGCGCCCGGTTGGGATACACCAGATGGAAGAAGTTGAGCCACAGGTCGTTGAGGAAGAGGCCCGGCACATACCAGCCCAGGTAGAGGTTCCAGCTCACCAGATCGGTGATGTGGGCCACCGGGTTGAACGGGCCGCACATCGCGTAGCAGGCCAGGGTGGTCAGGCGGGTGGGGTCCATCCGGTGGCACAGGTCGTTGAGCTGGCGGTGATTGTCCAGCATGTCGGCCTTGTCCTTGGTGGAGATGGTGATCTCATTGGAGACGCCCCAGCAGACGATGCAGGGGTGGTTGTAGTTCTGGTAGATCAGCTCTTCCATCTGGTCGATGGTGTTCTGGCGGCCATTGGGCAGGTGCTCGGAGATATAGGGGATCTCAGCCCAGACCACCATGCCGTACTCATCGCACAGGTCGTAGAAGTACTGGTCGTGCTGGTAGTGGGCCAGCCGGATGGTGTTGGCGCCCATCTCCCGGATGAGAGTCATATCCTCCTCGTGCATCTCCCGGGTGATGGCGTTGCCCAGGCCCTTGCGGTCCTGATGGCGGGAGACGCCGTGGAGCGGGTAGGAGCGGCCATTGAGGAAGAAGCCTTTCTTGGGGTCTACCCGGAAGCTCCGGACGCCCACCCGGGTGCGGACGGTGTCCACCACTTCCCCGCCCTGCTCGAGCTCCACCACGCAGGTGTAGAGGTAGGGGTCTTTCACGCCGTCCCACAGGTGGGGGTGTGCCAGCGTCATGGTGACGTCTTTGCCCTCGGCGGCGGCCACGGTGTTGCCCTCGGCGTCATTCAGGGTGACGCGGACGGTGCCCTCGCCCTCGAGGCGGGTCTCCACCCGGATGTCGGCGGTGTGATCCTTGCACAGGGTGGGCGTCACTTTCACGCCGGTGTCGCCGTAATGGCCCAGTGCAATGTGATCTTGATTGACCACCAGCAGGCTCACATCCCGGTAAATGCCGCCGTAGAACGTGAAGTCGGCTTTCTGGGGGTAAACATGGTCGTTGACACTGTTGTCCACCTCCACGGTGAGGGTGTTCTCCTCTCGCAGCAGGGTGGTGATGTTGGCGCGGAACGTGGAATAGCCGCCGTCGTGCACGCAGACCTCGGTGTCGTTCAAGACGACCTTTGCGCTGGCGTTCACGCCCTCAAACTGGAGCCAGACCTGCTGGCTGACCTCCTCAAAGGCCGGAGCCGCAAAACTGGTGCGGTAAGTGCAGGTGCCCCGCCAGTAATCGTTGCCGCCGTCCTGGCCGTCCTGGGCGTTCCAGGTGTGGGGCAGATCGACGGTGGTGGTGTTCCCCTCCGGGCCGATGAACTGCCAGTTTTTCATCAGTCGGACAATTTTGCGCATAAGCCGTCTCCTTAAACTTGGTCGTATTTTCACGGGATTCATTCCGTTCGTTTTCGTTCGTCAGTATTTTATCAAAGCAAATATTTTTTGCAAGATGGTTGCGAAAAGTGGTCGTTTTGGGAGGATATTCGGTTTTTTTCTTCCAAATCCAAAGCAAAATCATTGTGCAACTTTCACAATCAGTTGTATCCAACAAATGTTGTGAAAATAAAAAGACCGGCAGGTGCATTCCAACACCTGTCGGCCTGTTTTGTTCCGTATTCCGTTTGTTTACCCCTGCTTCAGCGGGAAAATGATCTTGATGGCAAAAAAGCCGTTCTGCGTTTCCGTGGTCAGGGTGCCGCTGTATTTCTGCACGATGCGGCGGAGCACTTTCAGCTCGTAGGCCTCGGTACGGGTCGCGGCAGCCTCCGGCTCCCGAGCCGGGCTGATGACGTTGATGACGATAAAGCTCTGCCGCACGCAGACCAGCAGGTCGATGTTCCGCCGGGCCGGGTCGGGCGTCCGCACGGCTCCCTCTATGGCGTAGTCCAGCGCGTTGGCAAACAGGGCGTACAGGTCGCCGGGCTCAAAGCCCTGCAGGCAGCTGCCGTTGGCCACTGCATTGAGCTGCACCCGCCGGGACTGGCAGAGCAGGGTCTTCTCGGTGAGCACCACGTCCAGCACCTCGTTGCCGGAGTTCGCTCCGGCGTCGTAGAGGCGGGCGGCGTTCTCCGCCTCCTCCAACGTCTCCCGCGGCACCGCGTCCGGGGCCAGCCTGCGCAGGGCCGCGATCTGCACCCGCAGCTCGTGGCAGCGCTTGTTGATGATGTTCACGTTCTGCCGCGCCACCTGATACTGCTGGCGCTGCCGCTCGTAGAGCAGATTCAGTGTTTCCATCTCCTTTTGGAGGTCGGATTTTTTGAACAGTTCCGTCTGCAGATAGAGCAGCGTCAAAAAGTAAAGCTGCCCGATGAGGGTGGTGCCCACAACACTCATGGGCCAGTCCAGCGCCTGGGCACTGCTTAAAAGCGCTGCCTGCAGCATGAACATAATCCCCATAAAAAACGCGCTGGCCAGCTGCCGGGGCCCGATGTGGTACACGCCTTTGTCCGGGATCTTCCGGGCCAGTGTCCCGCAGATGACTCCATAGAACACCACACCCGTCAGCACCTGCAGCAGCTTGACCGGGACACTGTTCATATTCAGCGGATGGCTTTTCACCGCGCAGAGCAGCTCAAAGAGGTTCCAGCCCTCGTAAGCCGTCTGGGCCGTCAGCAGGCTCCACACCGCGCAGTAGAGGGCACTCTTTTTGTCGATTTCCACACAGGCATAGATCATGGCACCCAGCAGGATAAAAAAGCCGATGTACATTCCCAGCAGGGAAATCTGCAGCTGCACCAGCGAGTTGCTCTGGGCCATGGGGTCCAGCAGCCAGGTCAGGGCCATCAGGGACAGCAGCAGCTCCACGGCCCGGAGCCAGAACCGTTCCCGGTGCTTGAGCGGGTAGCAGAACGCCAGCGCCGCGCCCCACCGCAGCACCGCCCGAAAAAACACATGCCTGCCGACAACGATCACAGCACACCTCCCAGATAGGAGGCCACCGCCGTCATAAAGGCGGCTTTCTGGCGACGGCTGATCTCCAGGCGGGCGTCCCCCACCTGCACAAAATCATTTTCCACGCCCCGGACGTACTGCAAGTTGACCAGATAGCACTGGTTGCACCGGGCAAAGTGGTAGGCAGCCAACTGCTTTTCAGCCCCGGCCAGGCTCCCCCGCACCGCGTACTCCTGGGTGGCGGTGTGGTAGTAGAGCATCCGGTTGCGGGTCTCCAGATACAGGATATCGCCGGTGTCCAACAACTGCATCCCGCCGCCCGAAAGCTGCAGGGCCACCTGCCCACCCTTGCGGCGCTGCACCCGCTGGATGGCCCGGGAGAGCTTGGTGCAGAACGCCCCATAGCTGACCGGCTTGAGCACATAATCCAGCGCGTCCACCTCGTACCCCTTGATGGCGTACTGGGCCATGTTGGTCACGAACACCAGCACCACATCCGGGTCCACCGCACGGATGCGCTCCGCCGCCCCGAAGCCGCCCAGCCGGGGCATTTCCACATCCAGAAAAATGATGTCATACCCGGGCTGGTACCCCTCAGCAATGACGGCCCCGTCCGCAAAGGGTTCCACTTCCGCCTGCAGGCCCTGCTCCCCGGCGTACTGCCGGATGAACTGGCACAGGCTTTCCCGCACCTCGGTCTGGTCTTCCACCACGGCGATCTTCAGCACGGCTGCTCCTCCTTTTCACACTTCCTGTTTTTCGGCTTACCGGTGTCCCTCCAGCCAGCGCAGCGCAAAGTAGCTGTACGCCGCGCTGCCCTCCCAGAGGACGCTGTCATCAAACCGGACTTTGGGGTGGTGCTGGCCGTAGCGGTAGCCCCGCTCCGGGCTGCCGCAGGCCAAAAACATGCTCACCGTGGGCACCTCATGGCTCACGAATGCAAAGTCCTCACTGCCGCCGCCAGGTTTTCCACCCGTGAGTGGGGCCATATCCATGGCACCCTTCCCCAGCAGGTCGGTCATATAGGTCATGGCATCCTGTGCCAGGGCCTTGTCCACCATCATGCAGGGACAGTAGTCCGAGAACTCCACCTCCGCTGTGCAGCGGAACGCCTTTGCCACGCCCTCGGAAATCTCCGTCATCCGCTGTTTGATGAGGGCCCCGGTCTTGTTGTCGGGGTCGGTGGTGCGGATGGTGCCCCACATCTCGGCGGTGTCCGGGATGACATTGGAAGCAGCTCCCGCCGCAAACCGCCCGGTGGTCAGCACGCCAAAATCATTCTGGGAGAGTTCCCGGGCATTGATCTCCTGCAGGGCGATGTGGATATGGGCCGCGGCCGTAATGGGGTCGATGCAGTTTTCCGGCATGGAACCATGGCCGCCTTTGCCGTGCACCACAATGTGGTATTGCTCACAGCTTGCCATGGTGATGCCGCCGCCCGGCACCAGCACCTCGCCCAGAGGCAGAGGCATCCCGGCCAGCACATGGAACATGACCGCCGCGTCCACTTTCGGGTTTTCCAGCAGGCCGTTGGAGATCATATCCGGGGAGCCCTGGAAAATCTCTTCGGCCGGCTGGAATTCCAGCTTGACGGTGCCTTCGATCTCCTCCTCGTGCTCTTTCAGCAGCTTTGCCGCACCCAGCATCATGGCCGTGTGCATATCGTGGCCGCAGCCGTGCATCTTGCCCGGCACCTCGGAGGCAAACACCTCTCCGGACTCCTCAAAGATGGGCAGGGCGTCCATATCGCCCCGGAGCAGGATGGTCTTGCCCGGGCGCTTTCCCCCGGCCAGCGCGAGGACACCCGCCCTGCCGCAGTCCTGCGGCGCATAGCCCATCTCGGTCAGGGCCTGCTTGACCAGCGCCTTGGTCTTGGGCAGGTCAAAGCCCACCTCCGGGTTGCGGTGGATCGTCCGCCGCCATTTCTGCAGCTGAGGCTGCAGGGTCTTCGCTTCATCCAGCAATTCATTCGGCTTCATCATTCAAACATCGCTCCTTTGCAAAACGCCCTCTCAGGCAGCTGAGAGGGCGGATGATCTTATGTTACTCCTGCGTGTTACCAGCTCCGTCCGGATGGTACTGTGCACAGGTGCACTTTTTCCATTTGAGGCCGCTGCCGCAGGGGCAGGGGTCGTTCCGGCCGATCTTGATGACCCGCACCGGCTGGCCCTTGGGGGCACCCTTGACACCGGGAGCACCGTTGCCGGGCACAAAGCCCTCTCCGGTAGGCTTGGCCACCTGCTCCCGCTTGGGAGCGGCACCGGCTTTCCGCACCTCGATGGTCAGCAGCATCTTGATGCTGGACTCCCGGATGGAATCCACCATCTGGTCGAACATATCAAAGCCCTCGATGCGGTACTCGACGACGGGGTCCTTCTGGCCGTAGCCGCGCAGAACGATGCCCTGACGCAGCTGGTCCATGTTATCAATATGGTCCATCCACTGGCGGTCTACACACTTGAGCAGGCAGATACGCTCCAGCTCCCGCATGAGGGGGGCACCGTAGCGCTGCTCTTTATCGTTGAGGACATCCATGCCGCGGTCATACAGCAGATCGGCGATGCCCTCGCGGCTCAGGCTGTCATAATCCTCCACCGTGTAATGGAAGTCAGCATCGGTGGTCAGCCAGCCCTGATAGTGACGGCGGAGAGCACCAAAGTCCCACTCATCCTTGACATCGCCCGCCAGGAACTGGGCGCAGGAAGAGTCGATATTCTCCCGCAGCATCTTGTGCATCTCGGCGGAGATGTCTTCGCCGTCCAGCACTTTGTGGCGCTGGCCGTAGATGATCTCGCGTTGCTGATTCATGACGTCGTCGTACTTCAGCACGTTCTTTCGGATCTCAAAGTTGCGGCCCTCCAGCTTCTTCTGGGCACTTTCGAGGGTGTTGGTGATCATTCGGTTCTCGATGGGGGTGTCCTCGTCGATCTTGAGGGTATCCATCAAGCCCGCCACACGGTCGCCGCCAAACAGGCGCATCAGGTCATCTTCCAGGCTCAGGTAGAACCGGGAAGCACCGGGGTCGCCCTGACGGCCGGCACGGCCGCGCAGCTGGTTATCGATGCGGCGGCTCTCGTGCCGCTCGGTGCCGATGATGAACAGGCCGCCTGCCTTGCGCACCTCGTCGGCCTCGGCCTCAATGGCGGGCTTGTACTGAGCGTACAGCTCCTCAAACCGCTTGCGGGCTGCCAGAATATTCTCGTCGGTGGTTTCCCCGTGGCCGTCGGATTCGGTCAGCAGCAGCTCCACGGCGCTGGGGTCGGCGTCCTCAGGCTTTTCGGGGTTGAGCAGATTCTCACAGAAGTGCTCCTTGCGCATCTGGGCCTTGGCCATGAACTCGGCGTTGCCGCCCAGCATGATATCGGTACCACGGCCTGCCATGTTGGTGGCGATGGTGATGGCACCCTTTTTGCCGGCCTGCGCCACGATCTCAGCTTCACGCTCGTGGTTCTTGGCGTTCAGGACGTTGAAATCCCGGGTGTAGCGCTGGAGCATCTTGGCCAGCGTCTCGCTCTTCTCCACGCTGACGGTACCCACCAGCACCGGCTGGCCATTCTTATGGCACTCCATCACCTGCTCAATGACCGCCTTGTACTTGCCGTTGACGGTCTTGTACACGGCGTCCGGGTAATCCTTGCGGATGTTGGGGCGGTTGGTGGGCACGGTGACGATGTTCAGGCCGTAAATCTCGGTGAACTCGGTGGCCTCGGTCTTGGCCGTACCGGTCATACCGGCCAGCTTCTTGTACATGCGGAAGTAATTCTGGAACGTGATGGTGGCCAGCGTCTTGCTCTCGGCGGCGATCTTGACGCCCTCCTTGGCCTCGATGGCCTGGTGCAGGCCCTCGTTGTACCGGCGGCCGATCATCAGACGGCCCGTGAACTCATCGACGATGATGACCTCGCCGTCCTTGACCACATAGTCGATATCCCGCTGCATGACGCCGTAAGCCTTGATGGCCTGGTCGATGTGGTGGGCCAGGGTCATGTTCTCGGCGGCGGCCAGGTTCTCGATCTTGAAGTATTCCTCGGCCTTTTTGATGCCCTTGGCCGTCAGGGTGCAGGTCTTGTGCTTTTCGTCCACGACGTAATCGCCATCGGCCTGCTCATCAGTCTCCACCTTGTCTTCCAGCTCCACCACCACGCTCTTGCGCAGGGTGCGGACAAAGCGGTCCACCTGGGTGTACAGGCTGGAGGAGTCCTCGCCCCGGCCGGAAATGATCAGCGGCGTGCGGGCCTCATCAATGAGGATGGAGTCCACCTCATCGACGATGGCATACACATGGCCGCGCTGGACCATGTTGTCCTTGTAGGTCACCATGTTGTCGCGCAGGTAGTCAAAACCAAACTCGTTGTTGGTGCCGTAGGTGATATCGGCATTGTAAGCACGGCGGCGGGCATCGCCGTCCAGCCCCTGCACGATGAGGCCCACGGTCAGGCCCAGCCAGCGGTAGAGCTTGCCCATCCACTCGCTGTCGCGCTTGGCCAGGTAATCGTTGACGGTAACGATATGCACACCCTCGCCGGTCAGAGCGTTCAGGTAGGCGGGCAGGGTTGCCACCAGCGTTTTGCCTTCACCGGTCTGCATCTCAGCGATGTCGCCCCGGTGCAGGGCGATGCCTCCCGTGACCTGCACGGGGAAATGCTTCATGCCCAGCACACGCCAGGCAGCCTCACGGCAGACGGCAAAAGCATCCGGCAGGATCTCATCCAGCGTGGAGCCAGCAGCCAGTTTTTCTTTCAAGGCCGGGGTCTGGGCCTGCAGCTCAGGATCGGACATGGCCTGATACTTGGGCTCCAGTGCCAGCACCTGCTTGGTCAGGGGGTTGATCTTTTTCAGCTCTCGGTCCGAGAAGCTGCCAAAGAGTTTTTCAGCAAGGGACATTGATCACACCTCATCTATCAAAAATCCGGGCAGAAGCCTGCCCGCGCGGAAAACTAACATACAGATATATGATACACCAAACCCGCAGAGCCGTCAAATCCAACTCCCCTGTTTTTCCGGTGTTTTGAATGAACTTTCTGTAAAATCATTCCCATCGGCGTCTCTTTACCGCATCTTTTCCAAAACAAAACAGCGCCCGTACTCTTTGCAAAGCGCGGACGCTGTCGGTTTTTGTCTTCTGTTTTTTAAAGGGTTTCCAGCACCCCGGGCAGCTGGCTTATGTCGTCGATGACATGGGCGCACACGGCCTCCAGCCGGGCGCGGGACTGATGCCCGCTGGTGCAGAGGACACATTTTGTCCCCATGGCAGCCGCCACCTCGGCATCGTGGGTGGTATCCCCCACCATCACGCAGGCGGCAGGGTCCACCCCGCTGTTCCGGAGCCAGTCTTTGCCCACCTGCACCTTGCTCACGCCGTAAATGTCCTGAAGACCGAGCAACTCGGTAAAATAGTCCTCAAGACCCCGCGCGCGTACCTGCTCGATCAGGTAATCGCGGCGGGAGGCGGAAAGCACAGCCTGCTGCCAGCCCCGGCGCTGGAGCTCTGCCAGCGTGGCGGCGGCGTTTGCCATGGCAGGGCAATGCCGCTCGACTCCGGCGTTATAGTGCTCCATAAACCGGGCAGCCAGCTCCGGGTAGGGGTGTCGGGCAAAATCAAACCCGGCGCGGAGGTAATATTCCTCAATGGGGAAACCAAAGATCTCCCGGTATTCGGCAAGGTCATACCGCTGGGGGTAGCCGTGCGTTTCCAGCATCCAGTTCAGGCACCCGTGGGTGAAATCCACATCGTCCAGCAGGGTCCCGTTCCAGTCCCAGAAGATGATTCCGTTTGGCTGCATGGCTTCCTCCTTTTGTGAGGGCTTACTCAAAAATCTTTTTCAGGGCGGTGTTGGATTCAATGATCTTCACCAGCAGCACACCCAGCACGGTACAGCTGATGAGCTCGCCGATGCCCACCGAGATGCCGTTGGACACGCAGGCCAGCCAGAGCGGAGCCGAGGAGCCCGGCTCCGGGCAGAGCACTGCGATCTCAATGCCGATGATGACAGCATTGAACGCCACCGGAGGCAGCGAGGCCGGGATTGCCAGCCCGCCGATGCGGACATTGCGCAGCTTGTAGGTCACCACGCAGGCCAGCAGCGTTGCCAGCGTGCCAAGGATGACATCCACGATGGTGGAGCCCAGCAGGTTTGCCAGGAAGCAGCCCAGCACCACACCTGCAATATACTCCGCGCCAAACACGGGCAGCAGGCAGAGAGCCTCGGCCACACGCACCTGCACGGCACCGTAAGAGAGCGGCTGCAGCGCCATGCAGAGCACAACGTACAGGGCTGCCACCACCGCGCAGCGGGCCAGTTTGCGGACGGAAACATTATTTTTCATATACTACTCCGGCGGAATGAATTTTGACCGCACAGGGACCGCCAGTTCCTGCGGGTTTGGCCCGGCGTGGTTCGAGACACACCGGGGAGCCTAAAATCCTAAGTTGCTCTTTGGAGCTGTGCACCAGGCACAACAGAGAAAATTATAGCATAAAAATGATGAGAATGCAACAAAAATGGCTGTGAACTTCTTCACAGCCATTTTTGTTGTATTTAGTCTCTTGCGTGGCCCACATACACCAGCGCCAGGGTATCGGGGCCGGTGTTGGCAGAAACGACGCCGCCCAGCGTAAAGGTGGTAAGCGGGTCTTTGCCAAAGGCTTTCTTGCAGGCCTTTTCCAGCTCTGCCGCCTGCGGGATGTTGGTGTGACCGATCATATAATCAAAGTCTTCCACATCCCCGGCGCGCTTCTTGCACAGCTCGACCATAGCAGGCACCACTTTGTCGTCGCCGCGCACTTTCCCCTCCACCTTGGTCTTGCCGTCGATGAGGGTGATGATGGGCCGGATGCCCATAAGCTCGCCCATAACAGCGGCGGCGGCGGAAATGCGTCCGCTCTTCTTCATCTGCTTGAGGCTGTAGGGTCCCAGGATGATCTCCATCCGGTTCATCTTGTCCTCAAACTCGTGGATGACCATGGGGATCTCCGCGCCGTTGCGCAGCTTGCGGGCCATCTCACACAGGTACCAGCCAAACACCATGGAGTAGGTGTGAGGGTCGATGAGGTGGATCTTCAGGTGGTGCTCCGGGCGCTCTTCCCGCAGCATTCCCTGTGCCATCACAGCGTTGTTGTAGGTGGAGGAGCCAGACTTGTTGATGGGCACATGGATGACATCCGTATAGCCCTCGTCCACATACTTGCAATACTGCTCACAGAACTGGATGGGGGTGATGGCCGCCGTGGAGGGGATGCCCTTGGCAGCGCGCATCTTGTCATAAAATTCAATGTTGGTACAGCTCTCCCGCTCCACATAGTCCACATCGTCCAGCAGAATGTGGAAGCCCATAATGTCAATGCCGTACTTCTCGGCCAGCTCCTGCGGGATATCGCAGGAGGAATCGGTCAAAATTGCAATTTTGCTCATAGTTTCCTCATTTCCATTCATAGTCGCGCAGGTGGCCATGGTCCAGCAGCTCCGGGAAATCCCACTGACGCAGGGCTTCATACACGCCCACCGCCACACTGTTGGAAAGGTTCAGGCTGCGGCAGGTGTCCCGCATGGGCATCCGGACGCAGTGCTCCTGATTGGCCGCCAGCAAAGCCTCCGGCAGGCCCGCGTCCTCCCGCCCGAAGACAAGATACGCCCCGTCCGGATAGGCCACGTCGGTGTAGCGCTGAGGCGCTTTGGTGGTAAAGTAGTAAAACGGGCCCTCGTTCTTGGCAAAAAAGTCCTCCAATCCATCATAGTAATGGATGTCGAGGTAGTGCCAGTAATCCAGCCCGGCGTGCTTGAGCTTTTTGTCATCAATGGCAAAGCCCATAGGCCCCACCAGATGCAGCCGACAGGCCGTGCAGGCACAGGTGCGGGCCACATTGCCGGTGTTCTGGGGGATGCGGGGCTCCACCAGCACGATATTCAGCGTCGGTTTATGTTCCATCGGCTCGCCCCCTTAAAGCTCCCGCAGCGGGCACAGGCGGGGCAGCAGCGGCTCAAACCAGACACCGAAGCGGGTATCCTGGTCGGCGGGCGTCTTCTGGATGGCCAGGGAGACGAACTCCGCCGCGTTGTCCGCCGCCGCGCTCATGACATTGCCCTGAATGAGCGAGCCGATGAGCACTGCCCCGTACAGATCTCCCGTGCCGGGGAAGCTCCGCTCAATGTGCAGCTTTTTGATGACAAAACGGTCCCGGCCCGCACCCGCGCAGCCGATGTACTTTCCCATGGCCACCCCGGTAACGATGGCATCCGGGGCCAGCGTGGTCAACTCGTCGGCCAAAGCCTGGGCCCCAGCCTCGTCGAAATTCTCCGGGAGCGTTTCTTTCCGGAGCAGCAGCCCGGCTTCTGTCACGTTGGGCAGAATAAGGTCTGCCCGCTGGCAGAGGGTCCGCATCCGGTCGATGAATTCCGGGGTCACGGTGGAGTAGGCCTTGCCGTTATCCCCCATCACCGGGTCCACCACTTTCTTGGCCGCAGGCCACAGGTCAAAGGCTTTTTCCGCAATCGCCGCCTGCGCCTCGCCGCCGAGGTATCCGGTATAAATACAGTCAAATTCCAGTCCCAGCTCCCGGTAATGCTCCACCGCGGCCATGCCGTAATCACAGCCGTCCAGCCGGGCCGGGGTGCCAAACCCGCCCGTATGGGTCGAGAGCACCACGGTGGGCAGCGCCACAGGCTGCACGCCCATGACCGACAGCACCGGCAGGATGACTGCCAGGCTGCACCGCCCCACCCCCGAAAGATCGTGGATGCAGAGAACTTTCTTCGGTTCCGTCAATTTCAGCAAAAAAGAAGCCTCCTTCGCAGAATGCGCTGCCCGGCACGGTGCACACACCAAGCCGATTTTATCAGCGTATGATACAGTATACCACATTTTCCTGCGCAAAAAAAGCGCATAGTGGATTCTTTGGCGGAAATACTAGGAACATCGCCTGAAAAATTTGTGAACAGAGAGGAGAGTCCCCATGAAAAACACATCTCATTCCAGCCCCACCGGCTCCCTGCTGCTGGGCATGGCTGCCGGAGCCGCGCTGGGCGCCGTGGGCACCATGGCCGCTACTCAGAACCAGCGGCAGGTCAAGCGCACCGCCCGCAAACTGGCCAAAGGTGCCGAGCACGCTATCTGCCAGCTGGATAAAATGGTAGATAACTTTGTGGAGCAGCACATGGACAGCTAAATTCTGGTTCCCACCGCACGCAGGGCCTTTGGGCTCCGCGTGCTTTTTGCTGCCCTTTGCTCTTGACCCCGCCCTGCAAACCCGATACAATAAAGATAATCCGAATCGGAACAGGAAAGGAAAACACTATGGGAATCGTTGTAATTGGCGCGGTGTTTGTGGACATCAAGGGCTATCCCCTCTCCACCTATATCCCGGGCGGACGGAATGCCGGCCGGGTAGAGCAAGTGCACGGCGGTGTGAGCCGCAACGTGGCGGAGGACATTGCCAATGTGGAGCTGCGGCCCACGTTCGTCAGTCTGGTAGACGACACCGGCATAGGCCAGGATGTCATCAACAAGCTGAAGGACCACAAGGTCAACACGAAGTACATCCGGACGGTACCGGATGGTATGGGCACCTGGCTGGCTGTCTTTGACAACGACGGCGACGTCTGCGCCGCCATCTCCAAGCGGCCGGACACCAGCCCCCTCACCCTCCTGCTGGAAGAAAATGGCGATGAGATCTTCAAGGACTGTGACAGCATTGCGCTGGAGCTGGATCTCGAAAAAGATACCGTCAAGCAGGTGCTCCGCTTTGCCAAAAAGTACAATAAAAAAGTTTTTGCGGCAGTCTCCAACATGAGCATTGCCATGGAGCGCCGGGATTTCCTGCAGCAGATCGACTGCTTCGTCTGCAACCAGCAGGAAGCCGGGCTCCTTTTCTCGGACGATTACGACCACCTGAGCCCCGCTCAGATGCGGGAAGTTCTGGCCGCCAATGTCCACAGTGCCAATATCCCCTGCATGGTGGTCACCATGGGTGGTCAGGGCGCTGTCTACGCCTGCCACAACGGTGAGAGCGGTATTGTCCCCGCCAAAAAGGTAAACGTCATTGACACCACCGGCGCAGGCGATTCGTTCTTTGCCGGCACGGTCATTGGCCTGACCTACGGCAAAAATCCGGCCCAGTCCTGTGAGATCGGCAGCCGTCTGGCTGCCTCGGTCATTTGTACCTCGGACAATGTCTGTCCCCGCTTCCGCCCTCTGGAATTCGGGCTGGATATTCCTGTTGTGGACTGAATCCATCTCCCATAAAGTAAAAAAGAGTGCTGACAGCTCGTTTGAAAGCCGTGCAGCACTCTTTTTTTGCAGTAAGTCCCCCGGAGACGCAAAAAGAGTCTTCCCACTCTCCGGAATGGGAAGACTCTTTGTAAGTTTAACCTTTTGCCTTAGAACAGGCGCACAGGGTCAAGATCACTCAATGATCTTGCCGACGACGCCAGAACCAACGGTACGGCCACCCTCACGGATAGCGAAACGCAGGCCCTCTTCCATAG
>OOAZ01000608.1_pt1 | contig 30252 bp, 23 predicted proteins | sample 1671221 | NCBI WGS metagenome assembly OOAZ01 (sample SAMN06348134, study PRJEB24527) | human gut metagenome | biome: human gut; feature: ankylosing spondylitis patient; material: feces | host: Homo sapiens | place: China | collected 2015-10
CATCGCAGGCAGAAAGCACAGAAAACGCATGGTAAAACTTCTGTGAAAAAGCTGGTTGGCGAAGGCGTGGGAGTTTCGTCTATCGAAGTGACGGACGGCAATATCAAATCCTTTGAGCGGGTAGCTCGTAAATATAATGTTGATTTTGCCGTCAAGAAAGACAAGACAACGGACCCGCCGAAATATGTGGTATTTTTCAAGGGCAGGGATGCCGATGCAGTAGCACAGGCATTCAAGGAATTTGTTTATGGTAATGAGAAACGAAAGGGCAGGACTTCCGTAAGGGAGAAACTGAAACGCTTTAGGGATGCAGTATCACAGAATAAGAACAGAGAACGGAGCCGGGAAAAGAATAAGGACAGGGGGCAGAGCCTTTGAGTAACATCATTGAAGGCATAACCAAAGACCTGACGGAAATCCCGAAAAATCTGAAAGCAAAAGCAGGAGGTATGGATACCAAGAAGCTAGTGCTTTTGAATCTGCCCTATATCTTTGCTGGGTATTTCTGTGACAAGGTTGCATGGTTGTGGAGAGTATCGGAGGGGACAAATGCTTCCGATAAGATGATGGCAGTCATGAACCGCCTTGATAAGCTGTTTGCCAATCCCTTGCCCAGCTTCCACCCAAGGGATTTACTGATTGGTGTGGCAGGCGGCATAGCACTCCGACTTGAATATTCTTGTGCGGTAACACCGCAAGTCCGACAGACGGGAAACCGTCTGTCCGGGCTAGCGGGAACCGCTTATGCGAGTTTACTCACGTAATGTTTTGTCCAAGCCATAAACCTCTCGCATCGAGATATCATGTTCGGCATCAATGCTTGTAATGTTGATACGATAACTGTCATGAGCAATGCGGTCAATGATTGCATCTGCCAGAGGACTATCATCACCACCGAGTTGGTCATACCATTCCTCGAATTCATACTGGGAGCAGAAAATCGTTGAAGATTTCTTGCGTCTCCGATGAAGCAGTTCGAAGATATCCCTCTGTTCTGAATCCGTTGGTTTCAATAGAAGCCATTCATCCAGAATCAGGACAACGGGATTGGCATACTTAGCCATGACTTTTTTGTAGCTGCCATCTGTCCGTGCCATCTCCAGATCAATAAGCAGATCAGGAAGACGGACATACTTTGTATTGAAATACTGCTTACAAGCCTCCATGCCAAAGGCACAGGCCATGTAAGTTTTACCACAGCCTGTAGCACCGGTGATAAAAAGATTCCGGTCCATAGTGTAGGAAATATAGCACAATAGCACATATCGCTACGAAACAAAAAACGGCTGCAAGTATTGATTTTACTGGCTTTACAACCGTTTTTTGCTTTACAACTGTCAAAGATGGGATAATACCTCTTCGTATCAATAACTTCACTTTTCTTCAGACCCATTTTGTTCTGATGGTATAAAATCATTATTCAATTATATGTTTTCTTCAAATATTGCATAATTTCAATTTGGTTTGCAGGAATTACTTTTATTTCTTTTTTATTCTCATAATACTTTATAAATTCAAACCATTCCTTTTTTATCACTTTACGTTTATCGTATTTTAGTTCTTGATCCTCTTTTGTATATCTCCATATTCCAGCTTTCTTCTTAACCTTCTTATTTCGAGACCAATATATCGTATAATCAATACTTTCAATATTGTTTTTATTGACATACACACGCTCTTTATCTAATGTTATCATTCCAATAAAATTTGCTTTATCAATAAAAACATCTTTTTCTGTATACACAGTTTTTCTTTCAGGCAATATTATCGTAACTCTCTTTAATATATTTTCTGAATCCGTTATTCTAAACAACTCTCTACCATACATTAACATAGATATTACAATCCATATAGTGTATAGTTGTATAAAAGATTCTACTTTCATAGTCCACACTATATATCCACAGTTGATTATTACCAACATAGTCCTAATATTTAATATAATACAAATTAATGCGTTAGAATACCATTTTCCTCTCTTTCCGCATTCTCTGCATAAATAAATACCTGTTAAAACTATCATAACAGCAATATATTCTCTCCACCTTCTATACTTATTAATAATTTGTCCAAATAAAAATATAGCTACAACATTAAAAAAAAGTATTTTGCACAATTCCCTAATCCAATTATTTTCTAAATCTCTTCTACTATTTTTTTTAATTAATCCCAACATGCCTATCAATACAAACAAAAAAGATACATAATACCCTATATTTTCTATTTGTACCGAAAAATAAATTACATCTAACAGCACAAATGCAAATATTATAGCTAATATATATATTCCAAAAAATCCCATTATATCCAAAGTTTCACTACAAATCACTTTTACTGAATCTTTAATAAATTTCATTTGGGATGTTTTTATCAACACATTTTGAGGATTACATAATTGTACCCAAAATTGAATCAGACTTTTTAACAATGTTATTCCACTAAAAATTGTAATTATAAGTGCAACCGCATTAAGCATGTCGTTATTAATTATCATACTTATAAAACTACTAATCTTTACATTTATATCACTAATATCAAACATTTTTCTTATCCTCTTTAGTATGCATTTCGTTTGTAGTCTCTATATTATACTTCATAACTATATTAATTACAAGTTACATTTATTTCTTGAGTTTCCGTACTTTTATCCACAAAGCCCCGTTTTCATAATCATCGTCATAAACAACTTTCAAAAAATGCCCAAAATATAAGGAATCCTTTCCTGTTTTGTAGTAAAATTAAGGTGTCTAATCAAAAAGATACTAAACAAAAATCAGGAGGACTCCTTATGCTTAATTCTACAACAAATACTTATACTTTGAAACGGGAAATTTTAACTTTTTCAAATAAAATTTCAAAACACCTGTCCAAGCCGGACAAAAAGTTTTCTGCCGAGATGACTTATGGTATGCTTGCCTCCAGAAGCTGTCTTTTAACCGATGTTGTGGATCAGCTTCACGAAGATTCCAAAAAGGTCAATTCTGTTGAACGGCTGACCAGACATTTAAACAATGGCATTTCCTCCACCGCGCTTAAATCTTATCTTACTGCCATCCGTAAATGGGCTCCGCAAGAACCTGTCATACACATTGATGACAGCGATGTTGTAAAGCCTGATGGTTACAAATTTGAAGCTCTCGGACTTGTCAGAGATGGCTCTAAAAGTACTGCTTCCAAAACAGTTTATGAAAAAGGATATCATGTAACAGAAACCTGTGTTCTCACTAAAAATAATCATCCTGTCAGTATTTTTTCAGAAATTCATTCTTCAAAAGAAAAACATTTTACCTCTATAAATGATGTTACTTTTTCTGCAATGGAACGTGGTGCAGCTCTCTTTGGCAAAGCAACCTTTGCCATGGACAGAGGCTACGATGACAACAAGATGTTTCTGAAACTTGATGAACTGGAACAGGACTATGTCATCCGTCTTACTGCCAAAAGGAAACTCTTCTTCCATGGAAAATGGGTTCCTGCCACACAGCTTCGTAATCAGAGAAGCAAGAAGATGATGAAGGATCAAAAAGATGGAGTTTTGATTGTTCTATTTTGCATGAACAATATATTTGTGATGATGCAAGGAATAGACTGTCAGAAATCAGTAGCCAATTAGTATCTATAAAAGAAAGATTTTATATTGCAGATTCGGCAGTTCATAAATTATTAACTGAACATATTGAACAGGAGGCGGTAATACGGAATCTGCAGGAGCAGGCAGTCGAGTATTTAGAAAATAATAAAGATCATTGTCGATGTCCAGTATGTCATTCGAAATTTGAATCATGGGAAAAATTAATTCTTAGCATTCAAAGTATTGAGGATAATGAACAGGAGGCATATCAGGTTCGACTGTCAAAAGCAACGGAAGAAAAGGAAAACATTTGGCAGGAATATGAAAATGCATTTAACGAAGCTTGTAAAATATTAGCACATGTGAAAGAACGTCTTTTAGAAAAGAAAAAATATTTAGAGGATGAAATTGAGACTATAAATGAATGGCTTTCTACGAATGGAATTATATATAGTGGACTAAGTAATATAGTTGAATGCGTAACAAATTACTATATTTCTAAACACACAAGGCTGGCGTATAATCATGAGAGCAAGAAACAGTTAGTAGACAAAAATGTAGTTTTAAAAAATGAAAAAGAAAAATTAACGGAGGAAAAAGATAGTAATCAAAGTAAGTTGTCAAGTTGGAATTCAGAACATTTAGCATTGCTGAAAAATGCGGAAAATATTGAAGCGGATTATCGAAGTGGTAAATGGAATTCATTAATAAATTATGCCGAAGATTGTAAAAAAAAGGTGGATGAATTAACTAACTTGTTAAAAAGTTTTGATGAGGAACATAACGATATTGTTTTTCTTTCAGAAGAAATGTTGAAGGAGAACAGTTTGTCGACAGAGAAATGGATAAAAGAAAATATTTCTTTTGCAGAAGCGTATGAACCGTATTTTCAAAATCCAGATTTATTAAAAATTAAACGACAAACAGGAGAAAAACAATGCAAAATGTATTCTGAACGTGTAAGTAAGTTGAGGCGCATTGTTAATGAAGAAGGCGTTAAAGATTACTTGAGTTTGTGGAAAAATGCGGAGGCTGATTATGAATTAAAGAAAAGGGAAGAATTTGATACCAAAAAAAATTATCAGCAGTGTCAGGAAATGAACGATGAACTTACACAACAGCTAAAACAACAGTTGGAAGAATATTTTTCCCAGGAGAATGCGAACATTATCTATCAAAAAATTGACCCTAATAATGATCTTACAGATATGAATTTTTCATTAACTTTTACAGAGGATAACCGTCCTCAGTTAAATTATGAGATGACTCGCAAAAATCAGAAAGGAAAGGGGTATACAGCAGAACTATATCTTAGCACGGCTCAACTTAATGCAGTTGCATTTAGCTCTTTTTTTGCAAGAGCGTTAACGGAGACACAATTAGATATTCATTCAATTATTATTGATGATCCAATCGGAAGTTTTGATGATATGAATATTCTTGGATTTTCAGACCTCATCCGTAGTATTATTATGCATACTGATGTGCAGATTATAATGACAACTCACGATTCTAAAATATTTGATATTATGCAACGAAAACTTAATTGTAAATACCATAGCTCTCGTTTTTATAGATTGCCGGAAGATTTGGTGACTTTAGATGTGAATGATCCAGAAATTTGAAAAAGAAAAGAAATGTTTAAATTGCAAAAGCGAGATGATAAGCAAAGAAGGGAGAGGCGCGTGGAGAAGCACGTGGAATTATAGATACTTGTTACGATCTTGGCTTGCCGAAAGAGGATATTTTACAAAGACTTCAGGTGAAATTAGATATTTCATTACAGGCAGTGCAGGAATGTCTTAGGATATTTGCGAAGAAAACTGTGTAAATGTATAGAAAAAAGCGCAATTTACCAGAAGCACTCTTGACAACCCCACCCCCTCAAGCGTATACTTGCAAAGTAATCTAAAATTTTGAAGAAAGAGAGGTAAAAGTAATGATTAGATTAACGAATGTTACAATGAACGAACTGCATAATCAACATACAATTACCTCGGTTTATTCTGTTACGCTGGCATAAATTCATGCAAAAGTAAATAGAATGTTTTTTGACATACTTCCCGTGGTGAGATATGACACCGCGGGATTTTTTTGTGCTAAGGGGGCTGCTTGTGAAGCGTGCAGGCGGCTGTCAGAGTGGTGCGTCACGGTACAAAAATATGTCAGAAACCGGGGATTGTAAAGGGGAAGATAAGGAGGAAGAACAGGGATTTATGAAAAAGTTACATACATATATCGGACATTACTGGTATGGGTATTTGTTCGCAATATGTTCCATGGTTATTGCGACTGGGCTGGATATGGTTTACCCTCAGATCACACAGAGGATCGTGGATGAAGTTATTACTGGCGGAAAAATGGAACTGCTCACTGGTCTTTTGGTGGGAATCGTTGCAGTCGGAGTCGGACGATGCATCTTTGGATACTGCAAAGAATTTTCATTTGATGTCTTAAGTTCAAAGATAGGTGCACAGATCCGTAAGGATCTGTTCCGGCATATCCAGACATTGTCGATGAATTATTTTGACAATACAAATACTGGAGAGCTGATGGCGAGAGTCAAGGATGATGTCGACAAGATCTGGAATGCGATGGGATATGTCGGAATGCTGACGATCGAGGTCGTCATCCATGTGAGCATGGTGCTCTACTGTATGTTCCATCTGAACTGGAAACTGGCGCTGATACCGCTTGTGACGATGATCTCCTGCGGCGCGATCGCGATCATCATGGAGCGGAAACTGGATAAAATTTACGAGGATATCAGTGAGGAAAATGCGGTGCTGACCACGGTTGCGGAGGAGAATCTTGCAGGTGTGCGTACCGTAAAGGCATTTGCCAGGGAAAAATTTGAGATTGAAAAATTTTTGTCACACAACAAGCGCTACTATGACTTAAATATCAGCCAGTCAAAGGTGCTGGTAAAATATTATCCGTATTTCCAGTTCGTGGGAAAGGCGTTGCCGGTTGCAATGACGATCCTGGGCGGTATTTCCGTGATGCATGGAAATATGACACTTGGGGCACTTGTTGCATTTGTAGAGTACAGCAGAAACTGCACCTGGCCGATGGAAATGTTAGGCTGGCTGACCAATGATCTGTCCTCTGCCGTTGCTTCTTACAAAAAGATCAAAAAGATTTACGGGGAGACAGCCATGATCAAAGACGGAGAGCAGCCTGTCGTATTAAAACCGGTCAAAGGGGATATTTCTTTCGAACATGTTTCATTTTCCATCGAAGGAAAAGATATTCTTTCCGATATCAATTTTACAGTTCCGGCAGGAAAAACGATTGGGATCATGGGTGCAACAGGTTCCGGAAAATCATCGATCGTCAACCTGTTGCAGCGTTTTTATGATGTGACAGACGGCGCAGTTAAAGTGGATGGTACGGATGTGCGGAAACTTTCGTTAAAACAGCTTCGCAGCAGTATTTCGGTTGTACTGCAGGATGTATTTTTATTTTCGGATACGATCGAGGAAAATATTAAGATGGGGCAGCGCAAGGTGATTCAGGTCGATGAGATACGTAAGGCGGCAGACTGTGCACAGGCAAAAGATTTCATTGAAAAAATGGATGAACAGTATGCAACGGTCATCGGTGAGCGTGGTGTCGGGCTTTCCGGCGGACAAAAGCAGCGTATCAGTATTGCGCGTGCGATCGCGAAACAGGCGCCGATCCTGATCTTAGACGATTCCACGTCTGCGCTTGATATGGAGACGGAACATGAGATCCAGAAAACATTAAATGAATTAAAAGATACAACGAAAATGATCATTGCGCACCGTATCTCTGCGGTTTGTCATGCAGATGAGATCATCTATCTGAAAGACGGCAGGATCGCGGAGCGCGGAACACATCAGGAACTGCTAAAAAAGCGTGGCCTTTATTATGAGACTTACATGGCACAGTACGGCACGTTCTTAGGAGGGGAGGCGATGTAATGGCAGTCAATTCATATCGCGAAGATGAATTTATGGAAAATACCGACAAGAAAAAGATCATGCGGCGGCTGTTTTCCTATCTGCTTGCATATAAAGGCACGATTATTGCCGTGTTATTCTGTATGGGGGTTACGGTGGGGATTTCACTGGTAAACCCGCTTTTGATCGAGGAAGCGATCGATCACTATATTGCGCAGTCCGATCTGCATGGACTGATCAGACTAGGAATCTTTGCACTGGTGTTAAACCTGATTTTTATTGTGATGGTAAAACTCCGAATGTATGCGATGGCGGTGATTTCCAATAGGATTTTACTAAAGATCCGTCAGGATCTGTATGAGCACATTCAGACGCTGTCATTCTCATTTTTTGACAGCAGACCGACCGGAAAAATCCTTGCGCGTATCATCGGGGATGTCAATTCTTTAAAAGATGTGCTGGTCAATGTGGTCACGACGATGGTGCCGGAATTTGTGACGGTAGTCGGGGTTGTCGTGATCATGCTGGTAAAAGACTGGCGGCTTGCGCTTGCATCACTCTCTACGATCCCGCTTATGATCGCGGGGATCTGGTTTGTACAGACGGCATCCCACAAACGCTGGCAGATATTCCGGAAAAAGGCATCAAACTTAAATGCTTATGTGCATGAGGATATTGCCGGAATGAATGTGGTTCAGAGTTTTGCGGCAGAAGATGAGACACAGGAGATTTTTGAAGGACTGACGGACGAACATCAGAGATCATTTGTGGATGCGGTAACTTACGCTGACATGTTTGGCCCGGTCATTGATTTCTGCTGGGGATTTGGTGCGATGATGCTTTATCTGGTCGGCATCCGTTTTCTGGGATTTGAAAAAGTATCGGTCGGACTTCTGGTTGCATTCGGAACTTATATCAATATGTTCTGGAACCCGATCATGAACTTGAGCAATTTTTATAACAATCTTGTCACAAATCTTACGGCGGCAGAGCGTATTTTTGATATCTTAGATACCGACGCTGACATTGTGGACGCAAAGGATGTGACGGAACTGCCGGATATAGAGGGAAGTGTTGAATTTTCACATGTAAGTTTTACTTATGATAAGGGAACACCGGCGGAAACAAAGGTACTTTCCGATGTCAGTTTTTCTGTAAAACCGGGTGAGACGATCGCACTGGTAGGACCGACCGGAGCAGGAAAAACAACGATCGTTAATCTGATCAGCCGTTTTTATGACATTGAAGACGGCAAAATTTTAGTGGATGGTTACGATCTGACAAAGGTTTCCATTGAGAGCTTAAGGCGTCAGATGGGTGTTATGACGCAGGATAATTTTATCTTTCATGGAACAGCCCGTGACAACATTTTATATGGAAAATTAGATGCGACAGATGAAGAAATGATCGCGGCTGCAAAGGCAGTCAATGCGCATGATTTCATTATGAAAATGGAAAAAGGTTATGACACGGAATTAAAAGAACATGGGGCAGGACTTTCTATCGGACAAAGGCAGCTTATTGCGTTTGCGAGAACCATGATCTCCATGCCGAAAATCCTGATCTTAGATGAGGCAACGTCCAGCATTGATACACATACAGAACTTTTAGTGCAGCAGGGAATCGAGGCATTGCTCTCCGGCAGAACCAGTTTTGTGATCGCACACAGACTTTCCACGATCCAGAACGCAGACCGCATTTTTGTGATCGACCAGGGAGGTATTTTAGAACAGGGAAGTCCGGCAGAGCTGATGGAGAAAAAAGGAGCTTATTACAAACTTTATATGGCACAGTTTGCAGGTCTGCAGGAGTAAAAAAATATTTGCTGCTCACACAGTACGTGTGAACGGTAGCAAAAACGAAACAGAAAATTTCTACAGGAGGATGCGATGTTTTTAACCACACTTTGTTATATCGAAAAAGATGACTGTTACCTGATGCTGCACCGGGTAAAAAAGGAAAACGACCTGAACCATGACAAGTGGATCGGTGTCGGCGGCAAGTTTGAAGCGGGGGAAATGCCGGAAGAATGTATGCTGCGGGAGGTAAAGGAAGAGACAGGTCTCACCCTGACATCCTATCGCCCGCGTGGCGTCATTACCTTTATTTCCAACGAGTGGGGTACCGAATATATGCACTTATTTACGGCAGACCAGTTTACCGGAGAGATGACTGACTGCGACGAGGGAGAACTTGTCTGGGTTTCGAAAAAGAAGATCAAAGACCTGAAACTGTGGGAAGGTGACAAAATATTCTTGCGGCTTTTGGATGAGTGTGAGGAATATTTTTCGCTGAAACTGGTATACGAAGGCGATACCCTGGTCGATAAAAAACTTATCATTGCCGGAAAAATTCAAAAATAACTGGTATTTTCCCACACAGTGTGTTATAATCCTAAAATGACTGTGATAGTCGTAGTACGCCCTTTTTTCCGAAAGACAGGCGAAACCCTTGAAAAACGGGGGTGCTCGACAGGAACATAGATTGAAATGAACGGAAAAAAGTACATCAAGTATTCATATAAAGTTTGAAGGAGGAAATGAGTAATAATGAGTGTACAGGTGGAAAATTTAGAAAAGAACATGGCAAAACTTACGATCGAAGTTGCAGCTGAGAAGGTAGAGGATGCAATCCAGGCTGCATATATGAAAGAGAAAGGAAAGATCAGCGTTCCAGGTTTCCGTAAAGGTAAAGTGCCGAGAAAGATGATCGAGAAAATGTACGGAGCAGGCGTATTCTATGAGGATGCTGCAAATACCCTGATCCAGGAGAACTACGCACAGGCAGTAGAAGAGAGCGGTGTGGACGTCGTTTCAAGACCGACTATCGAAGTGGTACAGATCGAAGCTGGCAAACCTTTCATCTTCACAGCAGAAGTTGCTGTAAGACCGGAAGTAAAACTTGGCAAATACAAAGGCGTACAGGTAACAAAGATCGATACAACAGTATCTGATGAGGAAGTTGCAGCAGAGCTTGAAAAAGAGAGACAGAAGAACTCCAGAACTGTTACTGTAACAGACAGACCGATCGCTGAGGGAGATACAGCAGTGATCGATTTCGAAGGATTCGTTGATGGTGTTGCATTTGAGGGCGGCAAAGGAGAGAATCATCCGCTTGAGATCGGTTCCCACTCTTTCATCGATACATTCGAAGATCAGTTAGTAGGAAAGAATGCCGGAGATGAAGTAGACGTAAACGTTACATTCCCGGAGAAATATCAGGCAACAGATTTAGCAGGAAAACCTGCATTATTCAAAGTTAAGATCCACGAAGTAAAAGCAAAAGAACTTCCGGAGTTAAACGATGAGTTCGCACAGGATGTATCTGAGTTCAATACTTTAGAAGAGTACAAAGAGGACTTAAAGAAACACTTAGAGGTTCAGAAAGAGGACGAAGCAAAACGCACAAAAGAGGATGAGGCAATCCAGAAGATCATTGACAAATCTACAATGGAGATTCCGGAAGCAATGATCAAAACCCAGTGCGAGAACATGGTAAATGAATTTGCTCAGAGACTTGCTCAGAGCGGACTTTCCATGGAGCAGTATATGCAGTTCTCCGGTCTTACATTAGACAAATTAGAAGAGCAGGTTCGTCCGGAAGCTGAGACACGTATTAAGAGCAGTCTTGTATTAGAGCAGATCGCAAAAGACGAGAACATCGAAGTAAGCGAGGAAGAGATCGACGCTGAGATCGAGAAAATGGCAAAAGCTTATGGCATGGAAGCAGACAAGCTCAAAGAATACATGGGCGACGCTGAGAAAGAATCCATGAAGAGAGATATTTCCGTAACAAAAGCAGTTGACCTTGTTATGGAAAACGTAAAAGAGAGAGCAAAGGCTAAGACAAAGAAAGATAAAGAAGCGGACGCTGAAGAGAACGCAGAAGAATAAGAGAAGCTTCGTCGAAAGCGGACAACATACAACAGACTGGCTCATTCGGGCCGGTCTGTTTAAGCATATAAGCAATAATTAAATTTTTATAAACAAAGAGGATTGGAGGAAAACAAAATGAGTTTAGTACCTTACGTCATTGAGCAGACCAGCAGAGGAGAGCGTAATTACGATATTTACTCCCGTTTATTAAAAGACAGAATCATTTTCCTCGGAGAAGAAGTGAATGAGACAACAGCAAGTCTTACCGTAGCACAGTTACTTTTCTTAGAGTCAGAAGATCCTGGAAAAGATATCCAGTTATATATCAATTCTCCAGGTGGAATGGTAACAGCAGGACTTGCAATTTATGATACAATGCAGTACATCAAATGTGATGTATCCACGATCTGTATCGGACTTGCAGCAAGTATGGGAGCATTTTTACTTTCCGGCGGTACCAAAGGAAAGAGACTTGCGCTTCCGAACGCAGAGATCATGATCCATCAGCCGTCCGGCGGAGCAAAAGGTCAGGCGACAGAGATCCAGATTGCAGCAGAGAATATCTTAAAGACGAAAAAACGTTTGAATGAGATCCTTGCTGCAAATACCGGAAAACCATATGATGTGATCGCAGCAGATACAGAGCGTGATTATTATATGTCTGCGGAAGAAGCAAAGGCATATGGTCTGATTGATGATGTCATCACAAATCGATAGAATACGGAGAAACAGCAATTATGGCAGGAAGAAATGACGATAAATTCCGTTGTTCCTTTTGCGGGAAGACGCAGGATCAGGTTCGCAAGCTGATTGCAGGACCAAACGGTGCATATATCTGTGACGAGTGCGTGGATATCTGTGCTGAAATTATCGATGAAGAATTAGAAAATGATGAGGCAGCAGGTGAAGTGGCAGAGCCGGAAGAGCAGATTAATCTGTTAAAGCCGGAAGAGTTAAAGGCATTTTTGGATGATTATGTCATTGGACAGGATCAGGCAAAAAAAGTGCTGTCTGTGGCTGTCTATAACCATTATAAAAGAATCATGGCCGGAGATGACCTCGGTGTAGAGCTTCAGAAGAGCAACATTCTGATGTTAGGACCGACCGGTTCCGGAAAAACACTGTTGGCACAGACATTAGCGAGAGTCTTAAACGTTCCATTTGCAATCGCAGATGCGACCACACTGACGGAGGCAGGATATGTTGGAGAGGATGTTGAAAATATCCTTTTAAAGATCATCCAGGCGGCTGATTATAACATTGAACGTGCACAGCGCGGAATTATCTATATCGACGAGATCGACAAGATCTCCAAAAAATCTGAAAATGTATCCATCACCAGAGATGTATCCGGTGAGGGTGTACAGCAGGCATTATTAAAAATCTTAGAGGGAACTGTTGCGTCTGTGCCGCCACAGGGCGGAAGAAAGCATCCGCAGCAGGAGCTGATCCAGATCGACACGACCAACATCTTATTTATCTGCGGCGGTGCGTTTGACGGACTTGAGAAGATCATTGAGACCAGAATGGATCAGAAGACGATCGGATTTAATGCAGATATCCGTGACAAGAGAGATTACAATATCGGTGATGTGTTAAAACATGCACTTCCACAGGATTTTGTAAAGTTCGGGTTGATCCCTGAGTTTATCGGACGTGTGCCGGTAACGGTATCTTTGGATATGCTTGACAGGGACGCATTGATCCGCATTTTACAGGAGCCGAAAAATGCGCTGACCAAACAGTATCAGAAGCTGTTTGAGTTAGACGGTGTAGCGCTTGACTTTGACAAAGAAGCACTTGAGGCGATTGCAGATAAAGCGTTAGAGCGCAAGACAGGAGCGCGTGGACTTCGTGCGATCATGGAGGCTGTTACATTAGATCTGATGTACCACATTCCATCGGATGAATCTATTACACAGTGCCAGATCACAAAAGAGATGGTGGATAAACAGCTTGCGATCGAAGAACGTGAACTTGAAAAGATAGAGGAAAAACAGGTTGGATAATAAAGCGATGAAAATGCCTGCGGTGGCACTTCGCGGAATGGTCATCCTTCCGGGGATGATCGCACATTTTGATGTGAGCCGTGAAAAGTCGATTCATGCAGTAGAACAGAGTATGATGGATGAACAGAAGATCTTCCTTGTTGCACAGCGTGATGTGGAGCAGGAAGAGCCTGGCATCGAAGATTTATATCATATCGGTATTATTGCAGAGGTCAGGCAGGTCATAAAATTACAAAACAACATCGTCAGAGTTTTAGTGGAAGGAACAGAGCGGGCACAATTGTCCGCTTTTGTTTCTCAGACGGACTTTTTAGAGGTGGAACTCACGCGGTGTGAAGAAATTGATGAGGGATTGTCGGACGAGGCAAAAACGGCTATGGTGCGCAGTGTACAGGACACATTTGAAAAATATGTAACTGTCAACCCGCGTGTCGGAGGTGAAATGCGCAGACAGGTCAGGGAAGAAAAGAATCTGCCGAAGATCATGGATCTGATCGCCAACAATCTTCCTTTTTATTATGAACAGAAGCAGGAAATATTAGAGGCAGTTTCACTGACGGAGCGCTATGAAGTTTTGATGGCGCTTCTTTTAAAAGAAATTGAGATCACTGCGATCAAAAATGAATTCCAGGCAAAAGTAAAGAAACGTGTGGATAAGAACCAGAAGGAATATATCCTGCGTGAACAGATGAAGCTGATCCGGGAAGAACTCGGCGAGGATAATACGGAGTCAGATGCGGATGCCTATTTAGAACAGTTGAAAAAGTTAAAGGCAGACAAAGAAGTCAAAGAAAAGATCAGAAAAGAGATCTTACGCTTTAAAAATATCAGTGGAAGTTCTTCGGAGAGTGCAGTCAGCCGCGGTTATATCGAGACCATGTTAGAACTGCCGTGGAATAAGGCATCCAAAGATAACAAGGATCTGAAAAATGCAGAGCGCATTTTAAATGAAGATCATTACGGATTGGAAAAAGTAAAAGAGCGTATGTTAGAGTTCCTTGCTGTGCGTAATCTGACGAAAAAGGGCGAGAGCCCGATCGTATGTTTAGTCGGACCGCCTGGTACCGGAAAGACGAGCATTGCCCGTTCCGTGGCGCGTGCACTTGATAAAAAGTATGTTCGAATCAGTTTAGGCGGCGTCCGTGACGAGGCAGAGATCCGTGGACACCGGAAAACTTATGTCGGTGCGATGCCGGGACGTATTGTCAATGGTCTGCGTAGTGCCAGCGTGAAAAACCCACTGATGCTGCTTGATGAGATCGATAAAATGAGCAGCGATTATAAGGGCGACACTGCATCTGCCATGCTTGAGGTGCTTGACGCAGAGCAGAACTGTAAGTTCCGCGACCACTATATCGAGGTTCCGATTGATCTGTCAGAGGTACTGTTTATTGCGACGGCAAACTCTGTACAGGATATCCCGCGTCCGCTGCTCGACCGTATGGAACTAATCGAGGTGAGCAGTTATACGGAAAATGAGAAGTTTCATATTGCAAAAGAGCATTTGCTGCCGAAGGTAAAAGAGAAAAACGGTTTAAAGCCGGAACAGTTAAAGATCAGTGACCGTGCGCTGCAAAAGATCATTTCCGGTTATACAAGGGAAGCAGGTGTGCGTAATTTAGAGCGCAGGCTGTCTGAAATTGCAAGAAAATCTGCAAGGGAAGTATACGAATCCGAAGTCAAATGCGTAAAAGTTACAGGTCAGAATGTAGAAAAATATCTTGGAAAAGAGAGATATACGTTTGATCAGAAAAACGAGAACGATGAGGTCGGAATCGTGCGCGGTCTGGCATGGACGAGCGTCGGCGGTGATACGTTGGAGATCGAGGTCAACGTGATGCCGGGCAAAGGCGAAGTACAGCTTACCGGACAACTCGGAGATGTGATGAAAGAGTCCGCACAGGCAGGCTTAAGTTATATCCGTTCGGTAGGGGAAGAATATCATATTCCAAAGAAGTTTTTTCAGGAAAATGACATTCATATCCATATCCCGGAGGGGGCAGTGCCAAAAGACGGACCGTCCGCAGGTATCACGATGGCGACGGCAATGCTTTCTGCGATCACACAGACTCCGGTCCGTGCGGATGTCGCAATGACAGGAGAGATCACACTGCGCGGCAGAGTTCTCCCGATCGGTGGCTTAAAAGAAAAGATCCTTGCAGCGAAGAATGCCGGAATCAAAACGATCTGCATTCCGAAGAAAAACGAGAAGGATGTGGAGGAGATTTCTGCGGAGATCAAAAAAGGCTTAGAACTTGTATTTGTGGAAAAAATGCAGGAAGTGCTGGAAGTGGCATTTGTAAAAAGGAGAAAAACATGGTAATAAAAAATGTAAACCTGGAAATTGTCTGCGGTGTGACCAGCAAGGTGCCGGATACCGCATATGCGGAGGTGGCTTTTGCAGGAAAATCAAACGTTGGAAAATCATCTCTGATCAATGCACTGATGAACCGCAAAGCACTGGCGCGTACTTCCGCACAGCCTGGAAAAACGCAGACCATCAACTTTTACAATATCAACGATGCCATGTACCTTGTCGATCTTCCGGGATACGGCTATGCAAAGGCATCCGAGGAAGTGAAGGCAAAGTGGGGAAAAATGATCGAGAATTACCTTCACACTTCAAAGCAGTTAAAGGCAGTCTTTCTTTTGATCGATATCCGCCACGATCCGTCTGCAAACGACAGAATGATGTATGAGTGGATGGTGTATCAGGGATTTGCACCGATCATTATTGCGACCAAACTCGATAAGATCAAACGAAGCCAGATCCAGAAAAATGTCAAAGCGATCCGCGAGGGCTTAAATGTACAGCCGGGAACCACGATCATTCCGTTTTCTGCAGAGACGAAGCAGGGGCGTGACGAGATCTGGGAGCTGATCGATTCTTTCGTGCTGCCGCAGGAAGAAAAATAGCCTGTTTAAAAATATGTAAGAATATGGTATGCTGAAACTATAAAAATTTACAAAAGGCAGAAAATCTTAACAGGAAGCAAACTCTTATCAGATTGCGCCTGTATGAGGTTCATGCTAAAATAATCACTATGACGAAGAGTCAGTATCGGAGGATAGCCATGAAAAAGAAAAAAATCGTAATAGCACTTGGTCATGAAGCACTTGGTACCACATTACCGGAGCAGAAAGAGGCAACAAAACGCACTGCAAAAGCGGTTGCTGACTTTATCCGTGATGATTATCAGGTAGTCATTACACACAGTAACGGGCCACAGGTTGGTATGATCCATACAGCAATGAATGAGTTCTGCAGATTATATCCGGAGTATACCGCTACGCCAATGTCTGTATGTTCTGCAATGAGTCAGGGATATATCGGTTACGATTTACAGAATGCTATCCGTGCCGAGCTGCTGAATAAGGGAATTTATAAGACAGTTTCCACAGTTCTGACACAGGTTGTTGTCGATCCATATGATGAGGCTTTTTACAAACCAGGTAAGGTGATCGGACGTGTGATGACAGAAGAAGAAGCTGAGGCAGAGGAGAAAAAAGGAAATCACGTCACAGCAGTAGAAGGAGGATTCCGCCGTATCGTTGCAGCACCGAAGCCAATGGATATCGTTGAAATCGATGCGATCCGTGCATTATCGGATGCAGATCAGGTTGTTGTTGCCTGCGGAGGTGGCGGTATTCCGGTACTTGCACAGGACAATAATTTAAAAGGTGCGAGTGCAGTCATTGAAAAAGACCTTGCAGCAGGAAAATTAGCAGAACTTTTAGATGCTGACATGTTAGTCATTTTAACAAGTGTGGACAACGTATGTCTGAATTACGGCACAGAGAATGAGAAACCTCTTTCGACCATGACTGTTGCAGAAGCAAAACAGTATATGGAAGAAGGTCAGTTCGGAGAGGATGACATGCTGCCAAAGATTCAGGCGGCCATTGATTTTATTGGAGATTCCGCAATCCGTTCCGTACTTATTACAAAGCTGAACAAAGACGGCACCTATGTGAGCGGTGGACCGGGTACGATGATCACGAAATAAACTGCCATTTTTATGGTAATAATAAGACTGAATCGATTGCCGAAAATAAATTTTTTTACGAGGAAAAAAGATGTTTAGAAAAACAAAAATTGTTTGTACTTTAGGACCTTCAACAGATAAGGAAGGTGTATTAAAACGCCTGATCGAAGAGGGAATGAACGTTGCCCGTTTTAATTTTTCCCATGGTGACCATGAGGAGCAGTTAGGACGCCTTCAGATGTTACAGAAACTTCGTAAGGAATTAAAGCGTCCAGTCGCAGCACTGCTTGACACAAAAGGACCGGAGATCCGCCTGAGAGATTTTACGGACGGAAAAGTCGAGCTTAAGGATGGACAGACTTTTACCCTGACAACCGATGAGATTATGGGAGATGCAAAACGTGTTTCCATTACTTATAAAAACCTGCCGGAGGATGTAAAACCGGGAGATCGCATTCTGATCGATGATGGTCTGATCGGAATGGAAGTAAAAGAAATCAAGGTGACATCTGGTGCAAAGGCAGATAAAGATGGCAATAAGCCAAAAGATATCATCTGCCAGGTGTTAAATGGCGGTGTGATTTCCAACAGAAAAGGCGTGAACGTTCCAAATGTAGAATTGTCCATGCCATATATCAGCGAAAAAGATTATGGTGATATCGTATTTGCGGTAGAGCATGATTATGATTTTATTGCTGCATCTTTTGTCCGTACCGCAGATGATGTGCTTGCAATCCGCAAGATCCTTGCAGAAAAAGGCGGCGAGGATATCAATATCATTGCAAAAATTGAAAATATGCAGGGTGTACAGAATATTGACGATATTATCCGTGTTTCCGATGGAATCATGGTAGCGCGTGGTGATATGGGTGTTGAGATCCCGTTAGAGGATGTACCGGTGATCCAGAAGATGATCATTAAAAAAGTATACGATGCAGGCAAGAAGGTGATCACAGCGACTCAGATGCTTGATTCCATGATGAAACATCCGCGTCCGACCAGAGCAGAGGCAACTGACGTTGCAAATGCAATCTACGACGGAACCAGTGCGATCATGCTCTCCGGAGAGACAGCTGCAGGTATGTATCCGATCGAGGCTTTAAAGACCATGGTGCGTATTGCAGTCCGTACGGAACAGGATATCAATTACTTACAGCGTTTTAAAATGCGAAAAACCATGAGCAACCCGGATGTGACCAATGCAATCTCCCATGCGACATGTACAATGGCGGGAGATTTGAATGCGGCAGCAATCATCACGGTAACAAAATCAGGACGTACCGCCCGCATGGTTTCCAAATATCGTCCAAACTGTCCGATTATCGGAGGATGTCTGACAGAAAAGATTTACCGTCAGCTTGCATTATCCTGGGGTGTGATCCCGCTTATGATCGAGGAAAAGACACAGGCAGAAGAACTGTTTGACTATGCAGTCGATGCAGCAGAAGCAGCAGGAATCATTTCAAAGGGCGATGTTGTTGTCTTAACCGCAGGAGTTCCTCTTGGCGTATCCGGAACGACCAACCTGATCAAGGTGCAGGTGGCAGGACATATCTTAGTGGAGGGACAAGGAATCGGAACACAGAAGATTTCTGCAAATCTCTGCGTTTGTCACAATGAAGAAGATCTTAAAAACTTTAAAGTCGGGGACATCATTGTTGCAAAAGATACCAGCAATGCCATGATGACACAGATGCGTGAGGCATCCGGACTGATCGTGGAAGCATCCGGCGAAAACTGCCATGCGGCGATTGCAGGATTAAGCCTTGATATTCCTGTCCTGATCGGTGCTAAACATGCGCTTGATGTCTTAAAATCCAGTGCATATGTAGAATTGGATTGTGAGAACGGACTTGTGACAGCAAATTAATTTGCAACAAATTTTGTTAACTGGAAATAGAAGATTAAAGTGAAAGAGAAAAGGATATGAAAGGCTCTAGAGAGGGTCTGCATATCCTTTTTTCCATATTCCGGTCCAGTATAGCAGATACAGGATTATGGCAGAGGTTCCATTACTGATTACAACGGAATACCAGACGGATGCCACTCCCATATGAAATACATTTGCGCATATCCAAAGAGACAACAGACGGAATAGCCATATCCGGGAAGCATCTACGAGCATTGTGATCAGTGTATGCCCACATCCCTGGAACAATCCCTGTGATACATTATAAAAAGCGTTTGTAAAGCACCAGAATGCAATAATGGATAAATAGTCTGCAGCCAGAGGGATGACTTTGGCATCTGTTGAAAAGAATGATACCATAGTCTGGGAAACAGGGCGTCTTGAAAAAATGAATCCCAGAATAAGTAAAAATAAGGTGCACATTTTTAATGAATAATGGAAGGTTTTCTTCGCCCGCTCTGTGTTTCCGGCTCCCATATTTTGTCCAACTATAGTAGAAACGGCGGAGCCGACACCACTGGCTGGCATTGTGATAAGACTGTTGATTTTGTTGCCAATACCATAGGCGCTGGTTGCAATATAACCATAAACATTTACATTTCTGGTCATGATCAGCGTACCTAGCTGCATGGTGCTGCCGCCAATCGCAGTTGGCAGACCAATTTTGATAATGGCGCGTATCATTTTCTGGTCAAAGACAAAATTTTTTAAAGAAATCCGTATGAGCTGATCTGATTTTGTAAGAAGGATCAGTCCAATGAGAGCGCAGGGGATTTTTGCTATAAGCGTGGCAAATGCTGCGCCTCCGATTCCAAAGTGGAACACAATGAGGAAAAGAGGATCTAATATCAGATTGATCATGATGCCAAGCAGATTGAGAAGCATGGGTTTTACAGTGTCCCCCTGCGCCTGTTTCACGGCTGTGAATAAATTGATCATGAACAGAAATGGCATATCAAGGACCACAATTCTTAAATAAGTAAGACCGTACTCATAGACCACTCCCCTGGCACCGAGCCAGGTGACTAATGCCGGGGATATCAGCCAGCACAGTAATGCACAGATGAGGGAGAAGCCAAGGGACGTAATACAGATATGATTTGCCATTTTGTTTGCCTGTTCATCTTTTCTGGCACCAAGGTATTGCGATATAAGAATTGCACCTGCGGTTGTTATGCCGCTGCCAAAACTGTTAAGGATATTTTGAAATGGTGATACGAGCGTTATGGCAGACTGGTTTTCTGTTCCGATCCGTCCAAGCCAGAATGTGTCCGTAAGATTATACATCGACTGGATAAAACTATTGATCATGACCGGAACGGCGAGCATAAGGATTGCCTGGGACAGGTTTCCATTTAAAATCATATTTCGTTTATTTTCAGATATTTGTTTTGGCATAGGAGCTCCTTGTGGATTTATAAAATATGTTGACAGTTTATATTCATATGGTTCATAATATGACAAAAAAACAGTATATTCCTTGAAAAAAATGATGAAAACACATAAAAGTACAGAAAAATGGAGAATTATATGTTTCAGGATATGTCAAAAGATTTTGATATTAAGAAGATCAGAAGAAGTAATACAATATCTGAAAGTAACTGCGAGCCACATGTACATCCATTTCATGAAATTTTTTATCTTTCCAGTGGGGAGTGCACCAGCTTTATTGATCACAATATCTATAAGTTTGGAAAAGGTGATCTTGTAATCGTTCCGGGTGGCTGTCTGCATAAGACAGTATATACCGGGAAAGGAATTCATGAAAGGATTGTTATCAGTTTCCGGCAGGAGATTACGGATTGGATCAAAGAACAGATCGGAGCGGAATATCTTAAGAACTGTATGGTTCCGGGGGTAATCAATATACCGGAAAAACGCAGAAACTATGTGGATTCCCTGCTGGATAAGTTAATGTTTGAAAATGATACGCCGGACATATTATCAACGGCATTTATAAAAGCAGGACTTGTTGAACTTTTGCTGTTTATCATAAGATGCAAGGAGTATGAGGACAATGTTATAAAAGAGATTGATGTTGATAACCGAAAAATCCAGGAAGTTGCAACATATATTTTTGAACATTATACGGAAAATATTTTACTGGAAGATGTGGCGGATAAATTTGACATGAATAAGTCATTTTTGTCTAAGAGATTTAAGACAGCGACGGGGTTCGGGTTTAAAGAATATATTATTAATCTCCGGATACAGAATGCATGCAGGCTGCTGCTGGAAACGAATAAATCTATCACAGATATTGCTTTTGAATGTGGATTTAATGACAGTAACTATTTTGGGGATTCGTTTCGAAAGATAAAAGGTATATCACCACGCAAATACAGAAAAAATGAAACATTTTAGTTTGGGATACAAAAGAAGCCTTCATAAAAAGAAGGCTTCTTTTGTCAGGTAAAGACAGGCAGGGAGGTTAGCCCATCGTTACTTCTACATTTACATCTTTCTTCTCAGCCGAGAATGGAATCGTAGTTCCCTCTACCGGCTGTCCATCCACGATCATGGAAAGCACACCTTTTTCCACATGATTTGGATTCTTTACGGTGATATGGTAGCTGACACCGCGGAAATCACGTTTGGCGGTAAAACCATCTAATTTGGATGGAATACAAGGATCAACAGTCAGACCATCATAATCCGGGCGGATACCAAGGATAAACTGGGAAACATTGAGGAAGGTCCATGCGGCGGTTCCTGTCAGCCAGCTGTTCTTTGCCTCACCGAAGTTCGGGGCGTCTTTTCCGGCGATCATCTGGGAGTATACATAAGGCTCTGTGCGGTGGATCTCGCTGATATCCTCAATGTATGCAGGACAGGTTCTTGTATATACCTGCCAAGCACGGTTGCCTCTGCCAACTACAGTCTCTGCGATAGAGATCCATGGGTTGTTGTGGCAGAAGATACCTGCGTTTTCTTTGTATCCTGGTGGATAAGAAGAAATCTCACCGAGTTCCACATGATATCTGTGGTAAGGCGGCTGTAACAGCACGATACCGTATTTTGTGTCGAGATATTTTTCGACAGATTCCATTGCCTTTAAGCAGCAGCCTTCCTCTAAACCAATCTCGGCCATAACACAGAAGCCCTGTGGCTCAATAAAGATCTTGCCATCTTCGCATTCTTTTGAACCGATCTTATTTTTGTAATGATCGTAAGCACGCAGATACCATTCGCCATCCCAGCCGGCATCCATAACGGTTTTTTTCATCTCTGCGATTGCTTTCTCTGCAATTTCTGCTTCCTCTGTCATACCCTGATGGCGGCAGATTGCAGCATAATCTTTTCCGTAGCGTACAAACATACCTGCGATAAATATGGATTCTGCATTAGGGCCTTCGGAAGGACCAAAAGTCTGGAAAGATTCACCCGGCTCAGTCGAGAAGCAGTTTAAGTTGAGACAGTCGTTCCAGTCGGCACGTCCGATCAGCGGTAAATTGTGCGGCCCCAGATGTTCCATTGTATAATGGAAGGAACGGCGCAAATGCTCCATGAAAGTGGTTGCTTTGGAAGCATCGCTGTCATATGGTGTCATCTCGTCGAGAATTGTGTAATCGCCGGTCTCTTTGATATAAGCTGCAGTTCCTGCGATCAGCCATAACGGATCATCGTTAAAGCCGCTTCCGATGTCAGAGTTGCCTTTTTTGGTGAGCGGCTGATACTGATGATAAGCACTTCCGTCCTCGAACTGGGTAGCTGCGATATCTAAGATACGCTCTCTCGCACGGTCAGGGATCAGATGTACGAAACCGAGCAGATCCTGACAGGAATCACGGAATCCCATGCCACGGCCGATACCGGACTCAAAGTAAGATGCGGAACGGCTCATGTTAAAGGTAACCATACACTGATACTGGTGCCAGATGTTTACCATACGGTCTAATTTCTCCTCACTGGAAGAAATGGTAAAATGGGACAGCAGTTCGTTCCAGTAATCTTTTAATTTGACGAGTGCTGCGTCTGCTTTTTCTGCGGTATCAAAACGGGAGAGAAGTTCATCGGCACGTTTGCGGTTGATGACTCCATCCTCAGCACGTCCAACCCATTTTTCCTCTACCGGATTCTCAACATAACCAAGTACGAAAACGTAGGTCTTTGTCTCGCCCGGAGCAAGAGATACTTCAAGGTGGTGGGAACCGATCGGTGCCCAGCCGCTTGCAACAGAATTCTTTGAAGTTCCGTTTACAACAACTTCCGGAGCAGAGTTTTCACCGTAAGCGCCTAAGAACGAGTCACGGTCTGTATCAAAACCGGCGATCGGAGCGTTGACAGCGTAAACAGCGTAATGATTTCTGCGCTCTCTGTATTCGGTCTTATGATAAAGAGCAGAACCGTGGATCTCAACCTCACCGGTGGAGAAGTTACGCTGGAAGTTGGTCATATCGTCCATTGCATTCCACAGACAGAACTCTACATATGAGAAAACAGAAAAATTACGGGTTTCATTGCTCTCATTGGTAAGGGAGAGTTTTCCAACTTCACATGTCTCACCGACCGGAACAAAAGAGGTAAGCTCTGCGGTCAGTTTATTTTTGGTTCCTTTAAATACGGAATAACCCATACCGTGACGGCAGCTGTAAGCATCCAGTTCTGTTTTGGAAGGCATCCAGCCCGGATTCCAGATCGTGTCACCATCTTTAATATAGTAGTAATGTCCATTGGAATCGAGCGGTACATTATTATAACGGTATCTGGTCAGGCGGAGTAACTTTGCATCTTTGTAGAAACTGTAACCGCCGCAGGTGTTTGAGATCAGGGAAAAGAAGTTCTCGGAACCAAGGTAGTTGATCCATGGCAGTGGTGTTTTTGGAGATGTGATGACATATTCTTTGTTGGTGTCATCGAAATAACCGAATTTCATAATAAAATCCTCCATATACATAAATATTGATAAGTAACGATTTCGAAAACGATTAAGTTTTCATCCTTTAATAAAAAGTATATATTCAGAAAGAATAAAAATCAATACAAAACATTGAAAAACAGGCAAATATAGCAGATTAGACAAAAAAAATATACTTTTATGGATGAAAGCGACAATAGCTATTTTCTGATGAATAATTAAAATATTTTACGAAAACGTATAAGAATTAGATACAAAGTACTGAGATTACAGATAATTGGTCTAATATTTAATGTAAAAATGCACAAAAACTACTGCAAAAAAGTGTAAAAAGCGACGAATTGCCAAAAACAAGTTGCAATTTGCTTATGGATGACATATAGTAAAAGTACGAAAACGATTAAGAAATATTTCAGAAACAGGATTTCGTTTTCGAAGAGAAGCTGGAGGTTTCAATGGTATCATTAAAAACGATTGCAGAGAAATGTGGAGTATCTACTGCCACCGTAAGCAAGGCTTTAAATGACCAGAGAGATATCAGCGAAGAGACAAAGAGCCGTGTCAGAAAGACAGCAGAAGCACTTGGTTATTTTCCAAATGCGGCGGCGAGAGCACTAAAGACAAACCGTTCTTATAATATAGGAGTTCTCTTTGAAGAAGAGGCGGGAAGCGGTTTGACACATGAGTATTTTTCCGGAGTGCTGAATGGATTAAAAGTTCAGTCGGAGAAACAGGGATATGACATTACATTTATCAATACCTGTTTTGAAAATCGCAAGATGTCCTATTATGAACATTGCAGATACCGGAATTTTGAAGGAGTTGCGATCGTCTGTGCCGATTTCAATGACCCGGATGTCTTAGAACTGATGAATAGTGACCTGCCGGTCGTTACGATTGATTATGTACATCATAACTGTACGGCAGTCAGTTCCAACAATATTCAGGGTATGGAAGATCTTGTAAAATATATATACGGGCAGGGACATCGGAAAATTGCATATATTCATGGGCAGCAGGCTTCTTACGTTACGAAAGACCGGCTGGCAAGTTTCTACCGGACGGTGGATGAACTTGGTCTGAAGATTCCGGATGAATACATCCGGACAGCAGATTACTTAGAGACCAGGGAGGCAGCAAAACAGACAAAAGAGCTGCTCAATTTAGAAGATCCGCCAACCTGTATCATTTATCCGGATGACACCTCTTTAATAGGAGGAAGGAACGTCATCATAGAGATGGGACTTCGGATTCCGCGGGATATTTCGATTGCAGGATATGACGGAACGAGGATGTCGCAGTTGTTACATCCTCAGCTTACGACGATCAGACAGGACACAGAGCTGATCGGGAGTGAGGCAGCCAAGCGGCTGATCGGCTCCATTGAGAAACCGAGAACAACTCTCGTAGAGAGAGTCGTTATAGAAGGGATCTTAGTTGCAGGTAAATCCGTTGGACGTATTTAAAAGGTAGTTGCAGCTACCTGCGGACAGCATTTTTGCAGAGATGTATGCGGAGAAGCGGCAGAAGATTCCAGACTATCTGCTTTCAAAGCAGAAAAACAACAAAAACAATGGTCAAAAGACCACATATTAAGGAGGAGGGTTTTCTATGAAGAAGAAAATCGTTAGCACATTATTATGTACAGCAATGCTTGTAACCATGATGGCAGGATGCGGCGGTAATAACGCAGCAAACACCAGCACAAACAGTGGAAACAGCAGCTCGGCAGATACGGGCAGCAGTGACGCCGCAGCCACAGATGAGGCAGCTCCGGCGACCGAAGCTGCAGCTTCAGATGCGAGTGCTTCCGATGAAGGAAAAGTACTTAACATCTACTGCTGGAACGAAGAGTTCAAGAGCCGTGTTACAGATCATTATCCTGGATATACAGAGGTGGATGCAACCACAGGTACGATCGGTGATGTAACTGTAAAATGGAACATTACACCGAATGATGACAATGCATATCAGAACAACCTGGACGCAACCTTATTAAAACAGGCCGATGCAGCAGCAGATGACAAGATTGATATCTTTTTAGTAGAAGCTGATTATGCATTAAAATATGTAGATACCGACTACACAATGGCAGTATCAGATCTTGGAATTACTGATTCAGATCTTTCCAAACAGTATCAGTACACCAAAGATGTTGTTACCGATTCCAACGGTGTATTAAAAGGTGTTTCATGGCAGGGCTGTCCTGGCGTATTATTCTATAACAGAGATGCAGCAAAAGCAGTATTAGGATCTGATGATCCTTCAGAAGTTCAGAACTATGTAAAAGACTGGGATACATTCAATGATACAGCAAAGAAGATGAAAGATGCAGGCTACACCATCACATCTTCCGCAAACGATACTTACCGTGTATATTCCAACAACGTTACTTCCAAATGGGTTGTTGATGGCAAGATCAATATTGATGACAACATTATGAAATGGGTTGATGATTCCAAAGAACTTGTAGATGCAGGCGAGACAGGAACATACGAACTGTGGAGTGATGACTGGAAGAAAGGTTTCTATCCGGAAGGAAATGTATTCTGCTACTTTGGACCTGCATGGTTAGTAAACTTCTCAATGGCAGCAGATACCGAAGGCAGTATCGGTTACAACGGCGGCTGGGGTGCAACCGAAGGACCACAGGGCTTTTTCTGGGGTGGTACATGGATCTGTGCAGCAACAGGAACGGATAACCAGAGTCTTGTAAAAGATATCTTGCTTCAGATGACAACCAATGATGATGTTATGAGAGAGATCATCGAGAAAGATGATGACTTTGTAAACAATCAGGATGTAATCGTTGAGATGGCAGACAGCTCTTACGCAAGTAAAATCTTAGGCGGACAGAATCCACTTGGTATTTATAATGAGGGTGTATCCAAACTTGATTTAAGTAATCTTTCTTCATACGATCAGGGATGCAACGAAGAATTTCAGCATGCAATGAAGAACTATTTTGAAGGAAGTGCAACGAAAGAAGAGGCATTAGACTTGTTTTACAAATCAGTTTTAGAGAAATATCCGGAATTAACATATTAAGAAGATGAATGATCTAAAAATAACAATGGAAAGCACGCTCTGCGGATATTCTGTTGTTATGAATGAAAAGCTGCGCCTGCCGGAATGCAATAAGGAAGGCAGGTGCGGTTTATTCAGGTTAAAATGCCAAGCGCAGAGCTGACAGCATGTTTACACAGGATAAAGGTGAAGGATGCTGTGAGCTCTGTGGATGAAAATAATACACTCTGAAAAAGGAGGTCAGATTATCATGAAAAAAAGTAGTGGAAAGGTAGTAAGGTACAATAAATGGGGGTATATCTTTTTGATTCCATTTATTGTAGTATACGTTATTTTTCAGCTGATCCCATTAGTCAGCACTATTTACAACAGTTTCTTTGAAAACTATATGTCAGGACTGACACAGGTCGGACCAAAGTTTGTCGGACTTGCAAACTATCAAAAACTCTTTTCTGATGGAGATATCTGGGTTTATACAAAAAATACTATGGTATTATGGATCATGTGTTTCGTGCCGCAGATCATTTTATCACTGGTACTTGGCGCTTGGTTCTCCGATGTACGTCTTAAATTAAAAGGAACCCGTTTCTTTAAAACAGTTGTATATCTGCCGAATCTGATCATGGCATCTGCATTTTCCATGTTGTTCTTTACGTTGTTCTCTGATGGAGGACCCATCAACTCAATGCTGATGCAGATTGGATTGGTTGATACACCGTATAAATTTTTATCGAATGTAGGAAGTGCAAGAGGGCTGATCGCATTGATGAACTGTCTGATGTGGTTTGGTAATACGACGATCCTTCTGATGGCAGGCATGATGGGTATCGATACCTCTCTGTTTGAGGCAGCAGAGGTCGATGGGGCAACTTCTTCGCAGGTATTCTGGCAGATCACACTGCCGCTGTTACGCCCAATCCTTGTATATGTGGTTATCACATCTCTGATCGGTGGTTTACAGTTATTTGATGTGCCACAGATATTAACCAATGGAACCGGTGACCCGATGCGTTCTACCATGACACTGATCATGTTCTTAAATAAACATCTCTATAGTAAGAACTATGGTATGGCTGGTGCACTGTCAGTTGTTCTGTTTATCATTACAGGTATTTTAAGTCTGGTAGTATTTAAGATAACCGGCAATGATAAGAGGAAGGGGTGAAAAGTATGAATGAGAACCGTAATTTAAAAAAAGGTGTAGGAATTCATGCAAGAAGATTTATTGCATATGTTGTATTAGCGATTGTCTCTGTTTTGTGTTTATTCTGGTTTTATGTGCTGTTTATCAATGCGACCAGATCAAACGGTGAGTTGCAGTCAGGTTTTACATTGATTCCGAGCAGCCATCTTTGGGAAAACTGGAAAAACTTAAGGAATGGAACACTTCCAGTGTGGAACGGTATGATCAACAGTCTGATCGTTTCCTCCCTTAGTGCAGTACTCAGTGTATATTTTTCGACGATGACAGCTTATGCGATCCATGCATATGATTTCAAACTGAAAAAATATATTTATCCGTTTATCCTGATGATTATGATGATCCCGACACAGGTAACGGCACTTGGATTTATCAAACTTGTTTCCAGCATGAAATTAGAGGATTCCTTCATTCCTCTGATCGTACCGGCAATTGCCGCTCCGGTTACGTTTTTCTACATGAAACAGTACATGGAAAGTACATTGCCGTTGTCACTGATCGAAGCAGCGCGCATTGATGGATCAGGAGAATTTCATACATTTAATACTATCGTAATGCCGTTGATGAAACCTGCTATCGCAGTGCAGATGATCTTTACTTTTGTAAGCAGCTGGAATAATTATTTCACACCAGCGCTGGTTTTACATGATGACAGGAAAAAGACACTTCCTATCCTGATCGCACAGTTACGTGGAGCTGACTGGCTCAAGTTTGACATGGGGCAGGTATATGTGATGATCGCATTTTCCATCTTCCCGGTTATCATTGTATATCTGATCTTATCCAAACACATTGTACAGGGTGTTGCACTTGGCAGTGTAAAGGGTTAACAGATTCTGGTTAAGAAATTCTGGTTAATCAGAAAAATTACTTTATTATATAAAAATGAGACTACTGTACAGGTGGTCTCATTTTTATTTTTTGCCCGCCGTATCAGTGCACAATGACTGTGAGAAAGGAAAAAAATTTGTTATAATTATAAATTATAAAAATACTTAATGATCAGGATATCAGGAAAGGAATAGTGCCTATGAAAATAGCAATCGTAACAGGGGCGTCAAGCGGGCTTGGCAGTGAGTTTGTCAGACAGATCAGGAAACAGGAAAAACTAGATGAAATATGGGTGGTCGCGCGTAGAAAAGACCGCCTGACGGCATTAGAAAAAGAACTTCAGACACATCTTAGGATCATTACCGGGGATCTGACAAAGGCAGAGACACTGCATGAAATAGAGGCGATGCTCTGGAAAGAAAAACCGAATGTACGTATTTTAGTCAATGCGGCGGGATACGGAAAGATCGGTTCCTGGCGGGATATCAAAAGAGTGGATGTGGATGGCATGATCGACTTAAACTGCAAGGCGGCAGTTGCCATGACACAGATTTCTCTGCCTTTTATGAAACGCGGTGCGCGTGTTTTGCAGATCTGTTCGACCGCGGCATTTCAGCCGTTTCCATATCTGAGTGTTTATGCGGCAACGAAAGCATTTTTATATCGTTACAGCAGGGCGCTGCGCGTGGAACTTTACGGTACGGGAATCCGTGTGACCGCTGTCTGTCCTTACTGGATCAAGGACACCGAGTTCATCGGGCGGGCAAAGAAGAGCAGTGACAGTTCTTATATTCACAGTTTTCCGCTTGCTTCCCGACAGAAAAATGTGGCGCGTCATGCACTGCTGGATGCAAAACTTGGGCTGGCAGTATCCACACCGGGTATCGTATGTACCTTGCACCGTGCAGCGGCAAAGATTGTTCCAGCGGATCTGATGATGGGGGCGTGGGCTTTGATACGGAGAATATAAAGTTACTGTTTACAGGCAGGCATTTTCTGAACTAAAAATGCCGTATGATACAGTGGTGGTAGCAGATTTTGCCGATTTGGAATGCGAAG
>OOAZ01000610.1_pt1 | contig 30040 bp, 24 predicted proteins | sample 1671221 | NCBI WGS metagenome assembly OOAZ01 (sample SAMN06348134, study PRJEB24527) | human gut metagenome | biome: human gut; feature: ankylosing spondylitis patient; material: feces | host: Homo sapiens | place: China | collected 2015-10
GCGGCATCACGGTCAGCGGCGGCGAGCCGCTGCGCCAGATGGAGTTCCTGACGGCATTCTTCGAGCTGGCCCGCTCCAAAGGCGTGCACACGGCTCTGGATACTGCCGGGCAGCCCTTCCGGCCCGATGACCCGGATTATCTGGCCGGTTTCGACCGGCTGATGAAGTCCACCAGTCTGGTCATCCTCGACCTGAAGGAGATCGACCCGGAACGCCACCGGCAGCTCACCGGCAAAGACAATGCCAACATCCTTGCGATGGCGCGGCACATCTCGGATCTCGGGGTGCCGCTGTGGATCCGGCATGTGCTGGTGCCCGGCCTGACCGACGACGAGGAGGGCCTGCGCAGGACCGCAGACTTTATCCGCAGCCTGAAAACGGTGCAGCGGGTGGAGGTGCTGCCCTACCACACGCTAGGGCTGTTCAAGTGGCAGAAGCTGGGCATCCCTTATCCGCTGCCGGACGCTGTGCCGCCCACAGCGGAGCAGGTGAAGCGTGCAGAAGAACTGCTGGAGGTGAGCCGGTATCCCGGGTAAGGCAAGACGATTTTAATTGCGCTCCGCTTCGCTCTGCGCAATTTCAGCGGAAAGAAAATTTATGATTTCGGAACCCCGGAGTGTCTGCGGACGCTCCGGGGTTCCCTTTTCATGGGAAGAGTCGCAGTGGTAAGCTGCATTTGCAGCGCCGCTTCCTTCGGAAGCGCGGCGCTGCGGTGAAATCTTGCGATGCCGTTTGCCTTTACAGCTCCTCCCGTGAAAAAGTAAATCTGGAAAATCCGCAGATTTTCCAGATTTACAAATACTAAAATGATTTTCCTTAAATTATGCCCAAAGCAACGACGACGACCGCCGCCAGTGGCGGAAACAGGGAGGAGTTGTTGGGGCAGCGGCCAGCAAGACGCGCGTGCCGCCCAAGGCACGATGCGGATGCTGGGTGCCGCAACCCGTTAGCGGCGGGCATTTTGAATCCTTCCCCGTTCCACCTTGACTTCCCTGTGCGGCACCGCTATAATAAAAGGGTAAAAGGATAAATGCGTTTATCCGGGCAGAGTAGCGCCGCATACCGTCTGCGCAGAGAGAACAGGCCACTGGCTGGAAGCCTGTTTGCAGACTGCCGCGCAAAGTGCGCCCGGACAGCACGCGGCGGGAACCCCCATGGGAAGTATCGCCGTGCGGTGTGCCGCCGTTACAGGCTTTGAGCGACAAACAGAAGTGGAACCGCGATTTTGATGAGAAACCGCCTTCGGAGCTGTGCTTTGTGCACCGCTCCGGGGGCGTTTTGTTTTGCGGCTTCTGTCTGCCACAAAAAGGAGAATTGACCATGCAGATCTTCAACACCCTGACCCGCCAGAAGGAAGAATTCGTGCCGCAGGTGCCCGGTGAATACCGCATTTACGTCTGCGGCCCTACCGTTTATAACTATATCCACATCGGCAACGCACGCCCGCTGATCGTGTTCGACACCCTGCGCCGCTACCTTGAGTACCGCGGCAACAAGGTGATCTATGTTTCCAACATCACCGACATCGACGATAAGCTCATCAAGAAGGGTCAGGAAGAGGGCACCTCCATGAAGGAGGTCGCTCAGCGCTTTGAGGCCGAGTACCTCAAGGATGCCGCCGGTCTGAACTGCAAAAAGCCCACCGTCCAGCCCCGGGCTACCGAGCATATCCAGCAGATCCTGGACATCGTGAAGGACCTGATCGATTCCGGTCACGCCTACGTTGCCAAGAACGGCGATGTGTATTTCCGGGTGAAGAGCGACCCCGGCTACGGCAAGCTGAGCCACCTGAAGCTGGACGATCTGGAAAGCGGCAACCGCGAACTGCGCAGCCGCATGGACGACGACCTGAAGGAGGACCCCGCCGACTTTGCCGTGTGGAAGGCCGCAAAGCCCGGTGAGCCCGCATGGGAAAGCCCCTACGGCATGGGCCGCCCGGGCTGGCACATCGAGTGCAGTGCCATGAGCCGCACCCATCTGGGCAAGACCATCGACCTGCACTGCGGCGGTCAGGATCTGATCTTCCCTCACCACGAGAACGAGATCGCCCAGAGCGAGTGCGCCAACGGCTGCGAGTTCGCCCGCTACTGGATGCACAACGGCTTCATCAACGTGGACAATCAGAAGATGTCCAAGAGCCTGCACAACTTCTTCACCGTGCGGGACGTGGCGGACGTCTACGGCTACGAACCCATCCGCTATTTCATGCTGACCGCAGGCTACCGGATGCCCCTGAACTACACCGTGGACCTCATTGAGAGCTGCAAGAACAGCCTGGAGCGCCTGTACACCTGCCGCGAGAATCTGGATTTTGCCCTGACCAAGGACACCTTTGGCACCGACGAGACCCTGAAGGGAAAGGCTGCCGAGGCCCGCACCAAGTTCTGCACCGCCATGGACGATGACCTGAACACCCCGGATGCACTGGCTGCCGTGTTCGATCTGGTCAAGGAAATCAATACACTGTCGGCTGTTTCCTCCAAGGACGCCCTGCAGACCGCTGCCGCCGCCTTTGACGAGATCACCGGCGTGCTGGGCCTGCTGTACAACCGCAAAAAGGACGAGGTGCCCGCCGAGGTGACTGAGCTGGTTGAGAAGCGCGCCGCCGCCAAGAAGGCCAAGGACTGGGCCACCGCCGACGCCATCCGCGCACAGCTGACCGAGCTGGGCTGGGCGGTCAAGGACACCGCACAGGGCCCGCAGCTGAGCAAACTGTAACACGTTCTAAAATGCCCTCCGTTTCACTCTGGGCATCTTTAGCGGAATTAGTATTTTAAATTTACAGCCCGGAAAGATCTGCGGATCTTTCCGGGCTGTTTTTTCGCGAGAAAAGCAGCTTATAAAGCCGTACTGTTTTTGCCGCTTTTCTCTTTACATTCCAAACGCAATTTGCCATAATAAAACCAGAAATAACATGAGCGGAGGCAGGCACAATGAAGGTCATGGTTTTTGATGTGGGCGGCACTGAGATCAAGTATTCGGTGATGGACGAAGGATTGAACCGCACTGATGCCGGGTCTGTGCCTACGCCGCAGGATACGCAGGAGCATTTTCTTGACACATTATACGCCCTGTATGCGCCGCACCGGGATGAAGTAAGCGGCATCGCCATGGCCCTGCCCGGCTTTGTGGACACTCACACCGGCTTTGTCTCCAACGGCGGGGCACTTCTGTATAACACCGGTACGCAGGTGGGGCAGCTGGTGCGCGAAAGATGCGGCTGTCCGGTCACGCTGGAAAATGACGGCAAGGCCGCTGCCCTTGCAGAGCTGCAGGCCGGTGCGCTGCAGGGCTGCTGCAACGCGGCGGTGTTTATCATCGGCACCGGTGTGGGCGGCGGCATCATCGCCAACGGCCAGCTGGTGCGGGGCATCCACTTTACCGCCGGGGAATACAGCTTTGTGAACACCAACGCTGACGAGTGGGAGAACACCGGAAAAACCATGGCCTGTCAGTGCAGCACCACCAATCTGCTGCAGTGGTACCGCGCCCGCAGGGGCCTGCCCGCCGATGCGCCCATGAATGGCAGACAGTTTTTTGATGCCGCCAACGCCGGAGAGCCGGAAGCGCTGGAAGTGCTGGAACGGTTCTGCAAAGCGGTGGCGGTGCAGATCTACAACCTGACCGTCCTGCTGGATGTGGAAAAGGTGGCCATTGGCGGCGGCATCAGCAAACAGCCGCTGCTGCTGGACAGCCTGCGCCGGGTATATGCCGGGCTGTTCGCTTCCCGGGGAGATTCGCCCTACATGATCGGTCTGCCGCGCACCGAGATCGTGCCCTGCCATTTCAGCAGTGAAGCCAATCAGGTGGGCGCGCTGTATGCCTGTCTGCACACGGTGGGCAGGATGGACTGAATCCGCTTCTGCCCTGCTCCTTCTGCGAAAAAAGAGGAAGATCCTGCCGGATCTTCCTCTTTTTTTCATGCTGCACCAAAACAGCGGACACTCAGGTGGTCAGTTCGTTCACCAGCCGCGTCAGAGTGGCAACGTAAGCTTCGTTGGAGTAATATTTCTCGTACATTTTCCGGCAGTCGGCCTTCATGGCGGCCAGCTGATCGGGGTGCAGGATGGCATGTTCCAGCACCTTTGCCAGCTGGTCGGGGTCGTCGTCCCGGTACACAAAGCCGTCCACGCCCTCGGTGATCAGCCCGGCAGTGCCGGTGTGCTCCGACACGATGGAGGGCTTGCCGAAGATCAGGCCCTCGGTGACAAAGGTGGGCATGGGGTCGTCGCGGGAGGAGCACACCACACAGGTGCACTGATCCATCAGGGACTTGATCTCCGGGCGTTCCAGCCGCTTGCGGTAGAACACGGTGTCCGGGTAATCCTCCACCAGTGCGTCCACGGCGCTCTTCAGGCTCTTGTCTGCGGCCTTGCCCACGAACAGGAAAGCGGCTTTCTGGCGCACTTCGGGCTTGAGCAGACGGATGGCATTGCAGAAGATATCCTGACCCTTGCGGGGCTCAAAGGAACCCACGGTCACGAACAGAGGGCGTCCGCCCGCGTAGCTGATATCATAGACCGGGAAGCTCTCCTGCGCGTAGTCCGGCAGGCCGTAGATCAGCTGTTCGATGTTAAAATCCGGCCGCACCGAATGCATGGCGGCAGTGGCGTGGGAGCCTACGGCGCACACATGCACATTGGAGTCCAGCGTTTTGGGGATCCTGTGCGCAATGAACGGATAGCCTGCAAAGGCATCGTGCAGCCACCACAGCACCGGCACAAAGGAGCCGTTCAGGGTGCTCACGGCGGCGGCCTCCACCACAGTATTGGCCAGCACAAAATCCGCACTGGTGGCAAGCCCCCACAGGGAGGAGCTCATCACGCAGTCGCTGCGGGTGACAACGGCCGCACCGGCATCCAGAAACAGCGGCAGAGAGCCATCGTCCGCAGGGCCCAGAACCACGACCTCGAAGCCCATGCTGCGCAGCACCGGCACGGCGCTCACCAGCACGATGGGGGCACCGGTCATGGTGAGCTCATGGCTCAGGATCAGGGCACGCTTTCCGGAGGCAGAGAACACATCATCGGCACACAGCTCCCGCCGGAAATGCAGCAGGGACTCCGGGATGCGGCGGCAGTTTTCCGCCATGGCGGTGGCAAGGCGCAGCAGCTCGGTCACGCTGTCCCTGCCGCGGGCAGCGGCGCGGATGCGGTCCAGAAGCTTCCGCGATACCATGGCACAGCGGCTGCACGGGATGTGCTGGGTGCTCAGGTACAGGGCGGTGGAACCGTCAAAGCCAAAGGCGGCGTCGCACACCACAAGGTCTGCACCGGTGCGCAGGGCACCGGCAAAATAGGTCAGGGCAGTGGAGGTGCACTCCAGATCTTCGCTGACCAGCAGTACGCCCTCCACCGAGTCGGTCAGGGCGGGGGCCAGCTCCGTCACCAGCCGGAACTTGCGGTGCAGCTGGTTTTCCAGTGCGTGCTCCAGCGCCTGATGGCGGCCGGGCGCATACACCAGCAGATAGGTGCTCTGGGTATCGGTATACACCTGCTTCGTCAGCTGTTTGCGCTGCAGGGTGCTGTAACTTGTGTACATAATGACACTCCTCTGCAAATCGTATCAATGACGGAACAGCCGGTGCAGCGCACGCAGCGGGGCGGTGAGCCGCCAGCTGCTGCTTTCGTACAGGTTTTCCAGCGAGTTTTCGTAGGCGGCGCGGCTGTTCTGCAGCTCGGTCAGCTGGTTGTTCAGCCGGGTATTCTCGGCAAGGGCGGCCTGCAGCTGCCCGCGGAGATCGTTCTGCTCCGCTTCGGCCCGCAGCTTGATGGCGCTCAGGGCCTGCAGCAGGGCCTTGCCGGGCTGTTCGTGCTGGAAGCGGCCCAGCGGATAGTAATGATAGGTCACGGCAAACTTCATCCCGGCCGCAAAGGGCACTGTGCTCTGCACGGTCAGGTTGGGGTCCACATCCAGAAACAGCAGGCAGTCTTCCTGCAGCTGGATGCCGTTCATGGCGCGGCATTCCAGCCGCTCGTCCGAGATGCTCAGGTCAGTCACGCAGCAGGCCAGCTCACCGGGGTCCAGCCGCAGCGCACGGGCATCCGTGGGCAGGGTGAACACCGCAGAGACCTCGTGGGTCAGCTCGTCGTAGGCGTCCTCGGCAACGGTCAGGCATTCCCGCGGGGAATAGCCGGAGCCGGAATCGTAGAACAGCTGCGGCAGGGTGAGGGCGGCAGGCTCGTTGTCGCTGCCGTGCCTTGCCAGTGCGGCCTGATAGTTCAGCACCTGCTGTTCCAGCTCCAGACACCGCTGTGCCAGCCGGGATACGCCTTCGTCAGAGAGCTTGAGCTGCTGCTCAAGGTCGGCAGCGCGGCTGCGGGCCGCAGCAAGGGTCTCGGGGGCATCGTTGTTCATAACGGGATTCTCCTCTTACTTTTATGATAGGCTGCACCGCAGCAGCCGGAAAAACACCTTAATGCCGGGCGGTATAGTGCACGGCAGGGCTCTTGCGCCGTGCAGGGAAAAACCGGATGATGAGTGCACGGCGTGCACGCAGCAGCTCACACACCAGCCAGATGGAGCCCAGAGCGATGGCATATTGCAGCCACATGCCCAGCACCGGCCGGTCCGAAAATCTGGCTACCATCAGATACCAGGGGATGGCGATGATCTCCACGGTATGTATACAGAAGATGTGGAGCGAGCGTCGGCCCACCGCCTCCAGAAAGCGCACGATGAGGCCGTGGAAATGGCTGAGCCGCATGAACAGCCGGATGAATAAAAGACCGGCAGCACCGTCCAGAAAGATGCTCAGGGGACCCAGCGACCACTCGGCCAGCGAGATGCAGTCGGTGGTGCGGGTGGCAAGAGCGCCTACGGCAATGAGTGCTGAGGCCCCCAGCAGCCCGGCAAAGACTTTGGGCGGCAGGGGCTCGTCCAGCAGATGCTTCTTTTTGGCAAGGAAGCCGATATAGAGATAGGGGACGATCACCGCGCCCTGGATCAGGCAGAAGGGCGGCTCCCACACAAGGCTGACGCCCCAGCCCAGCAGCGCACACCCGGCCACAGCCCAGGGAATGTACTGTTCCGGAAAGATGTTCAGGATCACATCCAGCAGGATCCAGCCCACCATGAGGGCCAGCAGATACCACATGGGCCCGCAGGAGAAAAATTCCTGCCCGAAATACTCTGCCGTGTGGGGCAGGCCCAGAAGAAAACCGCCGGTGACCTTGACCGACTCGCCAATGGTGCCGGGCAGGTACTGGAACGTTTTATAGTGGATGATAAAGTGCAGCACGCAGGTGAACAGTGCAGTATAGAGGTAGGGCTTGAGCAGGCTTTTCAGCTGCTGGTGGATGCATTTGCCGATGGAGCGCTTGCGGAAGCCGTAGCCGCTGGCAATAAAGAAAGCGGCCATCAGCGCTTCGCGATAGATGAACGGGAAAAACGCGGTCAGGGACAGGCCGCTGACCGCCTGCATGGGATAAAGCTCGGCGGTATGCGCAAAAACGATGATCAGCATACCGGCACCCTTGAGCATGTCGAACATGCCGATGGAGCTGGCGGTGCGGGGTTTGGTTCCTTCCATGGAGGTTCCTTCCTTGCGCGGGACATTCCCTCAGAGCCGGACGCCGCACAATGCGTAGATTTTGAATGAAAAAGATAAAATTTTGTATGGATATGAACCCAGTATAATGCTTTTTGCACAGACTGTCAATTTTGAATTGCAGTCTGGCGGGCGGGGGACACATTGCCGCCTGCAATAAGAGCATAGCACAGGCCGGGCGGCTTCGCAACGAAAGGCAGAATTTACATCTGGAAACGGCATGATGCGCAAGTCTTTGTTGTCAATATTGGAAATTAAATGTTGCAAAACTCTTGCATTGACACGGGTCTTATTGTATACTGGGCACAGTTGGAAATGTCTGGCAGGATCTGTGTGGGCTTACACCGGCGCGCCGGATCGGACGATAAAAATGGAGGAAAAAAATGATTACATCGCTGTATCAGTCCCTTTGCAATATGGAAACCAACATTGCAGACCGTGTGGCTCTGCGCTGGTATGATGAAGAAAAGCAGGGCGTTGCCGAGGTGCACTACGCACAGTATGCCCAGGATCTGCGCCGGTTCGTGGCGTTCCTGCGTGCAGAGTATGGCGACGTGCGCGGCAAGCGAGTGGCGATCCTGGCCCGCAACAGCTACCAGTATGTCATCTGCATGTACGGCACCGTGATCGCAGGCGGCGTGGCTGTGCCGCTGAACCTTGGCAAGGACTGGGATGCCATCTCCTACGAGCTGGGCCTCACCGAGCCGGTGTGCATCCTGCAGGATGGCGAGTTCGCGGAGCGGGAGCCTGCCCTCACCGAGACCTATGGCAGCATCCTGAAGCCCATGGACGCTTTTTCTGCCTATGAGCCTGCCGAGGACGTGACCGAGGTGGAGGACCTCTCGGCTCTGGCCTTTATCATGTTCACCTCCGGCACCACCGGCCGCAGCAAGGGCGTCATGCTGAGCCAGAAGAACCTGTTCAGCGCCATGCCGGCTTTCCTGAACCCCTTTGACGATGTGAAGAAGTACACGGGCTGGAACACCGACGAGTTCTCGTCCCTGTCCGCCCTGCCCATGTTCCACATCTCCGCCATGACCAGCCTTGTTTCGTGGAGCATCACCGGCCACTGCGTCAACCTGTGCAACAACCTGAAGTACTTCTACCGGGACCTCGGTGCCATGCGCAGCGATGTGATGGCCGTGGTGCCTGTGCTGCTGAAGAGCATCTACAATGATGTGATGAAGGGCCGCCGGGAACGCCTGAACGGTCTGCGGGTGCTCACCTGCGGTGCGGCCATGTTCGACCCCAAGATGCTGAGCGACCTGATGGATAAGGGCTTTTTTGTGGCACAGATGTACGGACTGACCGAGACCTGCGGCGACGGTGCATGGAACTCCTCGCAGGAGGCAAAACACCTGACCAGCGTGGGCCATGTGGACCTCAGCTGTGAATACAAGCTGGACGACGGCGAGCTGTGCATGCGCGGCGACCCCATCATGCTGGGCTACTACAAGGACCCGGAAGGCACTGCAGAAGTCATCGATGCAGACGGCTGGTTCCATACCGGCGACATTGCCCGGGTGGAAGAGGACGGCTACATGTACCTGACCGGCCGCAAGAAGAACGTGATCATTCTGGACAGCGGCGAGAACGTGAGCCCCGAGGAGCTGGAAAAGCTGCTGGTGCCCTGTGCGGACATTCGGGAGTGCATCGTGAAGGAAAAGGACAAGAAAATCTGTGCCCTCATCTACTGTGACCCTGCAAAGCAGGAGACTGTGAAGGAGTTCGTCACCGGGGTCAACCGCGGCCTGCCGCTGTACAAGCGCATGGTGCCGGAGCTCAGCGCACAGCCGCTGCCCCGCAACGCCATGGGAAAACTGCTGCGCCAGTGATACGGATGCGGTAGAATGCCCGGATGCATAAATGGGCTGGCAGACCGGAAGACTGATGACAGGAGTTCCGACAAAAAACAAGGCTTTGTTGCCGGAACCCTTGCGCACAGGAGAGAATCAGGGTATTATTATGGAAAGGCACAGGAAATTGTGCCTATCATCCGTCACGGAAAGGAAGAAAATTTCTATGGAACGAGCAGAGATCATTTCCCAGATCCTGGCCATCCTGGAGGATGTTGCCGAGGTCTCTCCCGAAGATGTGAACGAGAACAGCGTCCTGATGGACGATCTGGATCTGTCCTCAATGGAGATCCTGACCATTGTGGCAGACCTCGAGGAGACCTTCGGCCTGCGCATCCCCGAAAAGGAGCTGCGCAACTTTGTGACCATAGGGGATCTGGTGGATTATCTGGCGGCAAACGCGGGGTAACAGTTCATGAATGAGTCACGGCGCTCGACGGAGTACATCTTTCAGGGAACGATGTATTTCTTCCGTCGGGAGAAGATCCTGTGCCGGTATCAGTTTGCGCTGCAGGACGCGGTGGAACCCGCTCTTTTGCAGCGTGCACTGGATACGGCGCTTTCGGCCGCACCGTACTATCAGGTACAGCTGGTGCAGGAAAAGCGGAGTTTTTTTCTGGAGCCGAACCCGAACCCCTGCCTTGTGTATCAGGGCAGTGCACAGCGCGATATCCCGGAGGAAACGAACGGCTATCTTTTCAGCGTGAGCTGTGAGGGGGACACCGTCTATTTTGACTGGTATCATTTCCTCATGGACGGCCACGGGGTGTCGCCCTTCCTCACCCGCATTCTGGAACAGTACTGCAACCTGCGCTATGGCACGGCGTTTGCAAACACGCCCATCCTGTGCAGCCCGGCCTATGACATCGAGGCCATGATGGAAAAATATCCATCCCCCGCAGCCACCGAGAACACGATGCAGAGGGATGTGGTGCAGACCTACGAGGGCAGGATGCGCCGCACCCGGGTGCGGCTGACCAAGCAGAGCCTTGTGGACCGGGCAGTGGAGAACGGTGTCAAGCCCTTTACGGCGCTGGCAGGTCTGCTGAGCCTTGCACTGCGCAGCTATCTGGGCAAGGACGAGATCCAGTATTCCTACTCGGCAGATACCCGCAGGGAAGCGGGCGTGCCGGATGCCCTTTACAACTGCGTGTGCTCCTTCCAGAGCAGCGTGAAGCTGAACGAGGACACCCGCCTTGCGGACATTGTGCCGGAGATGGATGCCGAGGTGCTCCGCACCCTGCAGCCGGAGGCAAAGCTGCGCCAGATGGCCCAGCAGATGAGCTGGGTGTACAAGGTGGACCGGCAGAAAGCACCCCTGCGCATCAAGCAGAGGGTGTTCCAGATGGGCGAGTACATCAGCGGTGTCTCGGCGGATTTCTGGCTCAGCTATCTGGGCAATCCGCTGCTGCCGGCCACGCCGGAGCTTCAGAAGTACACCAAAGACTTCAACGTCTGGGTCCCGCCGGATGGCGGCTCCATGGGCGTGGAAGCCTCCAGCCTGAATGGCATCATCACCCTGTGCATCGAGAACAAGGCCGAAATGCCCGGCCTTGCCGGGATGATCCGCACCGCCTTTGAAAAAGAGGACATCACGGTGCTGGAAGCCGTGGATCTGGATACATAAGTGCAGAACATAAAAAGCACTCTTTCCGGGAAGGAAAGGGTGCTTTTTTGCGTCTTATTCGGTCCGTGCAGGCCGTGTGGTCACCTCGCCGCAGCGCAGAGCCTCCTGTCGGCCGTTCTCCCGCTGGATGATCAGCCGCCCTTCCGCGTCGATGGCAAGGGCCTTTGCGGCGTAGGTCTCGGTCTCGGCACACACCGTCACCCAGTGGCCGGGCACAAAGCACCGGGCGCGGTACTCGTCCAGACAGTCAAAGCCGGGGCAGAGGGCCAGCAGCTCCCGGGCAATGGCCCCGGCCAGTGCGGCCCGGCTCACCGGGGCAGGCCCGCCGGGGTACAGGCTCCCGGCTCTGCGGGCCAGCTCCTCCGGCCAGTCGGCGGCGGTGGAGGTAAGGTTCAGCCCGATGCCGACCACCAGCCATTCCAGCTGTCCGCTCTCAAGGTCGGTCCCCGCTTCGGTCAGGATGCCGCAGACCTTTCTGCCCTGATAGTACAGATCGTTGACCCACTTGATGGCAAGCTCCAGCCCGCAGAGCTTTTTCACGGCACGGCAGACCGCCACCGCTGCGCTGATGGTAGCGGTCTGGGCATTGGCGGCGGGCATTTCCGGGCGCAGCAGCACGGAGCAGTAAACGCCCTTGCCTGCCGGGCTTTCAAATCTCCGGCCCAGCCTGCCGCGTCCGGCGCTCTGGTGGGCGGTGAGCACCAGTGTGCCATGGGGTGCACCATCCAGCGCCAGCAGCTTTGCCGTGCGGTTGGAGCTTTCCAGCGTATCATATAAATAGATGGGTGCAGGGTAGTCCCCGATGGCTTCGGCGCAGAACGGGTCACCGCCCGCCAGCCGGTAGCCCCGGCGGGGCGCAGCTTCCAGCGCGTACCCTTGGGCCGTGAGGGCCGCAGCGGCCTTGTGCACGGCGGCGCGGCTCACGCCGAGGGTCTCGGCCAGCTGCTGGCCGGAAACGTAGCTGCCCCCGGCAGAGGAAAGGGCCTGCAAAAGTGCCTGACGGGTACTGACAGCCATGGCCGAATGCCTCCTTTTGTGCTATACTATTTCTATTGTATCATAAAAATAAAATTTTTTGCAGGATTTTGAACGGCTGTTTCGTATGAATGTGCAGAAGGGCAGCGCAGGGGCTGCACTTCGTCGGACCGGGACGAAACCGAAAGGAGGTGGGTGGATCGTTGACGACCTTGGAATTCAGCGCGATGGTGCAAAAATACCAGTCGCTCGTGTATACGGTCTGCCACCAGCTGGTGCCGGATGTGGGCGATGCGCAGGACCTGACTCAGGAGACCTTTCTGGCGGCATGGCGGGCCATTGACCGCTGCCCGCCCGGGTTTGAAAAACAGTGGCTGGCACGCATTGCTTCCAACAAGGCAAAAGACTATCTGCGCAGCGCATGGGTGCGCCGGGTGAACACCCCCGGCGATGAGGTGCTGGCGCTGGAAGGCGCGCCGCCCGGCACCCAGCCGGAACAGCAGGTGCTGGATGCTCTGGGCGAAGAAGAGCTCACCGCCATGATCCTGGACCTGCGGGAGCCCTACAGAACGCCCTGCCGTCTGGTGCTGCTGGAACAGCACACCATGGCCGAGGCGGCACAGCTGTGCGGCCGCCCGCCCAAGACGGTGGAGGCGCAGATCTACCGGGCCAAAAAGATGCTGGCACAGCAGATATTACAGCGTGAGCGCTGCGGAGGGGAGTGTGTACATGGAACTGTTTGACAAAAACGGCTGCCTGACCGACGAAGGCCTGCAGGCCCTGCAGGCAGGCGGGCTGGATGAGCTGGGGCGGCTGGAAACAGCCGAGCACCTTGCCTACTGCGATAAATGCATGGATCGCTACACGGCCCTGCTGACGGCAGATGCGCTGGAAACGCCGCCGCACTCCGCGCACAAGGCTGTGATGGCCGCCGTCTGGGTGCGGCTGATGCAGAACACATGGGGCCGCGCTGCAGTGGCCGGTGTGGCAGCAGTGCTGGCGTTCACCATGTGGCGCTCCGGTACCGTGGAGCAGCTGCTGGACTTCCGGCAGGAGCTGCGCAGCTGGACACAGGAAGCCAGCCAGAGCCAGACCGAAGAACCTGCACAGCTGGGCCGACCGGTGGAGGATGGCCGTCGGCCTGCCGAGCCGAAAACACTGGGCCGACCGGTGGAGGACGAAGAGCCGAAGCCGCAGGCGTCTTTTTCAAAGGCGGTCAATGATCTGCTGTTCGGGGCCCACAGCCCGGCGGCAGAGGACAAAAGAGATCTGCCGCTTACCGATCAAACGAAATGAGGGAATCGATCATGATGAAAAACGGGATTTTGACCTTTATCTTTGCCTTCTGCCCGGGCGCAGGCCAGATGTATCAGGGCTATATGAAGCGCGGCCTTTCGCTGATAACGATGTTCTGCCTGTTCGTTGTAATTGGCGCATCTACGCTGCAAGTGCTGACCATCGGCTGCGCCATCGTGTGGATGTACAGCTTTTTTGACACCTTCAATCTCCGGGCGCAGATCGGCGCAGGCACCGCCCCGGAGGACGATTATCTGGTGCATATCAACTGGAAGAACCAGCGGATGCAGGAGTTCATGATGGACAGCCACAAACTGCTGGGCTGGGGCCTGATCGTGCTGGGCGCACTGGTGGCCTACCAGAACATCCTTATGAACACGCTGGGGGACATCGTGTGGCGCTGGGGCAAGAACAGCCCCTTCTTCCGCGCACTTTATCTGATGATGGATCAGCTGCCGGAGATCGTTGTGTGCGTGGCCCTGATCATCTGCGGTGCGTGGCTGGTGCGTGGCCCCAAGGGCAGAAAGCCGAAGCAGAAGGCCGCGGACGCCGATTTTACTGAGTATGCTGCACAGGAAACACCGGCCGGGCCGGAGAAAAAGGGCTTTGCAATGCCCAAGCTCTCGGCCCTGCTGGGCAAGCCTGTGACCCCGGAGGACGAGACGGAGGACGAGGATGGACGAGAAGAATGAGACCGGCTCTGCTGCCCCGGAAATGCCCGGGAAACAGCCGCCGCTGCGCCGGGTGGGCAGCTTTACGCTGGGGGCGTGCCTGATCGCGGCGGGGGCGTTCTTCCTGTGCTATCACTTCGTGCCGGGCTTTGACTGGCAGCTGGCGCTGAAGATCGTCCCGGCAGCAGGCCTTGTGATGCTGGGCGGCGAGGTGCTCTTTTTTGCCGCCCGGCCGGGCCGCTGGAAATACGATTTCTGGTCGGTGCTGATCTGCCTTGTGCTCATGGGCGGGTGCTTTGGCCTTTCGCTGCTGCCGGTGGTGTGGGAGGAGATCAGCCCCCAGCGCCGTCAGACCGAGCTCAGGCTGGGGCAGGAATATACAGCGGAAGCCTATGACCGGATCAAAACGGCCGCGCCGGAGGTCCGAGTGAAGGACATCCGCGGAAACGCCTATCTGTACAGCAGCAAGACGGAAACGCTCCGGGATCTGGACGCAGGAGGCGGTCATCTGAGCCTGACCGTGGAGCTGTTCGGCGATTATGACAGCGTGCAGGCATTTGCACAGGACTGCCGCAGGGTGACCGATGCCGTGCAGCAGTGCAGTGCACTGCCGGACGAGCTGCGGATCGCATGGGCGCCGGACAACGACCCGGGCCAGAGCCTTACCGCTGGTACGCTGCAGCGGGTGGAGCAGTACACGCTGGAGCTGGACGGCATTGCACAGCTGGACTGGACAGCGGAGCAGATGGCAAAGCAGACGGAGATACAGTACCTGCTGGACGAAGAAAACGAAGAAACGGCAGAGTCCAAAGATGCTTCCGTGGAAAGCGCAGAGCTGAGCGAGTGAAACAAAAAATGCTTCCGTGCGCCGCACGGAAGCATTTTTTTGTTGAAATCAGCCGAAAACTATGTTATGCTATCTCTGCTGCTGAAAGGCGGCGGGGCACTGCAAACAACGGCAGGCGGTTCGGCTCTCACTTCCGAAAGGAGGTGAGTACATGCCAATTACTTTGACATTCCACTTGTTTGGATTGACATTCACCATTCGCGTGAAAAAGTAAGAACCGCCACCCGGCACGGTGACGGTTCTCAAAAACTGTAAACCTTGAACTGGGGCCAACCGCTTGTCGCAGTGCCCTTTCTATAGACATTATAGCGAATCCCGGCAGAGCTGTCAAGCATCTGCCGGGATTCGTTTTATCGTAAAATTTACAGCTTTTTGCCGGTGAGCAGCTCGTAGGCTTCCAGATACTTGGCAATGGTCTTGTCAATGACATCCTGCGGCAGGTCGTAGTTGCTGTCGGGGTTGGCCTTGAGCCAGTCGCGAACGAACTGCTTGTCGAAGGAAGGCTGGCTGTGGCCCGGCTCATAGCCCTCCAGCGGCCAGAAGCGGGAGGAATCCGGGGTGAGCATCTCGTCGCCCAGCACTACGTTGCCGTTCTCATCCAGACCAAACTCAAACTTGGTGTCGGCAATGATGATGCCGCGGGAGAGCGCATACTCAGCACACTTCTTGTACAGGGCGATGGTGTAGTCGCGCAGCTTGGTGGCATACTCCTCGCCGTGGCCGGGGAACTGCTTTTCCAGCACCTCGATGCTCTTTTCGTAGGAGATGTTCTCGTCGTGGTCGCCGATCTCGGCCTTGGTGGAGGGAGTGTAGATGGGCTCGGGCAGCTTGTCGGATTCCTTCAGGCCCTCGGGCAGCTGGATGCCGCACACCTTGCCGGTCTTCTGGTAGCTGGCCCAGCCGCTGCCGGTGATGTAGCCGCGCACGATGCACTCGATGGGCAGCATGGTCAGCTTACGACACATCATGCTGTTGCCGTCGAACTGGGGCTGCTGGAAGAACTCCGGCATATCCTTCACGTCCACGCTCAGCATGTGGTTGGGCAGCAGATCGCGGGTGTAATCGAACCAGAACTTGCTCATCTGGGTCAGAACAGTGCCCTTTTTGGTGACCTTGTTTTTCAGGATGACATCAAACGCGGAAATGCGGTCGGTAGCAACCATGATGAGGCTGTCACCGTTATCATAGATCTCACGGACCTTGCCTTCTTTAATGGGCTTGAACTCAGTCATAATCAAACACTCCATTTTCCAATGCCGAAAAAGCGGCGGTGTATCTTACCTGATTATTGTACCATGTCTGCGGACAGTTTGAAAGAAACAGAATGAAAGGAAAATCGGGCTGTTTTTGCATTTTTCTCGTGAAAAATGTACGAAAAATAAAAGTGAAATTCGGCGATTTGACGATAAAAGTCGTACTTTCACAACAATGAAGCGGTTTTTTGCAAAATGCGGGCATAGACACAGAGCGGATTGTGCGGTATTTTATACTAGATAAAGTAAGGCTCCGGCCTGTCCGGTGCCGGAAAGATAGAAAACAGGGAGGTTTTACGTATGGGCAGTTTCCCGAAAGATTTTCTGTGGGGCGGTGCCACCGCTGCCAATCAGTGTGAAGGCGCATGGCAGGCGGGCGGCAAGGGCCTTGCCACCGTGGATGTGACCCCGTTTGGCGCTGACCGCTTTCCGGTGGCGCTGGGTCGGCTGGAAATGCTGGAATGCGACGACAGGCACTATTACCCCAGCCACGAGGCCATTGACCTGTATCACCACTACAAAGAGGATATCGCCCTCTTTGCCGAGATGGGCTTCCGGTGTTTCCGGCTGTCCATCGCATGGACCCGCATCCTGCCAAACGGCGATGATGCCCAGCCGAGCGAAGAGGGCCTTGCCTTCTACGATGCCGTGTTCGATGAATGCCATAAATATGGGATCGAGCCGCTTGTTACCATCTGCCACTTTGATACGCCCATTGCCCTCATCAAAAAATACGGCGGCTGGAAGGACCGCCGCATGGTGGATGCCTATGTGCACTACTGTGAGGTGCTGTTCGACCGGTACAGGGGCAAGGTGAAATACTGGCTGACCTTCAACGAGATCAACATGCTGCTGCATCTGCCCTTCACCGGCGCAGGGCTGGTGTTCCATCCGGGCGAAAACGTAAAGCAGGTGCAGTATCAGGCGGCACATCATGAGCTGGTGGCCAGCGCAAAGGCCGTGAAGCTGGCCCACGAAAAGATGCCCGGTGCCATGGTGGGCTGTATGCTGGCAGCGGGCCAGTATTACCCGCGCACCTGTGCACCGGAGGATATCCGCGCCGCACAGGAAGCGGACCGCGACAACTACTTCTTTACCGATGTGCAGGCCCGTGGGGCCTACCCGGTGTGGGCCGAAAAACGGATGGAGCGGGCAGGCATCGTGCTGCAGACCGAGCCGGAGGACGAAAAGATCCTGCGGGAGGGTACTGTGGACTTTGTCTCGTTCAGCTACTATTCCAGCCGCTGCATCACCACGGACAAGGAGATCCTGGCAGAAGAAAAGGCCGACGGCAATGCGGTGTTTGAAGCCGTGAAGAACCCCTACCTCAAGGCCAGCGAGTGGGGCTGGGCCATCGACCCGGTGGGCCTGCGCGTGACGTTGAACACCATCTACGACCGGTATGAGAAGCCCATGTTCATTGTGGAGAACGGTCTGGGCGCGGTGGACACGGTGGAGCCGGATGGCTCCATCCACGACAGCTACCGGATCGATTATCTGCGGGCCCACATTGAGCAGATGGAAAAGGCCATCAACGAGGATGGCCTGCCGCTGATGGGCTACACCACGTGGGGACCCATCGATCTGGTGAGCGCCTCTACCGGCGAAATGAAAAAGCGCTACGGTTTTATCTATGTGGATAAGGACAACGACGGCAGGGGCACTCTGGCTCGCAGCCGCAAGGACAGCTTTTACTGGTACAAAAAGGTCATTGCTTCAAACGGCTCTGACCTTGCATAAAATACAAAAACAAACGAGAGAGGAATCAGAAAAGAATGATGCCTGAGATCATTGCACACCGTGGTGCGTCCTACCTTGCACCGGAAAATACCCTTACAGCATTCCGCAAGGCGATGGAGATCGGCGCGGACGGCGTGGAGATGGACGTACAGCAGACCGGAGACAAAAAGCTGGTTATCCACCACGATTTTCTCATTGACTGGCACACCGATATGCGGGGCCAGATCTACGACATGACCATGGAGGAGTTGAAGGCGCTGGACTTTGGCAGCTGGAAGGATGTGAGCTACAAGGATGAGCGGATCGCCACCCTGCAGGAGGCGTTGGCACTGTGCAGGGAAATGGAAGGAACTGTTGTCCAGCTGGAATTGAAGGCCACCATCGATAACGACTCGGACTTTGTGCCCCGGGTGATCGAAGAGATCCGTGCGGCGGATATCACCGATCGGCTGGTGGTGATCTCGTTCAACCACGACCTGCTGCGGCAGGCAAAGCAGCTGATGCCGGAGCTGAAGGTGGGCGTGCTGGTCTACGGTGCCATGGAGACCATGGCTCTGCCCACCGCCATGTGGGAGATCCTTGGTTTGCAGAACAGTCTGGAAGAGGACGATTTTCCACAGCTGCCCATGTTCTCGGTGGAAAATGTGAACGATGAAAACTGCAGCTGGATGCTGCGCCAGATAGGCAGTCAGGTCAGTATGCTGCAGGTGGAGTTTCCGAACGAGAGCCTGATAGAAGTGATCCAGCACCTGCTGGATCAGCGGGACCCGGTGAAGTATGTCCAGACGCTGGATTTCAAGCCGGACTGGGTGAGCTGTGAGTACCACACCGCCTATCAGCAGCCCGGCATGGTGCAGAAGCTGCATGATCTGGGCATCAAGACGGCATACTGGACGGTGGACGAGGAAAAGACGGTAAAAGACCTCTGGCCGCTGCAGCCGGATGCCATCGTGACCAACCGTCCCGACCGCGTGCGGGAATGGATCGCTGAACTGGAAATGACCGAATAAACGGCAGAAGCTGCATCCGTTCGGTGCACCCTGCTTCCCCAATAGCTTCTGAAAAGCAAACAGCGGACAGCCTGCAGGCTGTCCGCTGTTTTGCTATGCAAAAGAGGTTATAAAATATACCCGAGGCTCCGCAGCACGAACAGCCAGAAGGTCAGGCTGAAGGCACTGAACAGGGTGGTGGTGACGCACACGCTGCCGGTAAGGACGCCTTCGTGCCCCATCTGTTTTGCCATGACGTAGCACGCCGGGGTGGTGATGCTGCCCAGCATCACCAGCAGTGCCACCAGCTTTTCGTCTGTAAAGCCAAGGTGCACCGCCAGCGGCAGGAACAGTGCGGGCAGGATCATCAATTTGACCACGGTGGCGATGGTGGTGGGCTTGAGATAGCCCAGCGCCTTGCGGCCCTTGAAGCCCGCACCGATGGCAAGCAGGGCCAGAGGGCTGGTCAGCCCGGCCACATTGGAGAGGGTCTTATCCAGCATGGCAGGCATGGAAATGTGCAGCATGCTCCATGCAAAGCCTGCCGCAATGCCCAGCAGGATGGGGTTGGTCAGGACGCCTTTGGCGCTTTTTTTCAGCTTTGCGGACATGCTGCCGGTCTGGGCGGCAGCCGGACTTTCCAGCGTCAGGATGACCACGGCCATAATGTTGTAAAGCGGCACGCTGCCTAAGATCATCAGGCTGGACATGCTGGCGTCGCCGTAGATGCTCTGCAGAAAGGCCGAACCCAGAATGGCGGCAGAGGAGCGGTAGCATGCCTGCACGAACTCGCCCACAAGGCCGGTGCCCTTTAAAAATACCTTTGCCAGCGCCCAGATGACAAGGATGCTCACCAGTGTGACCACAAAGCAGAACAGGACATACCGGCCGTCAAAGGTGGTGCGGACGTCGTTTTTGCCAAGGTCGCGGAAGAGCTGCACCGGCAATGCAACATAAAAAACGAATTTGTTGGCCCCTGCCACGAATGCGTCGCTCAGAAAGCCGGTGCGGTGCAGCACATAGCCCAGCAGCATGATAAAGAACAGCGGCAGGGTGCTGTTCAGACTGAACAGAAGGTTTTCCAGCATGGCTCACACCCCGCCGTGGCGGCGCTGCTCTGCCGCCAGCTCCTGCTGCAGGGCAGCTTTGCGGTGGTCCAGCAGCAGATCCTTGTTGTACTGGAAGTAGCGCTCACAGCCGTTCTCAGTGAGGAAAGCGTGGGACGCAGGGTCCACGGTAAGCTCGGTGACGAACACCACCATCTCCTGACTTTCGGCAAAGGCCTGCTCCATAAAGTCGAAGGCGGCTTCCAGCGCGGCGCTGGCGGCCTGCTGGGCCTTTTCGCGCGCATCGGCCAGAGACTGGAACTGCCCGCGCAGCAGGTCGAAGGCTTCCTGTGTCCCGGCGGCGCTGGCGCGGCGCAGTTCGCCCTCCCACTGGCGCAGTACGGCCAGGACCTGCAGACGGGTGGTCAGGCTGTCTTTGGAGAGCAGCCCCGCCGCGCGCTTTTGCTGGGTCTCGGCATCGTAATCCACGAGCTGCTGGTGGAACAGCTCCGCGGAGCCGTCCGGGATATCCTCCGGCAGGGTGGTAAGGGCTTTTTTGATCTCCCGCAGAAGGGCGTAGCAGCTGTCAGCCACAGCGTCCGCCTGCCGGGATGCGGTGAACCGGGTGCCAAGCCCGGCCAGCAGCAGGCTGACAAGGCTGAGCCGCTCGTCAAAGGGGGCCTGCAGCAGCCGTGCGAACACGGCGGGCTTTGCCTGTCCGGCAAGGATCTCCTCCACGCCGTAGTCGTCGCGGTACTTATAGTAGAGGTCGAGGTACGCCGAGAAATCCTCGGCGATCTTCGGGTGCTGGATGTATTCCCGGATCAGCTCCTCGTCTGCCTGCAGACCCAGCGCTTCGTAGGTGTCCAGCAGATTGGACAGGTCTTCCCAGCCGCGGGCGGTGACGAACTGGGTGCCGTCCACGTCTGCGTTGATCTGGTAGAAGTTCTGGGGGTGCAGCTCCAGATAGCTCAGGATGGCGCTGTGGATGTGGGCCGCGCGGGCGTAGTCCTTCCACACCGGCAGGTCCGGCTCAATGTCCATGCGGCGCACACGGTCCAGCGTCACGATGTCAAAATCCCGCACCGACTTGTTGTACTCCGGCGGGTTGCCTGCCGCCACAATGACCCAGCCCGCAGGCACAGCCTGATTGCCGAAGGTCTTGCACTGCAAAAACTGCAGCATGGTGGGGGCCAGCGTTTCGGACACGCAGTTGATTTCGTCGATGAACAGGATGCCCTCCGCAAGGCCGGTGGCCTCTATTTTGGCGTAGATGCTGGCGATGATCTCGCTCATGGTGTATTCGGTCACCGAGACGTCCTTTCCGCCGTAGTTGCGCTGGCGGATGAAGGGCAGGCCCACCGCGCTCTGGCGGGTGTGGTGAGTGATGGTGTAGGCCACCAGCGCCACCCCGCATTCCCGGGCCACCTGCTCCATCACCTGCGTCTTGCCAATGCCCGGAGGCCCCATCAGCAGGATGGGGCGCTGCCGGATGGCCGGGATGGCGTATTCGCCCAAGGCATCCTTGGCAAGGTAGGCTTTTACGGTGTGTTCGATCTCTTCTTTGGCACGTTTGATGTTCATAACAGATGTTCCCCTCTTTATCAGGAGTTGTTCAGGTCACGGTACAGGTCGTCCTCTTCGGCCAGAGCGTCTGCAAGAGCACTGGCCGGGCGGGCTGCTGCACCGGTAAATTCTTCTTCGTCCAGAACCACCTTCATGGCCCACGGCGGCACATTGGCGTCATCGAACCGCTCCCCCAAAAACAGAAAGGCGGTGTCGTAGGCCGGGCGCCTGGCGGGGTAGGTGCCCATGCCGTCGGTGAAGTATAAGAGACCCCGCAGGTTTGCAAACTTCTTTTCAGCGCAGAGCTGGTTTACATACTCGAATGCCGGGCGGAAGTCCGTTCCGCCGCCGCCCCGCAGCTCAAAGTGGTTCATGGCGTGGATCAGCTCGTCCTCGTTGTGGATGAGGATATCCTGCCGGATGGCGTTGTCCGCCTGAATGAGGTGCAGGTTCATGCGGTGGAAAAAGTTTTCCCGCCCTTTGAGCAGAGTGTAGGTCTCGGCAAGGAATGCCCGCACCAGCTCGCCGGAGGTGGAGTAGCTGGTGTCGATGACAAGGGCCAGCTCCTCGATCTTTTTGCTCTCCCGGCTTTCCAGCGGCTCGATGAGGGGCAGGTTGCCATACACCGAAAGGCCGTAGGTGTAGAAGTTCAGGTCGAACTCGTCCGGGTCCAGCTTGACTTCCTCCCGCAGCACGCAGAACCGGCGCAGGAAGTCTCTGTAGCTGCGGCGGCTGCGGTTGGCGGCCTTCACCTGCTGCTTCAGAGCATCGGCCCCATCGCCCGCTTCCTTGTCCCGCAGGTCCAGCTCGGTCTGCATCCGCTCCCCGATCTTCTGCCACGTTTTCTGGGGCAGGGGAGTGGGCATCTGCTGGGGCTGGTCGGGGGCGTCCTTGGGCCACAGGCGGTGGTCGTCGGTCACGAACTCCCGCTCCAGCTGCCGCAGCACGCCGGGGGTCTGCCGGGTGAGCCACCGGTACACCGGCGCGGCTGCCACCACGGTTTCCTCTGCGGTGATCTGCTGGTAGGCGTTCTGCCGCACATAGGTCAGCGGCCGCTTGACGCTGGTGCGGTTCAGGCTGTCGATGACGTTCTCCACCGCGATATCACAGGCAAGGCTCCACAGCTGCGGCTCCCGGCGGCCTTTCAGCCAAAGATGGCGAAATACGCAGTGGAATATGGTGTGTAGATACAACCGGTTGAGATATTTGGGATTGTCCTGATAGAGCCGCAGCAGGTGGCTGGGCTGATAAAACAGGGCCTGACCGTCCGTAGCCAGCACCCGGCAGCGCTCGTCCGGGGCGGGGGACAGGGCGCTGAGTGCCATATCCAGAAACCGGAAGTCCAGATACAGCCCGCTGCGCACCACCGCCAGAACCTCGCCGCCCATGCGCGCCTGCCATTCCTCGTGGGTCTCGGGCCGCTGGGACTGGAAGGGCTTGCGGGGGTCGAAAAATTTTTCTTTTTGGATGGTTTGGGGCAAAGGTGTCACCTCACTTAGAACCCTCTCAGCCTCGCTGCAAACTCCCCCAGTCATCGCTGCGCGATGCCAGCCCCCTCGGGGATGGGGCCTCTGGCGAAACCGGAAGCTTACCCTTACTGCCAAAGGCTCCCTCTTAGAGGGAGCTGGCGCACGAAGTGCGACGGAAGGAGTTTTCTATTCCTTAAAAATCAAAATCGTACCGCTGTTTTTTGGGCTGAGGGGCATATTTTTTGTGCTCTGCATCTGCCAGCAGGGCGGCGGCAGCGGCGTTCTCTGCCTTGGCGGCAAGGGCGGCGGCGGACGCAAAACCGGCTTTGTCCAGCACATCCAGCGCCAGCAGGGCGCGGATGCCGTCAAGGTCCTGCGCCTTTAAAAGGCGGGCCAGCACCCGGTCGGTGTTTGCCGCTAGAAACGCCCGGTAATGCCCGGCGGCGGCTTCGGTCAGCTGCCACGGATACCGCAGGCGGTCAAAGCAGAGCATTGCCATCACATTGGCATCGTCGGCATCGTGGCCCTGCGGGAAAATGCTGTCATATTCTGCAGACAGGAATATATTATTGAGAAAACACTGCCGGTAATGGTATCCCTGCCCGGAAAAGGTATGCAGCAGGATGTGGGCGGGGGTCTCCTCGATGTCCTCCCAGTAGGCGGGATACCACAGCGCCGCCAGCGGCGCGGCGGCACCGGCAGGCCGGAACTCCGCCCGCACGGCCTCGGTGATGTTGTTCACGAGGGCAAACAGGCCGGTGGAGTCCCCGGGCGCGGCCTGCACCCGGATGGTCTCCAGCGCGAAGCAGTTTAAAAACACATCGCTGCCTACGATTAGGCTGCCGCTGCCCACCGTGAGCAGGCGCAGGCTGCGGCAGTTGTAAAAGGCGCAGCTGCCGATCACCTGCAAACTGTCCGGCAGGGTGACCTCTTCCAGAAAATTGCCGCACACCGGGTGCAGCGTGTCCGCATCGGAAGCCGGGGCGTCAAAGTCGAAGTCATATCGACGGCAGGTGCCGCCCACCGCCTGCCCGAATGCCCGGGTCAGCTGCACCGTGCCGTCCGGCTCCACCGTGTAGCGGCAGGTCTTGTCTGCCGCAGGCAGGCTGCGGGGCTTTTCCGAGAAGCAGTAGCCGCCCAGCTCGGTGACGGCAAAACTGCCGCCCTCCGGCGCAGGCAGGACGGCAGGCAGCACCACGCAGGGTGCAGTGCCGTACACCCGCACCAGCCGGGCCGTGTCTGCCGAAAGGGGCAGGATGTCCAATGTAAGGATGTTCTCCGGATATGCCATGTTCTGACCTCGTTTTCCTGCAATTCATTCAAGGTTCAGTATACCGCGAACAGGGGGTGATTGTCCAGAGCAGAGAAGAGAAAAGGAGCCGCCGCACGGCGGTGTGCCGGTGCGGCGGCTCCTTTGAGGAGGCAGAAAAAACTTAGTTCTCGGCCAGATTGCCGGTGTAGAGCTGGTAATACTTGCCCTTTTTGGCGATCAGCTCGTCGTGGCTGCCGCGCTCGATGATGCGGCCCTGCTCCAGCACCACGATGCAGTCTGCATTGCGGACGGTGGACAGGCGGTGTGCAATGACGAAGCTGGTGCGGCCGTACATCAGGCCGTCCATGCCGCGCTGCACCAGCGCTTCGGTGCGGGTATCGATGGAGGAGGTGGCTTCGTCCAGAATCAGCACGGGGGGATCTGCCACGGCAGCGCGGGCGATAGCCAGCAGCTGGCGCTGCCCCTGCGAGAGGTTGGCACCATCGCCGGTAAGCATGGTGTTGTAGCCCTCCGGCAGGCGCTTGATGAAGCTGTCGGCGTTGGCAAGGCGGGCGGCGGCGATGCACTCTTCATCGGTAGCCTCCAGCCGGCCGTAGCGGATGTTCTCCATCACCGTGCCGGTGAACAGGTGGGTGTCCTGCAGCACGATGCCCAGCGAACGGCGCAGGTCGGCCTTTTTGATCTTGTGGATATTGATGCCGTCGTAGCGGATCTTGCCGTCCTGAATGTCGTAGAACCGGTTGATGAGGTTGGTGATGGTGGTCTTGCCCGCACCGGTGGAGCCGACAAAGGCGATCTTCTGGCCGGGGCGGCCATAGAGGTTGATGCCGTGCAGGACGGTCTTCTCCGGCACATAGCCGAAGTCCACGTCCGTAAAAGTGATGTCACCCGCCAGCTTGTGGTAGGTAGTGGTGCCATCGTGGTGGGGGTGCTTCCATGCCCACAGGCCGGTGCGCTCGTCCGTCTCCACCAGCTGGTCGTTGCGGTCGTACTTTGCGTTGACAAGGGTCACATAGCCTTCGTCCGTCTCGCTGGGTTCATCCATCATCTTGAAGATGCGCTCAGCACCGGCCAGTGCCATGATGACGCTGTTGGCCTGCATGGACACCTGACTGATGGGCATGTTGAAGCCCTTGTTCAGGCTCAGGAAAGCCACCACCGTGCCAAGGGTCGTGCCGCCCATGCCGCTCACGGCCATGGCTGCGCCTGCCAGCGCGCAGACGGCATAGCTGATATTGCCCAGCTGGGCGTTGACCGGCATCATGATGTTGGCAAAGCTGTTGGCTTTGTTGGCGCTGTCCTTCAACTGGTCGTTCAGCTGGCGGAAACCGTCCAGCGCCTTCTGCTCGTGGGTGAACACCTTGACGACCTTCTGGCCTTCCATCATTTCTTCGATGTAGCCGTTCAACTTGCCCAGATCCCGCTGCTGCTGGATGAAGTATTTGCCGGACTGCTGGGTGATCTTTTTGGAGCAGAACATCATCAGCGCCACCATCAGCATGGTGACGATCGTCAGCTGCCAGCTGAGCATGCACATGCTGAAGAACACCGAAACAATGGTAATGGCGCTGGACACCAGCTGCGGGATGCTCTGACTGAGCATCTGGCGCAGGGTATCCACGTCGTTGGTGTACACGGACATGATATCGCCATGGGGATGTTGGTCAAAATACTTGATGGGCAGGCTCTCCATGTGGGTGAACAGCTGGGTGCGCAGGTTGCGCAGGGTGCCCTGCGTCACGTTGACCATGATGCGGGCGTTGCCCCACGCTGCCAGAATGCCAATGACGTAGATGATGCCTACCCGCAGCAGAGCCGCAGCCAGCGGGGCAAAATCCGGATCCTGCTGCTGGGTCATGGGCACGATGTAATCGTCCATCAGGGTCTTTAAGAACAGACTGGCCTGTACGTTTGCCAGCGCGCTGACCACGATGCAGACAAGCACAAGGATGCAGTGGGGCAGATAGTGCCGGAACACCTCATCCATGATGCGCTTCAGCAGCTTGCCCGGGTTTTCCACCTTGGGGCGCGGGCCGCCCATGCGGGGGCCGGGGCCGCGAACTTCTTTTGCCTGAGCCATTACTGTTCACCTCCCTGTTTGTCAAAGTCGCCGCTGCCCTGTGTCTGACTGCTGTAGACTTCCTGATAGATGGCGTTGGTCTTCAAAAGCTCCTCATGGGTGCCCAGACCATCGATGCGGCCGTTGTCCAGCACAAGGATGTGGTCGGCGTCCTGCACCGAGGAAATGCGCTGCGCAATGATGATCTTGGTGGTGCCGGGAATTTCTTCGCGGAACGCCTTGCGGATCTTGGCATCGGTAGCGGTATCCACGGCGCTGGTGGAGTCGTCCAGAATCAGCACCTTGGGCTTGCGCAGCAGGGCGCGGGCGATGGTCAGGCGCTGCTTCTGGCCGCCGGACACGTTGGAGCCGCCCTGCTCGATCCATGTATTGTATTTGTCCGGGAAGCGCTCGATGAACTCATCCGCGCAGGCAAGCTTTGCCACACGGATGCACTCTTCCTCGCTGGCGTTCTCGTCGCCCCAGCGCAGATTGTCCAGAATGGTGCCGCTGAACAGCACGTTCTTCTGCAGCACCATGGATACCTCGCGGCGCAGCACATCGAGATTGTAGTCCCGCACATCCACGCCGCCCACGCGCACGGTGCCGCTCTCGGCATCGTACAGGCGGGGAATCAGCTGCACCAGACTGGATTTTGCGCTGCCGGTGCCGCCGATGATGCCCAGCGTCTCGCCGGGCCGGATGGTAAAGCTGATGTCGTTCAGCACCGGCTGACCACTGCCGTGCTTATACTTGAAGGTGACATGGTCGAACTGGATGCTGCCATCGGCCACCTGCTGCACCGGCTGCTTTGCGGGGGGCAGGTCGGTGGTCTCGTCCAGCACTTCCACGATACGCTTGGCGGAAGCGGCAGACATGGAGATCATGACAAAGGCCATGCTGAGCATCATCAGGGCCATGAGGATGTTCATGATGTAGCCGAACAGAGCGTTCAGCTGGCCGGTGGTAATGGCACCGTGCAGCACATATTTTGCGCCCAGCCAGCTCAGCGCAAGGTTGCAGCCGTAGACAGCGACCAGCATGGCGGGGCTGTTGAAGCTCAGGCGGCTTTCGGCGTTGACGAACTGGTCATACAGGCTCTGGCAGGCCTTGGTGTACTTTTCGTTCTCAAAGCCCTCGCGCACGAAGCTCTTCACCACGCGGATGGCGGAGACGTTCTCCTGCACGGACGCATTCAGGGCGTCGTAGTTTTTGAACACCCGGTCAAAGATGTGGAAGGTGGGCACCATGATGCCTGCCAGCACCGCCACCAGAAAGACCACAGCCACCACGAAGATCAGCGACAGCGGGCCGCCGATCATCACGGCCATGAACAGGGCGAACACCAGATGCACCGGGGCGCGCACGCACATGCGCTCGATCATCTGGAAGGCGTTCTGCACATTGGTTACATCGGTGGTCATGCGGGTGACAAGGCCTGCGGTGGAGAACTTGTCGATGTTGGAGAACGAATAATGCTGGATGTTCTCATACATGGCATCGCGCAGGTTGCCGGCAAAGCCGGTGGATGCCTCGGCGGCGTATTTGCCGGCCAGAACGCCCAGCGCCAGCGCGACCACAGCCACCAGAAAGGTGAGCAGGCCGTACTTGAGGATGGCGTTCATATCGCCCTTTTCAATGCCCTGATCGATGATGAAGGCCATGATGGTGGGCAAAAGCACATCCATCACGGCTTCCAGAGCGGCAAAGAGCGGTGTCAGGACTGCGGCGCGTTTATACTCGCCCAGATGCGACACTAACTTTTTGATCATCTGAGTTACCTCCTGTTACTTTTTATTTGTTTGGTACAGAACAATTTTATACAAAACATTTTAATTGTCAAGACGTTTCAAAAAATGTTCATAATTACTAATTTAACGAACACTTTTTCGGCAGGTTGCATCACTGCAGTGCATCCCGCAGCTTGTTCAGCAGCCGCAGCAGCTCGGTGTTCTCTTCCTCCGTCAGCAACCTTGCCACATAATCGTCGGTCTGATGGAAGGAACGAATCGTGTTCTCGTGGAAGCGGATGCCCTCTTCGGTGAGAACCAGCTGCTTGAGCCGGGCGTCCTGCGGGACACTGCGTCGCTCGATATACCCCTTGCGCTCCATCAATTGCAGGATGTTGGTCACGGTGGAGCGGGTGATGGAAAACTCCCGCTCAATGTCCCGCTGAAATACGGCTGCGTCCCGGTGGCGGTAAAGATACTCAATGATCCACCCGTGCATGGGGGTGGCCTGCTCCACGCCGTTTTCGCGGGCAAACTGGTTGATCTTGCGGAAGATCAGGTTGTCCACCCGGCGGATCTGTGCCGGGATGACCTGCGGGCTTTCCCAGGGCGGGTCTGTGCGTTTGCAGCACTCGATTTTGATTTCGTCACACATAATGATCGGTTCCTTTGATTTGTTTGAAGCTGGACAGTTTTGAATAAAACTGTTTGATAACATACATATTATACGGCAGACAAAGTGAATGTCAAGGGGAAGTGAACGATTTTAAATGAAGTGTTTTTTATATTGCAAACCAGCCAAGCCTGCGGGCTTGGCTGGTTTGCTTTTTCACGGAAGTGGCCGTAGTTGCAAGCGGCATATTTTCCGGTTGCGCGGTGATTTCCGAAGGAAATAAGCGCAACAGATGGAGTTTCCCTTTTGGGCCATTACTGTGAAAATGCAACAGCAGACAGCCCGCAGGCTGTCTGCTGTTTCCCTATTATAAAAATATTGTTCCGCTAAATATGCCCAGAGCGAAGCGGAGGGCATTCTAAATGATTATTCCAGATTGTGCTTCTTGCAGAACTTTTTGCTCACCCAGTACATGCCTGCCCATAAAAGAATGGCCAGTACCAGATACACCGGGTTCTTCATGGAACTGACAAGCGACTGCCCGAACAGCGCGATCAGGGCCACCATGACACCTTTGCCCAGCAGCATGGTGATGAGGTACCGCTTTTCGTCAAAGTCCGAGATGCCAAAGGCCAGATGCATAAAGGAGCTTGGTGTGAAGGGCAGAAGCGTGAGCATGAACAGCGACGAGGTGTCAAAGCGGTTCACCCATTGCTGAGCTTTTTCCAGCTTGGGGGAGCGGGAGGCGAACTTCCAGAAGAAGCGCTTGACTACCCGCCGCCAGAGCAGGAACATGCTGCAGCCGCCCAGTGCCACACCGGCCCAGCTGTACAGAAAGCCCAGCAGGCCGCCGTGGGCCGCCACATTCAGCGCCACAATGGCGACCAGCGGCAGCGGCGGGAAAAAAGACTCCACCATGGCCAGCACGATGGGGGCAATGGGGCCAAGGCCGCCAAAACTGTCCAGTAATGCTTTCCAGAATTCCAGCGTTCCAAGCTGACGCAGCCAAACGTTCATCGTGCGTATTCCATCCCTTCTGCCTGCGCCCTTTCCCAAAGCGCGGGCCGTCTATCCGTAGTATATCCACATTGTATGACAGAGCCGTGAACAGAAAACGACTTTTTTTGCCCTGCACACAGCTTCCTTGGGATACTACGAAGCAGAGAGGTGATTTCCTGCAAAACAGGTGAGAAACGACACCGGCTGCTCCGGCAAGCTGCGCGAAGCCATGGCTGGCGTGTAGGCTGCACTTAAGGCAATCTCTTTTTTACGACGGCAATCTCCTGCCGGGGTCTATTTTTATCATCACACGGAACACCGGCGAATTTTTTTCGCGTCACATTCTCTGTAAGGGAAACCCGTCAGAACAAAGCACCTCTCCACTGCATGAAATCATTGAGATACCGCTGCTTTATCCTCTGGCCACGATCTTCTGAGCGCCGCATAGGAAATAAGGAAGTTTGCAAGCCAACCTGCCGGGA
>OOAZ01000612.1_pt1 | contig 30009 bp, 27 predicted proteins | sample 1671221 | NCBI WGS metagenome assembly OOAZ01 (sample SAMN06348134, study PRJEB24527) | human gut metagenome | biome: human gut; feature: ankylosing spondylitis patient; material: feces | host: Homo sapiens | place: China | collected 2015-10
GATATCGAGTTTTCTATTTTATGAAAATACAATGTGTACTTTATCGGATGCTTACTTTTCATCCAGGCCGATATGAATCTCTTGAGAGGTTTGTTCGACTCCAGAGATGAGAAAGTAATCTAATATCTGAGCCGGCAACACGAGGCTGGCTAGCATGTTCAAATAATCGTTTTTCATAATGCAAAGTAAGCAATACTTCACGAAGATAAAAAATTATCCCCACGAAAAATCTACTGAACCCCAAATTGCATATTTTTGCGGACAGTACATAAATAAAAAACCGCTGAAATAACTGTATTTCAGCGGTTTTCATGATTTTTCATTTTGTAAAGGTGGTGCCACCAGGAATCGTAATAAACACCCAAGCAGCTCTATATCTTCACTTTGAGGAATCGCAACCCTCGCAATCTCCTCCTATTGCTCCACCGCAAAATTGCCCCATTCTGCGCATCGCGGAAGCGGATGATTTCTTGCTGGCAAAGGTACTGATTTTGGATGAGAAATCGAAATGGTTGGGGTATTTTCTTGATGGATTGGGCGCATCAAGAGCAAAAGCACATCGATATCGTAGATTTCCTACAAATTAGAGCTATATTATCTTGCGGACACAGAAAATTATTTATAGTTTTGTCGCAAGATTACAATAATATACAGTTAAGCATTATCTATGATACGAGAGTTTTGGGTAAAGAACTATCTTTCCATCCGCGATAAGCAAGAGTTGAATTTCTTGGCAAAAGGTCCTTCTTCGGAACTTGTTACTGAGGTTGCCGAAGGGGTGTTCTTATATAAATTAGGGATCTTGTACGGTTCCAATGCTTCAGGCAAGTCGAATATGCTGATTGCACTGGACGAGGTATTTCGTCTGCTGATACAGCCCAAATCGGATGCCAACCAAGAAATCGGCGGCTACATTCCTTTTGTACTCACGAAGGACGAACCTACCGAGATGTATGTTTCGTTCTACGCAAACGGCATCCGATACGACTATGAAGTGAAGTTCAAAGATAAGTATATCTTGAGCGAAAACCTATATTACTACCCGAAGGGCTCTAAGTCCTTGTTTTATGAACGTACATACGTAGGTGATAACGTACAGGCTGATATCAAGTTCGGAACAAGCCTCAAATTATTTCTCAAGACGCAAGAGAGCATTCGCGAGAACACATTGAATAATCATAGCGTTCTGTCCGTTTGCCGGAAAGCTGCCTTGAAAGAAGATATTGCTCCGTTCAATACGCTTCACAATTGGATTATGGCCAACTATCATGATGTAGATGGCGACGGCGAGAAAGGACTCGTTGAAATTCTGAAGGAAGCCTATGGCAATCCGAAAAAGCGTAAGTTCTATAACACCATGCTTCAAAAGGCTGACTTGAACATCATGGAATATAGACCTATTGCAGAAGACCGCTTTGTACCCAATGAATTCCGTGAGCGCATCCAAAAGGAGAATATCCCGGAGGAAATGAAAGAGGCTTTACTCAGACCAACTTCCGACTCTATTTCATTTGTCAACCACTCCGCGGACGGAGATTTTGAAATACCTATCAGATGGCAGTCAAAAGGTACTCAAAAGTACATCCGTATCTTGGAAGCGTTATATGATATGATAACGGGGGCTCATGTGTATTACCTTGACGAATTGGGCGAGGATTTACACTATGACCTGTTGTACTACTATCTCAACGTCTTTATATTCAACTCAGAAAAGTCACAACTGATTATAACGAGCCAGGAAACAACACTTCTTTCTCAAGACTTAATCAATGAGAACAGGGGCGTGGTATGGTTCGTCGAAAAGAACAGAGAAACAGCCTCATCCGAATACGCTCGCGGTGACTCTTTCGGTCTGCACAAAAACCTGTCTCTTTACAACTCTTATCGCATAGGTCGCATGGGAGCCAAACCGGAGCTGGGTAGCATCTTCATAAATCTGGAGGATTGACATGGGAAAGCTACGACAAACAGCACTTATCTTAGGCGAAGGCCCCACAGAGTTCTTCTACTTCAAGTCCTTGTGTGATGTATTCAAGCGTTTGACCATCAAACCTGACTATCCCAAGCATACAAGCATCAAGGAACTTGATTTGAAAATTGCCGAAGGCATAGCAATGGGCTACAGCCACATCTTCTGCATCATCGACATGGACACAAAGGATGTGGAACCTGAGCGTTCCCAATATCAAAGACTAAAAGCCAAGTATGCCAAGCCCATCAGCAAACCGAAGAAAGGCATCTACTGCGAAGTCGAGTTCTTTGAAACCCACCGCTGCACAGAGCTCTTCTTCCTCTACTATTTCCGCTACACCTCCCGCCCATACGAGAATCAAGAAGCGCTACTCAAAGACCTCAACCAATGCGTGGAATACAAGAAGACGATAGACTTCTTCATCAAGTGCAAAGGTCTGCACTCATACTTCGAACGCAATGGCGGATCATTAGCAGTAGCTATCGCTAATGCAGAGCGATCAATGGATGAAAGGATGGCAACTGATAAGGGGTATACATACTCAGGACTTGGAAAGTTAATGGAAAAATTGAAGGGGTAATATGTTATAATTTGCCTAAAATGCACCATGTTTGAATTGATTATTATTTATTTTTATTTAAGTCACTTATGAATGACGTTGTCAAAAATATAATTCCTTCAGGTAATGGTGAGCGTGGTGCCATGGGAGGCTATCGCGCCCAATACGATGAGTTTTCTCGTCGTGTTTATGACTGTATTCTCAATGGGAATCTAGAATGCATTCGAGTAGCAGATGCAGAAGAAAATGTTGGCAAATTGGATGACATCTGTTATGTAACTAACACTGAGGTACATGCTTATCAGGTCAAGTGGACGAATAATAATGACACCTTCACTTATATTGATTTTAAGTCGATTATCAAGCAAGTAGCAGAGGGATGGAAGAAAATAAAAGCGATATATCCTACAAAGATTGTTATACCTCACTTGTTGACAAACAGGAAGTGCAGCACGGCAGATAGAAGCATCAAGGGTAATGATGGTAAAACACTTGGAACGTTCGCTGATTATGTGGTGAATGTGATAACTCCGTTATGTTCATCTACAGAATTGTCAGACAAATGGGCTGTGGTGCTTGATGAGTTGAATGAAACTACTGGACTGACAGAAAGTCAATCATCTGAATTCTGGCCTTTGTTTTGCTTTACTCCAGATTATGTAGAAGAGACGATTGATATAGCACAGAAGCACACGTGCCAGCGCATTTCTGATTTGCTTGATATAAACAGGCTGATACAGGAAATGGCGGCGAGCAAAGGACGTCAAGTTATTGCTTCTATAGACGATATTATTCAGAAATTAGGATGGAGAGCACGTTTCCTGACTCAATATGACCACAATCTCAATATCTTACCGTCAGAATATGAACCCAATAAAGCTGCAATCTCTCAACTCAATACACTTTTGGAATCTCGGAATAAAGGATATCTGTTTCTTGAAGGGACGCCAGGATCGGGTAAATCAACGTTGATCACTCAGTGGGTGAAGCAAATTCCTAACAAGTGTATTCGATACTATGCATTTGATTTTACCAGACCTTCAGCACAATTAGTGAACGATTCAGATCGAGGAGAACGCACAACCTTCTTATTCGATCTTATTAAGATGATGGAGCGTGAAGGATTCAAATCTCAAAATAATACTCTGGCATACAAAGATTATCAATTCCTAAAGAATCGGTTTATTGAGTTGTTGGAGGTTGTTCATATGCACTATATAGAAACAGGCCTTTGCACCGTCATTGTGGTTGATGGACTCGACCATATTGACAGAGAATATAAAGACTGTATTCATACACTGTTGGAAGTTCTACCATCAACACAAGAAGTACCTGATGGTGTTGTATTCGTGTTGGGGAGTCAGTATTTCAAGAACTTGAGATTGAATAGGACAATTCTGGAAGAATACAAGAAAAGTGACTCAACAATTCTAATGCCATCACTTGCGAGGGACGAAGTGAAGCACTTGATGGTGAAACTCGTGGGACAGGAAATCGCAAGCGACAGAGTGGTTGAGGCTTGCATGTCTAAATCACAAGGACACCCATTGTATCTTCGGTATATCTTTAATCAGATTTCGGATGCAAAAAATACAGAAACTCTCAATAACATCCCTACATACAATGGAGATATAGAGGCATACTATGCAGACATAATTCCATGCATAAGAACGAATGCCGGAATGCGTAATTTTCTTGGGTTATTATCGCGAATCATTGGAGATATAAATTATGATTTTATCCAAGAGTGGAACATAAACGAACAGGTACTTTTAGATTTTAACAATACACTTCTCCATCTTTTTGTCAAAAATCAGGTTGCACGATCGTTAGCATTCTTTCATAATTCTTTCCGTCAGTATCTTCTCAATGAGACTGCAAAAGATACCTTTGAAGATGCGTATAGAGAAGAAATAAATAGAAAATACTACAAGGCGCTTGCCAACTACACTCTCAATTCGAAAGTGATGAATAACTGGAGTGTAGCATCATACTTGTATATGGCGCATGAATATGATGCGTTTCTGAAAGAAGTTTCTCCAGATAATCTATTCTCTCATCTACAAGACTTCCGTCCATTATGGCATGTTCGCAGAGACGTGGAAAAAATGGCACATATTGCATCAAGCAAGAAGGATGTGTACCTTATGATGCGTACACTCTTCCTGCAGAGCCAATTGTCGCAGATGGAAATGCAAGACTATTCGTCATTAACTTTGGTTGAAGAGTTTTTGGAATTAGGCTATAGTGACATGGCGAAAATGCAGATTCTAGAAGGACGGGAACTGAAATGCAATACGAACTATGCATTGAAGTTGGCACGCTACTTCTGCCAAATAGAAGATAAGGCTGAAGCTAATATCTTGTTTGAACTTTCATATCCTGAGTTCTTGTCACATAAACCAGATGAGTTTCACAATCGCTACAATGCGTTAAGAGAGCGTCACCTGCTTTTAGAGGAATGGGTACACACTGCTCCGTATTTCTTGTCGTTGGACAGAATTGATTCGGAGTTAGTCAAAATCATTGACTATTTACAAATGTTCGCAGAACATGACCAAGAAGAATATGATGCAGAGTATTCCGCTTATCTTTTGAAAAGAAAAGTTGTAGATTCTCTAGTGGAACAATCAAGATGGAATGATCTTGAGGAATATCTTAACACAACACAAGGTACAGCTTTCTCGTTGCCATTACGGTATTATGCCCTAAGGCAAAAGGTCTCAATACTGATAAAAAACAAAGCAAGTGATTTCATAATCCATGACGCTTTTGAATCCCTACAGAAATATTTTGCTAAGTTGGAAAATAAAGGAAAACCCTATCTTCAGATGGCAATATTGAGTCAGAGAGCAAATATGCCAAAAGAAGTACTTGATTCTTACCTCTGCAATGTAATTTGGGAGAATCTTGGTTCATACTACATTAATGATTATGAGTCCAATTTTTCTCAATTCAAGAAGCACATACAATACATAACTCTAAGGTCATATCTTGGCTATGATGATGACATGCTCTCATTAGTCCCTGATGATAATTCTCATCAGGACAATGGACTTATAATCAGCTATGTGCGTAAGGTTTTTACTTTAGCAAAACTGGGAGGAAAAGCAAAACGAGGTAATAAGGATGAGGCTCAGCTTTTGGGCGTTGTGGTGCCATACATGCAGTCCTTTGATGCCTATAAACTATCTGATCACAACCGATACTCCTACAGGATTTCCAAACAGCGCTCCGACTTTTATGTATATATCGTAGAGGTTGCATCTTATTTTGGGAATAATACCTTACTGAAAATTGCAGAACAGGCATGCGGGTACTTCGCAAAGGAAAGTTGCAAGGCTACAGCAGAGGCCAAAAGAAAATTCGCTTGTGCTCTATATAAATATGGTCTGGATAAAGATTATGTATCGAACTTACTTTCAGAAATAGAGACTGGAATGTATGAATATCAAGATCTTGATGGGCGTCAGAGAGAAACTTATCACCAAGGAAAAGCATGGATGATGCTTGGAAAAAATGATAAAGCAATGTCTCTATTCCATTGTTTTATCAAAGAGTCCTTTGGTGTAGGGTATCGTAAGGATTATCAGCCATCGACATTTGCAGAGTGGATTAATGATGCGAATAAGGCAGATCCTGAGAACGCAATAGCGCGCATCCATTGGTTAACGTCAAGGTTGAACTACATCAATGATTGCAGCGAATCCAGAACAGGCACCCAGGCAGCAATAGAATTGTTAGAAGGTGTCATGATACAAAATCTTGGTGCCGGATTGAAACTGGGAATGTGGATGTTGGATAAAGAATATGGATATTTTGAATCTATAGCAGCTATCCTTATCAAGCGTCTATCATGTATTATTACTAATGAGCAAGAGTACGACGCTCTCTTTAGACTCTATACACAGATTCATCTTTCATTTACTAATGGTTATAATGCTGATACTTCACTGTTAGAGTGCATCTTCAAGACGGGGCAACAAATATGTACCAAAAGTTTTGAAAAGTTCCTTAAAAAGTTAAAAATGGCTATCCTGACTAATTGTAACGATGCGTATAGTGCATCGTTTCTTAATAAATTAGAAGAGATGTCAAAGCCCGCAGCAGATGTTAAATCAGATGACTCTAACAAAGACTATTACAGAGAATCTGATTCATTGACCGCTGAGGCGAAAGAGATGTTAGCACTTGGTGACAAAACTATTGCATGGGACAAAGCTATGGAAGCATTGGCTGCTTCAAGTCCTACAGGTTGGGCAAAGTTCTATGATGGTGGAACACGCTTGAAAGCTTGTCAACTACTAATTCAGATAGATCGGGAAAAGGGGCAGGAGGTTGCCATTAACCAGTTTGCTGCAGATTTGGTTAATGGCTTAGGACATTCAGAAATGCACTATGCCACCGAGATTGCATACCTTTTGAGCGATAAAGTCGAACCTTTGAAGTTATTCAAAGAGCAATTCGACTACATGAACCGAATATTAAGAGAGGATGCTGTATGTGCCGAGGATTGCCCAGATGTTGATTTTGATGGAACTCAAGCATTGGAAGCAATTGTATCATGGCTAACTTACATTGCAAGGATGCCTATTATGAGCCTATCGGAAGTCGCAAAGATGTTGTTGGCACGCATGATTGCAGATGGTTTCAGTGATGCCGTTAATATCATGCAGGGAGCTGGTGCTAATACCCGTACCATCTTGGAAGTTGGCATGTACGTACGTGAATTATCAGAGGTTACATTAGGCTGTTTTATGCAGTTAGCTAAGGAAAATGCTGTGTCAGAAAATTATCAGTATAGGATATTCTCAAAGAGGATATTGGATTCTTTGGGAGAGGATATTCCTGTAGTAGCCCCCAAAACACTTCCGGCACTGTATAAACTGTATTTGCCTAAGACAACAACAATAAGACTAAATCCAAATGTTAATCCATACGATGGTTATGTGGATTGGAAAGATCCATGCAGTATAATGAGCGTTGTCTCTCATGTCATAAGTTACTTAAAGTATTGTACAGGGATTGAAGATGTCAATCTTGCAACTCGTGCTGTAAAGTTTATGCAAGAAAATGGAACAATGGAAGATTGGGATGATAAGGCGGATAAAGCCGTTGGCAATCATTATCGGAATATTTGTCTATATTATCCTTACAGGCGACCGCGTTCACTTCCTGTGATTGATGGTATTATGGGAGTGGCGTCAGAGTTGTTAGATAGTGGCGTTATTGATGGAGAATATGACGATAATGTATTTTTGATGAATGACTTCTCTGTGATAAAACTCAAGGAACAGCCGAGACCAATTTTCGTTCCGAGATTAACAGAAAAAGAAGCTTGGTCAATACCTAATAGGTGGGAGTATCAAGCTAAAGAATCAAAGTTGCTTGTAGAAAAGTTGATAGATATGCAAGGTATGTTTGTAATTGGACAATCATTACAATGTCGTCAGCATAGTGACGATGTTCCATACGAAGAATACAAAATGAGAGTTTCCTTTGACGAAAAGGATGAATCAGAAAATGGCTTCTTTAGTTCTTCACCCTTCTTAAAGCAATCGTCACAATATCTTCAAATCGGAGCAGGTGATCCAGAGATTATCATACTACGAGAAGGATATTATGCCTGCATGCACAACAAGCAAAATTGGATAGCGTTCAATCCTGCATTAGCATTCAATCTTGGTTGGACTCCTGCAGAAGACGGATATTTTGCATGGAACGACTCGAACGGCAATAGGATGGTTGAATCTATCTTCTGGAAATCTGGTAATGTAGAATATCGTCATCGTAGCAATCATGAAACAGGAGATGGATGGTATGTTATCGCCTCACAGTCTGCACTCGAAGCGCTGAAGAAAGTAGGAAATCTTTACGTTCACCAACATGTTAGCCGTGGATTAGAAGCCGTGTCTTTAACCCCAATTAGTTCGGAAATGAAATCATTTATAATATGAAAACGATATTATCTCCATTCTCTTTTGAATTAAAACAATCATGGAAAAGCGCTAACATTTGAAATGACGAAAGGGAAAACCCAATCTCAACTTTGACTATACCACGGTCAGGTTGTAAGCAGCATGACTAGTTCCGTTTAAAGTATGGTTAAATGGAAGATATTACTCGTATATGGTAATAACTTGTTAAGAAAAAACAAATGAGTCTTCCAAAATATCCCAAAATCAACAAACGAAAGAATTGGAGTGATGCGTGTAGCAACAATTCTAACAGAAATGGGAGGGGTAATATTCCGAGAAACATCTAACTCTGACACTGGAATAGAAGGCTATATTGAAGAAGTAAACGATTATCAAGAGGCAACAGGTCGATTGCTTGCGATTCAAATTAAATCTGGTGCATCATATCTACATGAACATGATGAATGCTTTGTGTTTTACGCTGATGAACCTCACATAACGTACTGGAAACTTTATTCAATTCCAGTCATATCGTGTGTCTATAATTTGGAAATTTCAAAGAAGTCAATCGTGTAAAATGGCCATAAATAGTCCTCTCCGGGTTAACAACAGCTTGCCTATACCATTTCATTAACTTATGAATGGAATATTCAAATAGAAGTATCTTATTGTTTTCCGTAAATGACATAAATTATCATACTTATTTACAAGCATTATTTCTGTTTGCAAGGATAGTGATTTGGTTTGAATTATCACTTCTCTTTTCCTTTAATCTTTTGATTTCTCTGTCAAAATCGCTTTCAAGCAGTTCCATTTCTCGCTTGCGATAGATTTCAAATTCTTTTTCGGCCTTTTCAATCGCTTGCTTATGTGAGATGTTTCCTTTGCCAATCAGCACTTTCCGCTTGTGAGCAATAATCTGATTGTCCAATGCCTCTATCCAATCTTTCATCGTCATAGGATTCATTTCCAATGCTTGGAACTCGGCAAAGTCCAAGAAACCGGAAACAAGCAGGTTAAGACGTTGCAGTTCAATCTCTGAGAGATAGTTCTTGGCAATCTTTACATCGTCTTTGGTTACATAGTTGCCTTTGAAGTTCGTCATACCTACAAACGGCTTCTCATTATCCACACGATTGTAGATAACCTCCGCTGCCGTGTTCTCATGGACGGCGTAGTGCAGCTTGTTCTGTACGGTTGCAAAGAACATCTTTGTCATCTCGTCCCGTGGGTCATAATCTGTGGCTGTGGCATAGATGTCCGTCACCTGTTGATAGAAGTTACGCTCGCTACTACGAATATCTCTGATACGCTGCAGCAACTCACGGAAATACCGATTACCTCCTTGCTTCAACCGCTCATCATCCATCGCAAATCCCTTTTGGATATACTCATGAAGCCGCTGAGTAGCCCAGCGACGGAAACGAGTAGCCACTTGGGACTGCACACGATAGCCCAAGGCGATAACCATATCAAGATTGTAGTGCAACACACTACGCCGCACTTGACGTTTGCCCTCCTGCCGAACTGTCAGGAAATCCTTTACAGTTCGATTAGAGTCTAGCTCACCATCGCTTAGGATGTTGTCTATGTGTTGACTTATGTTCTGCTTCGTGGTACAATAAATCTCAGCCAACTGGTTTTGTGTCAGCCACAAATCCTCGTCAGCAAAGCGCACCGACACACGCGTTATCTCGTCATCGTCCTGATAGAGTATTATCTTGTTTTCTTCGTTCATATTTGCCCATTTTTCAACAGTTACAATTGTAGTTATATCTGTATTATCTCTTTTTGAAGATAAACAAGAAATCTATGAACTTAACATAATTGACCATACTTGCCAAGTGCCTATTATTACCTGAATGGTTTCTGCTTATATAGGCAGGCGTAGTATCAAGAATCTGTTGATACCTTTTTATATCCTTTTGGTTGTCCACTTCATAAAGAGAGGAATAACCATCTTTTCCCAATTCTTCCTTAATAAAATCAGAACAACTCATCAGTGTGGTTGCATAAGCATTACGTGATGTGGAACTAAGACCTATTAACTCCATAAACATCAGAAAGCGTTTTCTGTTGAGTTTTTCTTTTTCTGTTAACTCTCTCATGACTCCGGCATTATAAATCCTTTGTTTTCTATTTTATCAATAATCTTCATCAATTGCTTGCATTGTTTAAGAGAAGGTAACTTTCCCAAATTGATATAGTCGCCTATACCATTGATGAACGACAATTCACCATAAGGAAGAATTGCTTCTTTTGCAACCTCGGCATAAACCTTATGCCAATAAGTTGCACCTAACTTAAAAATTTCAACAGACAAATCAACACTACTATTGAACTTGTGTGCTCGTTTGGCTGCTTTTTCTGCCTCTCTCGTTTCTTGGAGTGAAACAAGACTGCTTATGAACTGCTCGGAAAGTTGGAGTTTCAGATCCTTACATTTCTTCCAAGTATCAAGTTTACGAGACATAGAACGTACCAATCCACCATCAGCCTCTTTCATCAAGAACTCATGGATAGTATGGGCGATTTGCTCCAATTCGGTTGCAAGTTGGTAGTACAATGTTTGGTTTTTCCATATGGAAATCCAATCAAGATCTGTGCCTTTTGGTAGCATCGACATCAACTTTGCAATAGAATAAGGTACAATTTGTGCCTTATTACCACCAGAAGGATACCACTCTGCTTTATTTACCATACGGTCAAGGGTGTCAAATACAATAACACAACAAACACATTTCTTGAAATATTCTTCGTTTATGCTATCTCTTGACTTCTCATATATATCATCAATAGTGCTTGCAAAACGTTTAAAGTTAATAGCTGAACTTTGACACACTTCATGAGGATTCATAGCAAAAGCATTCAAACACTTCGCCAGTTTTTCTTTTTTAAGAACTTGGTTCTTGGGATGCTTTGCTATGAACTGCTGACGTTGTGCAGGTGTCAGTTTCATCTGGTCTTGTTCCCATTTACCCCTTGAACGCTCATAATACCAAATAGTTTGGAATGGATTTCCATTTACTGGTGGTGCCATTGTCTTCAGAGATAGCTTCTCCATCATCACATGGAATGGATGATTAGAGAAGAAGTCTGCATCAGATACAGCATTTTGACTATTAGCACATTGAGAAATTTTCTTTGTGATGTCATTGTAGCGCTCCACCTCCTCTTCCGACATTTCGTTTTCGATATTGAGAACGGTCAATTTCATAGGTACAAAGAGGTTTTGCATATCATCTGCCATCTTTTCTTTTTTGATAATGGCATTTGCTAAGGATGCCGTTGTTTGACCACCATTTATGATTTGTGGGTCTCGCATATGAACAATCTTTGTGCCGTCTGCAGAAAAACGAACAGAACGGGCTACGACAGCAATACCATTGTTATAGGTAAAAAAGTTTTCTGGAGTATTGATTATGGTGTCTCGTATTCCACGATTGACTTTTCCTCGAATACTTAAAAAAGCACGAACATTTCCCTGAAGCAACTTACTACCATATTTTAGATAAGCATTTGCTAAGAAGCTACCAGGAACAATACCCAAATACGCATCATAGTCTGCTTCTTCGCCAATTTGTGCTTTCAAGCATTGTATGCCATCACATCCAAACTCATCCGTATCAAATTCAATAATCTCGGAAGAATTAGACGAGTATGTTTGGAAGAATCTTTCCAATGTCCAAATGTTTAATACAACTGGGCGGTCTAGAAAATCTTCTCGGCTAATATTTTTAACTTGTTTACTGAGGATAGAGTTTGAGATTATGACGAATTTGAATCGCACAATATCCCAGTTCAATCTACCTTTGCCTGCTTTTTCTTTTATCTCCTTGGCAATGCTTAACGCAGGGTCAGAGTCATCACAATAATCCGACATTTTGCCAGTCACGCTCTCTTCAATAAAATTGCGCATTCTTGTATAAAGTTCATCAATGCGTGTATTAGTGAGAGTATGAACGGCATCCATCTCGTTTGAAAAATCACTTGCAATCATAATAAGCGCACCGTCAGCTTCATCGTATGCATAGGCATCAAACGACATTAGACGGTTTCTCTTGCCACGAATTTCAATAGAGATGGGCATGGCATCACTAACATCTCCCGTTTCTTCAAGAATTTCAAGAGATTTCTCTATAAATTGTGTTTCGGGAGCTGTTCCTTCATGCTCTGCATCAAAGCGAAGTTGCTCCATAAATTGTTTTCTATAATCTTCTATTTCCATGGGGTTGTTGACTTGAAGGTGTCTAATTCAGACAAAATTATTTCGTACTGTGATTTCGCAATTGCCTTTGGAAGCAAATCTCTCTTTAACCTCGGGAAGTCTTCTGTCACGGCAAATGTCAAGCACTCTGTTATTTCATATACATAGTTGTCGTATTCAGGAGATCCCTCATATCCATAGGTCGCTAGTTTAGACATGAATATGTCTCTCGAAAACTGATTGTGTATGTTAAGCAATAGTCCATTGACAATGTTGTTTAGCTTTATACCTTTGTAGTTGGCGCTCATCTTTTCAAGAGCAAAAACAACAAGGCTACCATTTCCATTTCCATCAAGCTGTTCAATGGACGAAATTTTAACCTGCTCTTTTCCAGAAGATACAGTTTTAATTTCAATCCATTTATCATCAAAGGAAAAATCCTTATGGGTCTTTTCTGAGCCCATCCAACTATCAATAGCTTTTTCTTCACCCAAAGTGGGAATCATGGTGTCTTTCAAAAAGAGTAGTTCACCAATAAGGCCCATAATCTCAGGTTCTGTAAGATTTCCAGTAGAGGGCTTAAACAACTTTTTCCATGAGAAAAAACGGTTGCAGATTTCCTTATAACCTTGGTTTACGTCTGTAATTCCATCAACAGCGTCAGCGAGGTCTTGGCAGAAAATACTGAAACGTTCGAGTAATTCATCTTTCTCTAATGAAAAACAGATTGAGTTGAACGAATCGTGCTTAAATTGCTCGACTAAAATTAACTCTGAGCATTTAACTTTAATGGGTGTAAACACACCTCTGTATTCAAAAGAATAGAGTCCGCTATCGCTTTTCCCGACATACAAATCTAATGTTGGGTTGCTGTTTAATCTCTTGTAAAATCCGGCATCGAAACCTTCTTTGAAGATTTCGAAAATAGAGTTATTCATCTTCATCGTACAGTTCTTCAGGTTCGTCCATCAAGTTTTGTGTATAATAGACTTTATTAACCTTGTAATGTTTTGCTTTATCTACGCCTTTCACACCAGGGAAACCCATTGCAAATGCTACTATGTATGATTGCCCCAAATCACTTCTAAACTTGATTAATTTCTGCTCTTCGTCCTCATTCTCTTTAGGCGGTTTGGGCACTATCAGCATTACAATCAGTATTGGTTTTCTATTAGGTAAATGTTCAAAATATGCCTTCGAGGGGATTGTTCGGTCTACGCTGGAACCTTCTTCTTTCCACTTCGCGACACAAGCATTAACAGCTGTTGCTATCTGATCATCACTCAAAGCCAATTTACCAGCACTGGTATTAAGCAGTCGTCGTCTTGAACTGACAACAACTGCATTATGTTCGATATGAATAGCACGTCCTGCACATGTCAATTCCTCTAATCCTTCAATATCAAAATGCATTTCAGATTCACCTCCTTGGAAAACGACATCCCAATAATCAAGACCTATCGTATTGGAGTCATCTATAAAGTCTTTGATATACTCCTCGTTGAAACTTGGATTCATCTTAGAACACACAATACCACTGGCAAAACATGAAATCAATGATTTGGGTACATCTCTAACAATGTATGCACCCTTACCAGACTTCTTGAAATTATATCCTTGGCTCCAGAGTTGAGAAGCCAATGCTTTTGTCTGTGCTATATTCTTTTTGTTTTGTTCGGTATTTAGGCTAATATATGGAGTTTCATGCAAATTGCCATAGAATGAAACCTGCTCATTCAAGTCGAACGCCATACGCATTTTGTTAGACGCTGTTATTTGCAACTCTTCACAGTTGTCTCGCACCTTAATTCCAAAATCCTTTGGTGTGAGGTGTTGGTCAAACATTTTGCGAAGTTGCTCTTTTAAATCCTCTGAAGCCTTTGAAATTTCATCGTACCATCTTGCACTTGCCATGGTAGTCCAAATCTGGAATATATCCTCGTATTTGGGTCTATATCCAAACCATCGTCCCATCTGCATTAACACATCAAAGGTTGCTGTATTTCGATAGAAATAACTGGTTAGTAAGCCCTCCAATGTCAAGCCTCGTGAAAGAGCAATACCACCAACAGCGATAACGCGTAATGATGGATTTTTCTTATAGTCTAATTTGTTACTATTTTTAGACCCATTGACCACGACAATTTTAATATCTTTGATTGCCTTAATAAGGTTTTCTTTTTGAAGGACTCTTTCAACAGAAATATCGCCAACAAAAGAATAGTGTTTATTCCACAACTCTTCCAAAGTCTTATATAAAGGAAGTTTTTTGTCTGTATCTGTTCCACTAAAAGAAAACTCTATTTGTGATTTGAAATCATTATAGATTTTCTCAACACGCTCCTTGATTACCCTCTGTACCTTTACAAAACGCGACATATTTACAAGCATGCTACGTGGTTTTACGCTATCTCCACGCAAGTCTCTAATGACATTTGCTAAAAAGAAACAATACATAGACTGGGTCAGTGATTTGGGTAAAACGCCATCCCAGTTCTTGCTGTGTTTATAGTAAAATGGACCATCGTTAAGCCCATCAATATCATTAGAAGCCCGATCTTTATATTCTTCGCTTGCGTAGTCCGGCTCTTCAATATCCGTAATGAAGCGCACGTTTCTATGGAACTCTCCATCTTCATCAAAGATTTTCTTCGCTCCTATATATGTAGAGGGGCTCGGCAGAACATACATAAAGTTTTCAGGAAAAAGATCCGCATTCTTCATACTGTCAACTGAATCAGGGTCAATGAAACAGTTGGCAAAAGGAGTTGCCGTAAAACCAACATACGTTGCGTTTTTAAACAATGCACAAATATGTCTGATTTTTGCATTGGTCTTTGTCGGATTGGTTTCGTCCTTATTCGTATTCAGTGAAGCATTATCTGCTTCGTCATCAATAAGCAACAATGGACAGTCAATATATCCCTTAGAAGAATCGTAATTATTGTTCTTAAGCCAGTTGTATAGTTTGCTGAGAACCGACACATTCTTTTTTATGACAAGCAAAACTGTTTTGTGCGAAGCCAAAGATGTGACAATATTGTCATTGGTTGCAATAAAGTCATACGCTTGTGTAGTCAGCGAGGTTGCCCGTACTTCCTTCATATCCAATCCGACACCAACGCGATGCGTTTCAGGCGTCTTAAGGATAGGATTCATAGTACGAGCTAAACCAACGATGCCCTCGTCAATACGCTGCTGAGTCTGCTGACGTAGGCTCTCTGTAATTCCTGCCAAAAGAATTACGACTTTATAGCCTGCGTCAACAGCCTTACATATCAATCCTGAGTAGGTTGCGGTTTTACCTGATTGCACATCACCAATAACAAGACCTCTGCGAAGGCGTATACCCTCAAAGTCTTCAGTAGGATTACCAAGACAATTTATGATATTAGGCAGAGTCGTCTTGTCAAGGAGTTCTATGCTTTTGGGATTCAGCGAAGAAAACTCCTCCAGATACCTTTTGTATTTTGTCCAAAAGTATGGGTCTTCAATGTTTTCTTCATGATACCAGTCTCTTAACTGATCATAATCATCGAAGATGGCACACCCTTTACTATGTTTGATAGAAAAACGTTGCTCTATATCATGGAAAACCAATTTATACTCGTCTTCCGTGAGTGTAACATTAAGGAACTTTTGGACATTCTCAATGTATTTATCAATGTTATTATAATTGACCTCAATTCCTCGATTTGTGTCTGCCTTGACATTCTGATTAGTAATAATCAGGAAACTTTGTAGGAGTTCATTTTCCATATTTTTCGGCGCAATAAGTGTTCAACATTCCTTTTAATTCGCTCTTGGTGCAGAATGGTTCGGAGGCCATAATGTATTCGATGGCCTCATCTTGGGATTTTCCAAATTTTATAACCGCTTCTATAAGAGTTATACCTTGTTGATATAAATCGTCAAGACGATCGTCTTTCTCCGGAATTTCGATGACTTCATTGCACCTATCTATATATATCTGTTGAATAGGAATGCTTAACTGAATTTCATTCAACATCATGTCGATGTATGAATGGTAATCTGCAGGGATGTGGTCTTTTACATTTTTGAAAAGAAGATTATCCTTGTTTAACTCATAATAAAAGTTATTGTTGCGTCCCTGCATACGATTCCATATATAGCTGATGCTGGCATCCACATTTTCTTTTCTTCCTCGATGAGTCTGCTTTCTTGTTGCAATATCCATAGCGTCCTTAACCGTTTTTCTTAACTGGTTAAGGATATTCTTTGGAATCGTTGCGGTTCTTTTTGTAATATCAATACCCCAAATATCATCGAGACTATTAGGAATATCGACTCTAATTCTTGCATTTTTAGTAAGTTCTCCTAACCGCATACCAAACCATGTACCCCAAATGATAAGCCTCTTGTTTCGATATATGTAAAACCCCTGAAGGGAACGAAAGTTCTCTACCCCTCCTGCATTTTTCATATCTTCAACTGTCATGTCCGTAGTAAACGGCAACACAAAAGCTTTAACTTTTATCTGTCGTTCTATGTTTGAAGAATCACGGTTGCTTATGGAAACTTCTTTCTTTTGAGTGGTCTTTTTATTCTTTTCAAGGAAAGGGTCTCTCGGTTTTAACGAGTGATTATTTATTTTAATTTTAATAGACTTGTCGTCAAGAAATCTATGATAAATTAAAGATAGATAGTCAGATGTTTTGTTTTGTAGTTCAGTAAGCGCATCGAAGATTTGTCCATCGGAAGATTTTTCAAGTACATCAAAGTCTTGCCAGACCACCAATGTGCCATCTTGTGATGGCTCTAGTAAATTATTTACGTAAGGTATTGATGCAACTTCATCCTTATTTAGTTCTTGAAGAATCCATGCTTTCTTCTCTAGAATATAGTTATAATCCCATCTGAAAGCATGCACCTCACCAGCTTGTTTGCTGACCACAGTTAATATACGACACTGTGACATGGATGCGGATTTCATTCCAAGTCCAAAACGTCCCAAGTCAGTCTCCTTCCGTTCTTCCTCAGAGTCACTTCCATATCTCATTGCCTCAAACAATTCGTCAGAAGACATACCTCTTCCATCATCCAAAATTCCGACAGCAAGAGCGTCGTAACTTCTAAGTGGGAAGTATAAGATAACATTCTTGCAATTGGCACTAATGCTGTTATCTATAACATCTGCCACAGCGGACTCAAAGGAGTAACCCATTGAGCGCATTGAGCCCATTAACATATTTGCTCTCGGTATGTTCTCTCGATCTTTGCTCATTAAATTTTAGTTTTGATAAGAAAGAATTTTTTCGACGACTGCTTTTGCAAGCAGTGGTGGCACAGCATTTCCAATTTGTTGCTGTATGTGGGAAAGAGGACCGTCAAAGGTAAAATCATCAGGGAAACTCTGAATACGAGCAGCTTCTCTTACCGACAAACCTCTATCTTGAAATGGATGAATAAGCATACTTTTGCGGTAATTCGATATTACAACAGAAGGCTTGTCTGCAACCAAACGCTTGTAGATACCGCTGTGCGTACGTTTTTTGTCCGCATAGTTTTCCATTAGGCTATCGGGGATTGCACGCCAATTTTGTCCCTGTTTTATATGTTTGTATCTTTCAATCACGAGGTCGTTATTCCTAGAAACAAAATTTTGGGTTGCACTTTCCGAATGTTTACGCATTTGTTGAGCATATTCGCTTGCATCTTCAAATGAAACGCGATATGGTAAACTATCGTAACTGTCACCATTACAAAGTATTGGCAAATCACCGATAGCTTCTTCAACACTAACTTGTTTCTTGTGCGTTTCGGGGAACTCAAATTTTACACCATTTGCATTACCAATCAAGAAAAAGCGATTACGATGTTGTGGAACACCATAATCGGAAGCCCACAGCACCGCTGGAGAAACAGTATACCCAAGACTTTCAAAACATTCCTCAATCATTTTCTGGGTCTCTCCATGATTCATGCTTGTAAGTCCTGATACATTCTCAAAAACGAACCAAGTAGGATGTAATTCATCCACAAAACGAACGAACTCCCTGAACAACAAATTTTTAGGGTTATTCATGTTCCTATTCATGGTGTTTGACAAGGAAAAGCCTTGACACGGAGGCCCCCCCATAATAATAAAGATTTGATTATCTCCAACAATTTCTTTTGGCGATAGCTTGGTAATATCATTACAGATAACCTGAGCCCCTTGATGATTTCTTCGGAAGGTTTGAGCAGCGCTTTTGTTTATTTCAATAGCGTACTTGACATCAATCCCAGCCATTTCTGCACCGAGACTCAACCCGCCAGCACCTGAAAATATATCTAGTCCTATTTTAGGTTGTGTTACATTGTCTTTTCCCTTACCCATAGTTTCAATCCAATGCTTTTTTAGATAGACTTTCCCTTACTATGGCAAGGAAATTTCTTTCATCATCTATGTCAAGAGTTGAAAAATCTTTGTTCAAAACCTCCAACACCGCACTTAATTTATCTGCTTGCTCAATTAGCAAAGTTCTTTGTTCCTGTGTCATAATTATACTATGTCTCTTCTTGCCAAATCATCAAGTGTAACATTAAGAGCATTGGCGATTTTTATCATTGTCTTAAAACTTGGTTGGCATGTGTTTGTCACCCACCTAGAAACAGTGGTTTGGTCTCGATGCAATTCATCTGCCAGCCACTTGTTTGTAAGCTGTTTCTCAGCAAGTATAACCTTTATCCTATTAAATTGTTTGCTCATAAATCGACACGTATTTGATGTTTGGATGCAAAATTACAAAATTACATCTAAGATACACTACAAAAGCACCTATAGTATTGGCAAAAACATCATTTTTATAACAATTCCCGCAAATTTGTGTGGACAGGATATGGTATGATGAGCTTAAAAATCGCATCGGAACGGCTGTCCTATTCCGATGCGATTTATTTAGTCTGTATCCCTCTCTTCACACGGCAGGAGGACTATTTTCAGTCTTGCTTATCAGTCTTTGTCTTCATGCTCTCCTGCATCAAACTATCAGAGGTGATTTTCGGAGATGCGTCATATCCATCCGCTTGCTTCCGCACCCACTCAATAGCTTTCTCGTCTCGGTTGATGTCAAACACTTTGTTCAGCCAAAGAACACCATTGGCATTGCATCCACCCCATGCACGGATGGTACGGAACTTCAGGGCATCATCGGCGTTCTGGCGGTTGGATTGCCACTGCGCGATGTTGCCCCATAGAGATAAGGCGCAGACCACGCCCAGCCCTACGACGAAAGAAAAGACTTTCCTGGATTTGATGTCGCAGCTGTGCTTATGGATATGCTCTTGCGGTTGTTGCTTCTGTTGATCTCCTTGCTTATCCTGCGATTTCTTGATGGTGTCGAGGTGTTGCAGAATCAGCATAGAGATTTGGGCGTATGCCTTCCCTTGTTTTGCTAACAAGCCCTTAATATCTTCGGATTGGGCTTTGATTGTTTGTTCCACCACCTCCTTAATCGGAGATATATCTTGGGCGTTGGTTTCGCTTTGTGGGGCTTGTACTACCGCTTTAGGTAGTTCCTCCAACTTGTTGTAGATGCCGTTTAAGGCGGTTTTGATTTCCTCAAAGAGGATGATTTGTCTTAAAAGCTACAATTTGATGTCAAGAATTATACGAGTCCGTTAAAATACTACCGTGTATAACCCACTAGTTTTTTGTATATATTCTAACAATTCAGCTTCAGCAATAACATATGTTAAAGTATCAGTTTTGAGTGGATCTTCAAGAAAAAAATTCTATCTTTACACAAAACTTAACTCTATTATCACTATGATAGCTTCTGTACAATATAATGATTTACGAGGAACCGCTGCTGCTGATGTCACAGACTTTCACATGAATTCTATTCAAAAATACTTATCTGATACTTTTGAAAAATATGATTCCGAAAAATATGTTTGTCAGGGATGCACTATTTGGATTACCGGACAACAACCTCAAATAGGGATAAGTATAAGTTATATCTGTTGGGATCGAGAAAATGATAAATACGTGCGTTTCCGCCCGCTGAGAAATTTTTCTTTTGAGGAAGCCTTTTCCTTATTCAAGCGTCTTGAGATTGTGATGGGAAAAGACATAAATGACATTGAAATAGATGAAGATGATACATTAAATTTGGAATAAATGGAACCTCAAAAAGCACCATATCCTCCTCAGGTCATTAAAATCATTGCTGGAATAATTGCCTCGAAAGATGCATGCGCACCAAACTATCTGAAAGGTCCAGAATTAGTAGGTCTTTTTCAAACATTAGGGTTTCCTGACAGCTATACATTTGTAGAAGGTCGTGGAATCCAAACTTTAGATTTTGGCGAGGGGTTGTCTCGTTTGACATATACGACAAAACGACTAGAAGCAATCAACAAATCACTACAAATGCCTGATGCTATTCGGAATTTTATTGAAAACGTTCAGGCGCCACAAGAAGCCATAAATTCGATTCAAGAAGTTTTGCATCGTTTTAACCTTCCATCTGGACTTCAATTTAAAGAAAAAGGAATTTGTGATAAACATGAAAACAATTCTTCTGCTGAAAATAGTGACGACATTAACCATGCTGAAGATGCCCCTGATTTAGATTTAATAAAAATCAAAGAGAATACTTCTAACAAAAGTGATGAGTCAAAAAATAACGCCAGAAAACAAGAAATGGAAAAATCAATACTTGGAGATATTCCATCTGGTCGACCTGTTGTTTTTATTAGCTATTCCTGGGACTCTAAAGAACACCAAGACTGGGTCGCAAAATTATCGGAAGATCTCACAAATGCTGGTATTTATGTACTGTTTGATCAGTATTTGGAAGATGGAACGACATTACCTGCATTTATGGATTTAGGGATAGAACGTGCTGATAAAGTCATCATTATCGGGACAGAAACATACAAGCAAAAATCATACTACGCCGATACAGGATCCGCATTTGAAGGCTGTATTATTCGAACCCAAATCTTTCAAAATTTAGGTACAAAAAAATTTATTATCTGTTTGAGAAACGGGACATTTAAGGACTCTTTCCCACTTATACTTAGTGGAAACAAAGGACATGATTTTACAAATGATGCAAATTATATTTCTGAATTAGAAGATCTTTGCCGAGAAATTTGGCATAAGCCCAAACGTCAGCGCCCCACTTTAGGAAGTATTCCTGATTACGTTAAATGATATCTTATGGAAGTAGAGAAAATGCATATGAATACCAATGCTCGTATTGTGAGTAAGGTATTAACCCGTAATAGAAACACATTCTACGCCTTAAAGGAGTTGATTAACAACTCTATACAAGCAGATTCCTCATGTATTAAAATAAATCTACTGCCTTCCGAAAAGAGCGGTGATGATGTTAGTTATAACCCGATAGAACGTATACAAATTATAGACAATGGACGAGGCGTTCCATATTCAAAATTCCGCAAAAGTATACTTGAATTGGCTACTGATAACAAACCTGATGGATGTGGTGTCGGACGGTTTAGTGGTCTCCAAATTGGACGCAATATGCGAATTTCTACAATTGGATATGATGAAGATTTTAAGATGTTCACTCGGACAAATGTATCATTTGATGCCACACAATTTGAGAAAGATGATTTAACGACTATCGAATTTAACGTTGAAAATGAAGTTCTGTCAGATTCTACATGTTGTGGATATAATGTAGAAATTCTTAACCTATACTCTAATGAGATAACTTGCGCAAAAAAGAATCGATTAGGAAGCGAATTTCGCCCTGAAAATTTTCCGTTAAAGATATTTGAACATTATCCATTATATATATTCAATGAGACAATAAAATTTATAATTAACGGACATACATTAAATCGTACTGATTTTGTTATTGAAACTCCAAAATTGCAACACGTTACATTCACGGATTCATTTGGTATCTCTCATGAAATTCGGCTACAGTACTTTAATCTCAAATTAAATGATTCTAAGGTTAGACTGTTCATTCAATGCAAAAATGGAGATGTACAATCCACGGCATTAGAATTAACATATAATTCAATGTGGTATTCGCCATCAATGGGCGCGCAATACGTTTTAATCGAATCAGAGTACTTAACCTGGGAATTTATTGACAACTGTGCATGGGGCGACCTTAATAAGGAGTGGCAAAAATTTGCTCAATTCTTAAAAAATTCCATTGATGACTTTTACAAAAGAAACAATAGCAAATACACTTCATTTATAGAAAAATTAAAAACAGATAAATTCTATCCTTATACACCGGAAGAATCATCCTCAGGTTCATTATCTTCTGTTTTTTTTGAGCAAAGTGCATTTATTGTTGAAGAGGATTTAAAACTTCTAAATAACGACAACTCCAACAGAGGTTTAATATACCTACTATTGCGTAAAGTTATAGATGATGGAAATTTATCATTTATAATAAGACACATTATGGGACTTAGCAAACAGAGTAAAAATCAGCTAATTGGATTGTTAGACAAAACTAATTTGGAGGAAGTAATTAACTTCTCTACGCAAATCGCAAATAAACTGCAAACACTTGAGCTATTAGAAAAAATTGTACTTAGTGAAACAGAAAAGCATATAAGTATTTATCAAGAAGTTTCAAAAACCATTTTTAGAAATTCGTGGTTAATGGGAGAGGAATATGCTAATTCAATACCAACTCCGCCACAACAACACATCATAGATTTATTAGAAAATTTATTTGCAACATATATTCCAGTCAAAGCAAGCAAGAAAACAAATCTTGTTGAGGGTTCTAAAACCTCCATAAAAAGATTAACCAGCCAAACGACTTACAATGAACGACGATTGGATTACGGGAAAAAAGAAATTTCTGCCATTGTTATATTGGCACCATCTATACAAGTAAGTCAATATGAAACATCTTGTATTGATAGATTTTTGTACGCTTTAGGATGCAATAACGGATATTCTAAAGAAAATATAGTTTTTAAGATCTATTTTATTGCATCAAAACTAGACGATTTCGCTCGACAAAGAATAAACAAGGCTGTATCAGAACATTTTGTCTATCCAAACATGAATCCTGATAGTGATGGAATTAGAGCATATCTAATGGATTGGGCATCATTGATAGAACATAATAGAGACAAATTGTCTTGTGCTGCAGAGGCTTTGAAGTTGAAGCGAATAGATGTTGAAACCACTTTCTTACAAGAATATCCAGATTTATTTGAACGGAAAAATACCGCACAATTGCGTATAATTAAATAATAGACAAACAACTCGATACATAGCTATTCAAGCAAAACTACGCAAAGTAGCTATAATCTAATATGAATAGTTGGAAAGCCCCAATCGGCTACTAGAATATCGTTTCTTTCTGATTTCTTGTATCCGATTGGGGGAGGGGCTAATAGTGAATTATCATAGATAACAGGATAGTTTCTGTACCCGTTTTATAGAACATAAATATACATGGTTATTACTGATTAAATCTATCAAATTTTGCCCCGTTTTTTTCCTGCATCAGACTATCAGAAGTGGTCGTCAAGGAAGCATCATATCCATCTGCTTGCTTTCGCACCCACTCAATGGCTTTCTCGTCCCGTTGGATGTCGAACACCTTGTTCAGCCACAGAACATCATTGGAATTGCATCCACCCCATGCACGGATGGCACGGAACTTCAGGGCGTCATCGGCGTATTGACGCTTGGATTGCCACTGCGCGATGTTACCCCATAGAGATAAGGCGCAGACCACGCCAAGCCCTGCGACAAAAGAAAAGACTTTCTTGGATTTGATGTCGAAGCTGTGCTTATGGATATGCTCCTGCGGGTGCTGCTTCTGTTGCGCTCCTTGCTTGTCCTGCACCTTCTTGATGGTGTCAAGGTGCTGCAGAATAACGGTGGAGATTTGTGCGTATGCCTTCCAGTGTTTTGCCAACAAGCCCTTAATATCTTCCGATTGGGCTTTGGCTGTTACCACCATTACCTCCTTAATCGGAGATAAATCTTGGACATTGGCTTCGCTTTGTGGTGCTTGCGCCACCACTTGGGGAAGTTCCTCTAACTTGTTGTTGATGCCTTTTAAGGCGGTTTTAATTTCCTCGAAGAGGATGAATACATTGTTGTCTGCCATTGTTACCAGTTGATTTTACGTTGTTTCTTCTTTTTCTTGTTCCTCAGATAGGGGTCATAAGGTTGCTGTTCCTCCGGCGCATTGCTTGGGGTGAATAGGCCTAATGAACCGATAATAAGCTCGACATCGTTGCTTGAAGTCGGGCTTATTTCTTCCCGATTAGCCTGTGGCTGAGGTTGTGTCTGTCGTTCTCCGTAATTGTTACGGTTTAGTGCTGCATCAATCTTGGAGTAACTGTATTGTCTGTCCACCTTGGAACCGTTGAAACGGTAGCCATTCATGGAGAAGATGATGCCTTGAATCTCATTCGTCTGTCCCTTGTACTTGAACTGCACACCGATGCCCTGCCGTTCCAACCGCTCAAGCAAGGTATTCCAATCCCTGCATCTACCGACCTCCGCCTTCAAGATTTGGTAGAGTTCATAACTCGTCTTGTCCGGTTCACGCAGTCGATCCATCTTCACTTGTTCCTTGCCGTTGGCAAAGTGAAGCCCATATTTTTTTGTTAGCTCCTTACAGATACGCTCACTGCGGAAGCGGTCGTTTCGGTCGGAGATGGTTTTGCCGTTATTGTCAATGCGGTTGAAGGCGATATGCACGTGTGGATGCTCCTTGTCGAAGTGCCGCCCGATGATGTACTGCGTGTCCTTGATGCCCATCTGTTCCATATACTCGCGGGCAATCTGGGCTATGACGGTATTGTTCAATCGGGGTGCATCCTCCTTGGAAAAGCTCAAAGCGATGTGCCCGACGACTTTTGTAACCTTCGGATTCATCTGCGCCTGACCTATAAATCCTTGCGCTATCGTGTCGTTATCTTCCAGGAATAAGCCATCAGCATCTATGATTTGTGTGCCTTTCTCATCGTTCAGGATGTAATTCACTACGCCTCGAAAGTCTGAGCCTTTCATGATTTTTGCTATCATAGGCGTATCCGGTTTACAAGCTTATCCATCTCTATCATCAGGGTGCGGTAGGGAACAAACACAGAAGCGTAGCCCTCCGCATTCGCCTTCCGCGCCAACTGGTTTAGGTTGTTCGCCATGCCACATAGCTTGCGGATAAGGTCGCCATGTTCTTTCGAGAGTCGTTCCTTCACTCCGCCCTCCGAGATGCAGCCACGAATGAACTCACTTGCTGATACTCCAGCCGACTTCGCCTTGGACTTCAACAGATAGTAGTCTTCCGTTGCCATCTTCACCGTGATGCGATACTTCAATTTCTCGGCAGCACCCTTGACGGGGCGACCGCCTTTGTTCTTTTTCTTATTGCTGTTCATGATTATCAAGTTTACTTTGAATACTGATTGTAGTAGTTATAGACCAACGGGATGACCTTCCCTGCGAGGTTTGGAGCGGGGCAAGTGGTTTCGGTCTGCCCGAAACATAAACTTGCCCTCTCCAAACTTCGTTACAGGGATTTAGAGCAACTCTAAAAGTTCATCCGTTGATTGCTTCTTAATTCTCACAATTTACGCCACTGCTCAATGTCGTTCCCGTATGTGGAAAGATGATGGCGAGCGAGATTCTCGACCAATCCGGACACACTCATTCCCCGGCCACCAAGACAGCGGGCAATTTTGTCCAACTCATCGCGCACCTCACTGCTGACAAACACGGGTTTGCGGTCGATAATCTTGGGGACGCGCAGATAGGTGTCGCGGTACTCGTCCAGCGACAGCCGACGCTGCTTGCTGCTGATGCGTCTGACGATGGTTCGCTCAGCAGGAATTCCATCCAACTCTGTAACAGCCTCATCATGCTCGTATGCGATGGGGTCAGTCACTGCTGCTTGTACTGCCGATGTGTCCGGATCTTCCAACGGAGGAAAGAGACTGCCCGTATCGGCAGAATCCTCCGCCTGCACGTCAGCCGACTTTTCTGCCCGCTCTACATTGGGCATGGAAGGTAGATAGTCTTCCAACTTGAAGTTCTTGAACTCCTCATCGTTCTCGATGTTTTTGAATTTCTTACTCATACTGTTTCTTGTTAATGGTGAATAACTATTGGTCGTTATGCGCATACTTGACCGTTTGTCGGGTGCAAAATAACTACCTATAGTTTACCCTGTCAAGCACTTGGATTCTCTTAGGCAATTTTGTATGGATTTGCTTTGGAGTGATAGAAACGATGGTGCAGACTTCGCCGATTCGCAGAGAACGAATAATAGGAAGCAATTATGGACGCACTATAATTAAAGTCTTATCTGAACTGCGACATTCCCATTATATATAGGAATTAAGGCATATTCACCCAACAACTGGCACCGGTTTTCCAGTATGGTGACGCCAAAGGCTGCCACTTCTGAAAAAAGCATTGTCGGATGGCGGATTATCCATTCCTTTGCGGCAGAAAAACAACAAAAGCACTGAATTATGGAAATAGTATCTATTGAGAAAAGAACCTTTGAGGCGATGGTCGCCAAGTTCGACCAGTTCGCCCGCCGCATGGATGCCATTTGCCATCGGCACGGCGAAAAAACAATGAGTGAGTGGATGGACAATCAGGACGTATGCCGGATGCTCAACATCAGTCCGCGTACCTTGCAGACGCTGCGGGACAATGGAACACTCGCCTTCTCGCAAATCAACCACAAGACGTATTATCGTCCCGAAGACGTGAAGCGCATCGTGGCTCATGTGGAGGACAGACGAAAAGAAGCACGGTTCAAAGGACGGACAACATAAACAAGAAACAAAGTAGAATAACAATAACCACTAAATCCAACGTGACATGAATGAACTGATGACCAAAGACAACGAGTGGATTCTCCACTTCATGGGTAGTCTCGACCGACTGCTGGACAACTACGAGCGTATGGCTGCCAACTATCGCCCTACACTGGGCGGAGAGCGTTTCTTCACCGACAAGGAAGTCTCGGCGCGATTGAAGGTAAGCCGACGTACACTCCAGGACTACCGTAACGAGGGACGGATACCTTATATCCAGTTAGGCGGCAAGATTCTCTACCGCGAGTCGGATATAGAGAAGATACTGCTTGACGGCTACCGCTCCGCCTACCGACAGACAGCCATCTGATTTCCTTGAAGGAGCGCAGTTTGCCGTCTGCCCTATAAATTGCGAGAGCAATAGACACGTCACCAAAAAGAAAAAGGAACGGTTTACGGATGAAGCATCATAATTCCGCTTCGTCTGTAAGCCGTTCCTTTCTTCTGATTTCCCGTCAGTCGCTTGTTTCCGTTGCTGGATGCCTTACAAGCGTATGGTCGGCAGGGACAAGGTTTTCGGGCTGAATACGCTCCGCAGGAGGAAGATTCTGCCCGAAACGGTTTAGCCGCCTGACCTTGCAGCTGCCATCAAACCATGCGCTACCTTTGCATCCGAGCATCGGGAACAAGTTTCTGACGGGATGAACTCAACTATACCATCGGTTGCTTCCTCTGCTACAGGAAACAAACAAAGAAATCTTGCCAGCACTCAGTTTACTGATTACAAACCGTCTGAACAGCATACTCTCTTTACTGCGTATCCTGAATGCTATGACGATAACCATTTCAAGGTTATAAACATCGTAACTGATTCCATCGGGTTGCTTGACATACTTCATCGTGTCCACTTCGTTCAGTTCCTTATTCTTGTATATGGCATGAATCGCCTTGCGGACATCGCACGAGAATACTCCGAACAAGTCGGCTATCTCGAATTGCGTCATCCATACGGGTGCAGTGGGCATACTCACCACACCGCTTTCACAGATTGTAATGATACCTCTTTCCATACTCATCCCATTACTTTAGCCATCATGTTCTTCACATTGTTCATATCGCGCAGGATGGAGGAATCCAGCACGCGGGCATAGTGCTGGGTCATCTTGATATTGGAGTGACCGAGCATCTTGGCCACGTTCTCAATGCTCACACCATTGGCGAGGCAGACTGAGGTAGCGTAGCTATGCCGGGACGTGTGCGTGGTCAAGTTCTTCTTGATCATGCAGAGGTCGGCGATTTCCTTCAGGTAGCTGTTCATCTTCTGATTGCAGGGGACGGGGAGCAGCACTTTCTTCTTTAGGCAAGCGGGGTAGTTGGCGTACTTGCGGAGGATGGCTAAGGGGATGTCGAGCAGGGGAATGTTGCACATGTTCTTCGTTTTCTGGCGAGGCTTGCGAATCCAGAGGTTGCCGTTGGCATCTTCCACGATGTGTTCGGGGGCCAGTTGTTGCACGTCGATGAAGGCAAGGCCGGTGAAGGCGGCGAAGATAAAGATGTCGCGGACTACGGTGATGCGCTCCAACGGGAACTCCTTGTGATAGATGGTGAGCAATTCGTCCATCGTCAGGAACTCGCGGATGACTTCCTTTTCGTGGAACTTGATACCAACAAACGGGTCTTTGGCTATCCATTCGTTGGCGAGAGCGAGGTTGGTGATTTTCTTCAGACATTTCATATAGCGGATGACCGTGTTTTGCTGGCATTCCTTCTCTGTCTTTAGGTAAAACTCGAAAGCGCGCACCAGTTCGCCGTTGACCTCGGTCAGCGACAAGTCCTCCTTATCGTATCTCTTTTTGATAAGTTCTGCGAGATAACGCTTGCAACTTTCATAGCGGCGGACGGTAATCAGGGCATAGTCCTTGCCCACGAGGGCGCGGCATTGGTCGTTGTGCTCCTGCATGGTGCCGATGATGGTGCGGACGGCCTCGGGCTCTTTGTCCTGCCCGAAGAAGCGTTCCTGCAAGATGCGAGCGGTGATGAGTTGGCCCTGCTCCTCCATCTCGTTAAACATCTGGTGGAGTTTGATTCTTGCTTCCTCGATGTAGGCATTCAGGTCGCAGGCTTTACGGCTCTTGCCCTTGGCACATTCCTTCGGCTGGTTCCACAGGGCCGGGTCAATGCTCTTGCGGATGTTGTTTTCCACTCGCGCACCGTTCACGGTGATGCGCATACACACGGAGGCTTCTCCGCTCTTCAGCAATTTGGCTTTCTTGAGATAAAAAAGCACATTGAATGAGTCTCTTTTCATGTTCCTACAGTTTTATTTGGTTTTGCAAAAGTAGGAAACCATGCGCGCCTTCTTGATACGCAAAATGTTGCAAATCAACGCAAAGGAAGCCTTTGAGGTGGAGATTTTCCGTCCTCCTTTCTGCTCCACCTTTTGCTCCACCGGAAAGGGGAATATCTTGCCGTTTTTTGCGTTTCGCGGGAAAAGAAAAACTCCTGATTTCGTTTGGAAATCAGGAGTTTGCAGTGATTTGCTTTTTCTCAAAGTGGTGCCACCAGGAATCGAACCGGGGACACAAGGATTTTCAGTCCTTTG
>OOAZ01000636.1_pt1 | contig 29429 bp, 27 predicted proteins | sample 1671221 | NCBI WGS metagenome assembly OOAZ01 (sample SAMN06348134, study PRJEB24527) | human gut metagenome | biome: human gut; feature: ankylosing spondylitis patient; material: feces | host: Homo sapiens | place: China | collected 2015-10
TTGTCTACCTTATTTTTAATGGCTCCTGTTACCATGCGTTCCTCCTGAATGTTTGCCAATTGCAAACGCTTTGCATCTTGAATTTTTGGTGATAATATCACAATTTTATTATAGCAGTGTACGATTGCATTTTCAATGTAGAGCGTTTAGCAGAAGTGCTTTCTTGATCGCAAGGCAAAAAGTTAGTGGAACGTTAAAACAGCATATTTGCGATATGCAATTCAACGCTGTTGCTGTTACATGAAGATGTTGAATTGCTATAAAACGGTAAAGTGGGTTTTATCTGCTATGCCGTTTTTTCTTTACATCTGGACTCCAACATGCCTTTGTGCTATTCAGCGATTCCATCGCGCAGCCTGCGCTCTGCTTACCAACTGATGATCTCCGGCGGTGATGTGAAAGCCGTACAGGGAGCAACACTTGTGCAGGCTACCCCGGTTGAAGTAGAACCGACCATCTCCGTGTCGGCACTGTTGGAACTTCTGAAGGACGCAGACCCTGCCGTAAAAGCGCAGTTCCGCTTGGCTTTGCTGACCTGAATTGCAAAAAATAGCACGAATTGCAGAGTAATTCACAGACTTACTCCATCTGACACGAAAAATGCGGACCGTGCAAAAACCGTGCAGAGACCGTGCAAATGGCGTATAAAAGGAAAATCCCACGAGGAATCTTACGATTCTTCGTGGGATTTTGGTGCGCTCGAGGGAACTCGAATCCCTGGCCCTCTGATTAAAAGTCAGATGCTCTACCGGCTGAGCTACGAGCGCATATTTCTGCAGTGAACATACTGCCGAATAATATTACCACAACTTGCGCAAAAATGCAAGGGTTCCCGGACAAAAAGGCGCAAAAAGCTCCTGCATCGGTGTAGGCTTCCGCTTTCCATCCGCGCAGCAGGTCGAAGACACTCCGGTGTCGGCAGAGGGCGGGGGCTTCCTCCCGATAACTTCCTCTTTACAAACGCGGGCAGAACCGTTACAATCAAATCAAATCCGTCTGCTCCACGCCGTGTTTTCTGCCCGGCAGTGCTGCACCCGTCCGCCTTTTCCGGCACCGGCGTCCTGCCGGGCCACACCGATACTGTTTTGAGCAGGAGGTTTTTCGTATGAAGCTCACTCGTCGTGCCGTTCTCCGCCTTACCGGTACTGCCGCTGCAGCGCTGGCGCTTTCCGGCTGCAGCGCTTCTGGCAGCGCCATTCTGGGCAGTAATTTCTCTGCCTGGTTCCAACAGGCTTTCGGTGTCAGCTCTTCCGGCGCCGCCTCTTCTGCTGCATCCTCGGAGGCCATGGCTGCCTCCCCGCTGCCGACAGGCGAGCAGCCCGCTGCCAGCCTTGCCGCACTGCCGGCGTACGATGCCGACCCGCTGACCGGCGAAGCCAAGCGCAGCAATGGGCGCATCGTGGGCGTGATGGTCAACAACATTTCCAACACCACCCGGCAGAATGCCCGCCCGCAGCGCGGCCTTTCTTCTGCCGACCTGCTCATTGAATGCAAGGTGGAGGGCGGCATCACCCGCTTCTGCGCGGTGTTCCACGATGCCGATTCCATCCCGGAGATCGGCCCGCTGCGCTCTGGCCGCGACCAGTTTCTGCAGCTGCTGATGCCCTATCAGGCCCTGTACTATCACGATGGCGAAAGTGCCGCCTGCACCAAGTTTATCAGTGTATACAACTACTCCGGCCTGAACATCGGCGGCAAGAGCTACTTTAATACTCCCACCCATCCGCATGTGGCTCACCGCGACAGCCGCGGCCGGGATGTGGCCTATGAACACACTGAGTTCACCTCCGGCAAGGAGATCAAACAGGCCGCTTCCAATGCCGGCATCGGGCTGAAGTACGATTACGACGCCACCTTCTTCCGCTTTGCGGACTACCGCACCGGCGAGGAGAATGCCATGGCGGGTGCTTCCTCCGGCAAGGCGGTCAGCATCACCCACTCGGACCACTACAAGACCAGCTTCCGCTATGATCCGCAGTCCCGCACCTATAAAATGCAGATGTACAGCCGCATCTCCGGCAAATTTGAAAATACCGTGGACGAGCTGAATGCAAAGCAGCTGAGCTTTGACAATCTGCTGGTCTGCTTTGCGCCCATCGAGCGCTATCCCGGCGACTCCGGCGATGTGCAGCAGGTGAGCTACATCTCCGGCGGCGACGCTTATTACTTCAGCCGCGGCGGCGTGCAGCATGGCCGCTGGGAGAAGGCTTCGCCGGAGCACCCGCTGCGGGTCTACGATAAGACCGGCGCTGAGATGCTCTTCAACCGCGGCAAGACCTATCTTGCCATCGTGGACGATGACGAGTGGTCCAATTTCAGCTATCAGTAACGAGGAAACAGCATGAAACGCATCTGGAATCTGGCCCTTGGCACTGCGGTGCTGTGCGCTGCGCTGCTGTGCGGGTGCACCTTTAACGGCAGCACCGCACCGGCCGGCTCTGCGCCTGCCGACCCGCTGACCGGGCAGGAGCTGCAGTATCCCGGCGAACGCACCGCCGCCGTGGTGATCGACAACGCCGCTTCCAGCACCACCCAGTGGGGCATTGGCAGCGCATCGGTGGTGCTGGAAGCCCTGACCGTAAACGGCCGGCCCACCAGCCTGTGTCTGGCCTATCCGTCGGTGTCGGCCATGCCCACCGTCGGCCCGGTCACGCTGGGGCAGGACCTTTACTGGCGGCTGCTCAGCGGGCAGGAGGTGCTGCCCATCCAGCGGGGCGCAGGCCAGTTTACCCGCAACTATCTGGACTACTATAACCTCCGGGCCGTAGATGCGCTGGAAGTGGGCCGCAACGCCTTTTCCTGCGATGATGTCTGGAGCGGCGCGCCGCTGTGGCACACCAGCGGCGAGGAGATTACTTCCGTGCTGGGCCGCCTGAACCTTTCCGGCGCATTGGGCGACCACGGCAGCAGCGCTTCCTCCTCGGCCAGCACTGCCGAGGACAGCTCTGCCATTTCCGCTCTGCCCGCCCTTCTGCCGCAGGCCAAAGAGCCCCGCCTGCCGGAGCCCGGTTCCCGGAACGCCGAACAGGTGCTGATAAACTTTGCCCCCCAGAGCGCCACCGGCTTTGCCTACGATGCCGCCAGCGGCAGCTACGGGATGCTCCGCGCCGACGGCAGCGCCCAGCTGGACGCCAACACCGGCACGCAGGCCCAGTTCGATAATCTTCTGGTCCTCTACTCCGCATCCAGCCTGCGGGACGACGGCCTTACGCTGGACTACGACCTTTCCTTTGGCGGCGGTGTATGGCTGAACGGCGGGCGGCTGTGGCACATCACATGGACGCAGGGGACCGATTCCACTTTTGTCTTCTACGACGCAGACGGCAGGCCGCTGTCCATCTGCGCCGGCCGCAGCTACATCGCAATGGTGTCCAGCGTGACCGGGCAGGAGCTGACCGTGCTGGACTCCGCCGGGCAGAATGCGCTGAACTGATAGAACAAAAAAGACCATCTGAGGCATTTTGAATGCTTCTCAGATGGTCTTTTATTACGTTCAGGAACTCCTTCCGTCATCGCTGACGCGATGCCACTGCTCCCCTTTTTGTCACTTGCGTGACATCTTCCCCCGGCCGGGGGAAGTCTTTCTCATGAAGGGAGGCTTTGGCAATACGGCCAAGTTTTCCTTTTCGCCAGAGGCTCCCTCTCCGAGGGAGCTGTCGAGCATATGCGAGACTGAAGGAGTTTACAGATCCACTACGCTGCCCACCTCGGCAGGGGAAGCAGGCACCATGCCCAGAACAGCCTTGTCGGTGCTGCGGTGGACGGTAAAGGTCACGCTGCGGCCTGCCGCAAAGTCCGGGTGGTAGGTCAGTTCCAGCGTCTGCCAGCTCTCCGGCACAGCGCAGAAGCAGTGCAGCAGCGCGCCGCGGCCCGCCGTCAGGTTCAGGGTGAACACCGAAGCGTCCGCCGCGTTCTCGCCATAGAGCGGCGCAGCAAAGCTGCCGCAGCGCACCGGCTTGCCGTCACATACGGCGGTGACGCCGGTGCCCATGCTGTACAGGTCGCTGAGGGTGCGCACCTCGCGGCTCTGCAGATAGCTTGCGCCCACCGGCAGGGCAGCGGCAGAGAGGTTTTCCACCGAGAGATACACCAGCACATTGCCCATTTCCTGCGCAGGGGCATAGCCCAGCAGCTCCACGGCCGCCTTGCCGTCCAGCAGGGCAGGCTCGCCCGCAAGATGCGGCTGCTGCGCCGCAGCAGATACACCGGTGAGCAGCGCTGCCGCAAGGCTGACTGCACCGGAACCGGCACATTTCAGGAATGACCGGCGGGAAATGGACTGGGACATGGAACTTCCTCCTAAAGCAATCGTTTCCTTATACAATAAAGGATTACGCTGTTTCTGTCAAGGGATAGGCCAAAACTGTAACTGTTTCCTTACCCGCACTTTCAACTGTAAAAGCGGCCTGTTATTCAAAGGCCTCGTTTTCCTCGGCTTCGGCCTGACCGCGCAGGGTGTCAGCATAGCCAAAGGGCACGATGTCGATGGCTTCCACCAGACGGTCCCGCATCCACAGCTGCACATCGGTCTGCACGGTGTAGCCGCAGCCGGGGTCTGCCATCCACTGTTCCGGGTGGCGGGTGGGCACGGCGCGCTGGCTGAGCATGCTCATAATGACGCCGCCGTGGGTCACGCAGGCGGCCTCGGTCACATCCATGCGGATCATATACTCGAACAGCTTCATCAGGCTCTCGGCGCAGCGGGCGTGGAACTGGTCGGTGGGCTCTGCCCCTTCCGGCAGATAATTGGAACCCGGCGTGATCCACTTTTTAAAGTCCTCGTCGTGCACCAGCTCCTTGACAGGCTTATTCTCAAACTTGCCAAAACCGGCCTCCCGCAGGTCGTGGACCGTAAAGGTGTGCTTTGCATCCGGGAACAGGATGTTTGCCGTCTCCACTGCACGCAGCAGGGGAGAGGAGAACACGGTATCCACCTGCGGATACTCGAACCGCTCCTTCAGCTCAACCAGCTGAGCGCGGCCCTCATCGCACAGAGGGATGTCCGTGCCGCTGCCGATGTACAGGCCCTGCAGGTTGCCGGCAGTCATGCCGTGACGGATGAGGTGAAGCTTGAAAGTTTTCATGGGTAGTGCCTCTCTTTATCGCTGTGCGGCCTGCGCGAAAACAGGCTGCCGTGTCCGCTGCGGAGAAAAAATCTGGCAGAAAATCATCCCGTCTGCCAGATTTTTCATCTTTTGGCGGTGGCAGCCGCTTTGCGCAGGCCACAAAATGTATGCGTTAATACCTTTAGTTTAACATAGATATGGTATCCAGAGCAAGCCTTTTGACAAAAATGACGAAAATCAACGAAAAATATCGTCACTTTTCTTGCTTTACAAAAGGTTTTCCGTTGTGTATAATCAACCTGCTGTAAACCAAAAACAAGGATGTTCCTTTACACCGAACTTTGAGGAGCCAAAAATCATGGAATTCAACCGTATCATCAAGCTGCTGCGCAAGGAGCGCGGCATCACCCAGAAGCAGGCCGCCGAGGATCTGGGCGTTTCGCAGGCATTGCTTTCCCACTACGAAAAAGGCATCCGCGAATGCGGTCTGGATTTTGTGGTGCGTGTGGCCGATTATTATAATGTTTCCTGCGATTATCTTCTGGGCCGCAGTGCAGAGCGCAACGGCATGATGCTCTCCGCAGAGGACATCCCGAACCCGGATAAGATGAAGGATAATATCTACCACGGCAGCGTGCTGCCCACCATGAACAAAAAGCTGATCTCCAACAGCCTGAATGTGCTGTACGCCAAGATCGGCCAGTGCCACAGCAAGGCCCTGACCACCGAGGTGAGCACCTATCTGATGATGGCGGTGGCAAAGATGTTCCGCCTGCTGTACTCGGCAGAGCCCCACAACGCCGCCAGCCTGTTCAGCATCGAGCCCATCCGCTGGCGCGGCTGCTCCGACGCCGTGATGCGCATGTCCGAGGCCAACGTGGAAGCCCTGCTGACCGGGCAGGATGTGAACGGCGGCGAGGGCGTCAAGGATCCGGCCTGCCTTTCCATGACCACCGAAAGCCTGACCCGGGAGTTCCCGCTTTATACGCCCAGCCTGTTAAATCTGGTCAAAACCAGCGAGACGCATGTGAAGGGCCTTTCTCCCGAAGGGTGATATTCCTGTGAAAAAGCTGTAAATTCAGCCCCGGAACCCTTGCATCTTGCGGGCAGAAAGGGTATAAACAAATTAGAATATTCTGGAATACGTTTTTTCCGATCGATAAGGAGGATCTCTTTATGTCGAATCCCATTTCCCGCCGTACGTTCCTCAAGTGCACCGGCGCATCCGCTGTTGCTCTGGGTGCAGCAGGCCTGCTGGGCGGCTGCCAGCAGAGTGGCGGTGACACCATCGTGGATGTCAAGGTCGGCGATAAGATCAGCAACTGGAATGGCCTTGGCGTGATGCTGACCAGCCTGTTCCGCATCGATACCGCTCCCGCACAGGAGGGTTATGAATATATCGCTGTGCTGGTCACTGTGGTCAACCGCACCAAGAACCAGACCTTCAACATCGGCGCACAGAATCTGGCCGAGATCAACGCAGCTTACCCTGTGCCCCCGCAGGAGAACGTGGACGCCAACTTCCACGCACTGGCTGCTGCTTCCACCGACTTTGCCGCTTCCTGCGACGGTCAGGGTGTGGAATGCGGTGTCAACATCTCGCTGTACAACTCCAACTCCCAGACCTTCTCCGAGTCCACCAACCTGCCCCCGCAGGGCAGCGGCTATCTGCAGCTGATGCTGATGGTCCCCAAGGGCTGGCAGAACCTGCAGATCACCTACATGCCCACTTTTGTGGCGGATAAGACCATCACCTTCAACATGACCGCCGCCGACATGACCCGCGCCTGAGAAAACGGTTTCCTGAGACGAAATTTCGTCCGGAATGTACGTTGCTGCTCAAATTTTCATACTTTTATTTTGCCAAAAGCATTGACTTTTGCCCCGTTTTCGCCTATTCTATAGGTAACGCCGCAAGGCTTTATTATGATCTTTTATTCAAAGGAGGAATTATTATGTCTTATACATTCTCCCGTCGTGATTTTATGAAGTACTCTGCTGTTGCAGCAGTTGCCGTTGCCGGTTCCAGCATGTTCACCGGATGCGGCAGCATCTCCAACCCCAACCGCCCTTTCGCTGTTTATAATGCTGCTGAGGATTCCCAGCTGAGCTTTAGCGGCAAGTCCGGCGGCTTTTTGGGCTTTGGCGGCACTAAGGATTACCTCATTCTGAAGAAGAGTGCTTCGTATACTTCTGCTTCCCGCACTCTCCAGCTGGAATTTACCCACTATCCTGTTTCGGAAGGCACTAGCGCCACAGCTGCCTACTATCAGTTGAAGTATGTTACTGCGGACGGAAACCGTTATATTACCAGTGCTGCTGGCGCTCTGACGGCCGAGGGTGGTGGTGCTGGTCTGGAAATCAACAAAGAAACGCAGGTTAAGGTAACCGTTACCATTCCGGCTGATGTAAAGGATGCTGTGGAAGGTGCTGAGGCTGTTTACATCCAGTACTTCCCCCGTCACAACGCTTTGGGCAAAGATAACGATTCCTACAGCGATGTTTACGCAACCTGGGATATCACCTCTCTGTTCAAAACCACCACCTGATTTTCTTGATGCATCAAAGGCCCGCACCCGCAAGGTGCGGGCCTTTTTGTATCCCAGTTTTTGGAAGTTATGCTGTAAAGCAGCCAAGACATTTTAGTTGTTTTGTGCCTTGTGCACAGGGCCGTTTTTCGGTACAATAGGGATATGAAAACATGAAAGAGCATCGCAGGGATGCGGTGCTTTTTGCATTTGAGGGGCGACCCGAAGAATCTGAAAAAAGGAGTGCTGTTTCGATGATCAACATGGTAAAGCTTCCCACCAAGAAAAGCGACTTGTTCCTGCGCGTGGCAAAGGGCCACTTTGCCACCAGCCACAGCCATATCAACTATTACATCGACGTCACTACCCAGAAGTCCCGTCTTTCCGAGGCCAGAGCCGTGGCAAAGGAGCTGGTTTCTGCCTACCAGCACAGTACCATCGTGGATACCGTGCTCTGTCTGGACGGCACGCAGGTCATCGGCACCTGCCTTGCCAACGAGCTGACCAAGGACGGCTTTGCCAACATGAATGCCCACCAGACCATCTATGTCATCACGCCGGAATACACCACCGGCAGTCAGATCATTCTGCGCGACAATCTGGCCCCCATGGTCAAGGGCAAGCATGTGCTCATTCTGGCCGCTTCCCTCACCACCGGCTACACCGTGCAGGCCGCTGTGGAAGCCGTGAACTACTACGGCGGCATGGTGGCGGGCCTTTCTGCCATCTTCGCCACCACCCACGAGTGCATGGGCTATGAGGTCACCTCGATCTTCGACCCCTCCAGCCTGCCGGACTACGCCAGCTTCGACAGCCGCGACTGCCCCATGTGCAAGGCCGGCCAGCACATCGATGCGCTGGTGAACAGCTTTGGCTATTCGGCGCTGTAATGTAAAAAGGCTGTCAAGTGCTCACGGATGCGCCCTTGACAGTCCCTTGTGAAATGATTATACTATAAATAGAAAGGCGCTGGCCCGCAAACGGCTCGCTCCTTACTGAATCAGATCAAGAAAAATGACCGTTCAAGTTGGTAGCTGGAGGCGGTCATTTTTTCTTGCGTCTATCGCTGTGAGAAACAGTCCATGTAATTTCAAACGTAACGTAGATCGCTCCGCCGAGAAGCGTGAGCAGCAATACGACCTGTTCAAACGTCATGGTGCATCCCCCCTTTCCGCCCTCAAGCGTCCGGGGGAGCGAGATTTCAAGAAAAATCTCTTTACCCGGCGCGCTCAGGTGCCGGTAAGGAGAGCCGCCTGTGTTTGTGGCACAGCGCCCTGCCGCCAAAGCGGCAGTTTTATGATAGCATACTTTTCATCAAAACACAACAGGGCTTTGCAGTCGCTTTTATCGCTGCAAAGCCCTGTTTTTACATTTTCTTTTTCGGGAACACGAAGGGCTCGTGCAGATACACCAACACCAGATACAGCGCCATGAAGCACCAGATGATGGGCTCGCACAGGATGACCGCATTGTACTGGAATTTCGGGATGAACACCAGCACAAAGATCACCTTGCCCACCAGCTCGATCACGCTGGAGAACAGCGGCAGGACCTTCTGGCCAAGGCTCTGCAGCGCGTAGCGGGTGCACAGCAGCACCCCCAGAACCGCATAGAACGGTGCATTCCAAAGCAGATACCGGGCACCGTTTTCCAGCACGATGGGCTCCGAGGAGCCGGAGATGAACCGTACCATCCATTCTGCGCCAAACTTCATCAGAAAGACCGCCGCGATCGTCACCACCACGGAATACAGATACATCTGCCGCATTCCCCTGCGCACACGGTCGGGCTGGTTTGCGCCGCGGTTCTGGGAGACGAAGGTAGAGCCTGCATTTGCCATGGAGATCAGCGGCATATCCGTAAAGGCGAACAGCTTACGGGCGGCGGTGTGGCCTGCGATGGTCAGGGTGCCCAGACCGTTGATGCCGTACTGCAGCACCACAGAGCCCGCCGAGACGATGCTGCTCATCAGGCCCATGGAAATGCTCTGGCTGAACAGCTCCCAATAGAGGTGGGAGCCCACGGCAAGGTGCTTTTTCTCCGGGATGAGGATGCGCACCTTTGCCAGCACATACAGGATGCACAGCACCACCGAAATGCCCTGTGCAATGACCGTTGCCACCGCTGCGCCCCGCACGCCCATGCCAACACCCGCAATGAACCACAGATCCAGCCCCACGTTCAGCGCCGAGCTGATGAGCAGGAACACCAGCGGCATCACGCTGTTGCCGATGGCGCGCAGCAGGCCTGCGCACAGGTTATACATAAACATGACCACAACGCCAAGGTCGATCACGATGATGTAGCTGTAGGCATCTTCCAGGATCTCTGCCGGGGTATCCAGCAGCTGCAGCAGGGGACGCAGCCCGAAAAAGCCTGCCGCCGTGATGACCAGCGACGCGATCAGCCCAATGACGATGGAGCCGGTCACGGTGCGCTTGAGCAGGTCTTCGTCCTGTGCGCCGTAGGAGCGCGCCGCAACGATGGCAAGGCCGTTACCGATGCCGATGCCAAAGCCCACCAGAAGCTCGTAGATGGAGCCGCAGGAGCCAATGGCGGCAAGGGCCGTGTCGCCCAGCACATTGCCCACGATCATGGTATCCACCGTGTTGTAGAGCTGCTGGAACAGATTGGAAACCAGAATGGGCAGCATGAAGAGCAGCAGGCTTTTTAAAATAGGCCCGTGCATCAGGTCCACATTCATGTTCCATAAACTTTTCTTTTGGGGCTGCGCGTGGGTCATAGGGATCCTCCAAAGTTCTATTTTTACCGCAAACAAGGGACTGCACAAAAGTCAGCCCCTTGTTTTGCCGTGTGATGCTGTTGCTTTTTCCGATGAAGCTGCCCGCACGGGCTCTTCTCGTGAAAAGACAAATCTGGAAAATCCGCAGATTTTCCAGATTTGCAAAGATAAACCAATTTTCCGCTATTTATTGCCAGAGCGCAAGCGGAGGCAATTCTAAATCGTTACAGCTCCTGCGTCTCAAAACCGTTACCAGTGAGCACCTGCACACTGGTAAAGCCTGCAGCCTTGATGGCGGCGGCAGCTTCGTCAAAGCCGAAGGTCAGGCTGTTAATGTCGTGGGAGTCCGAGGTGATGATGACCTTGCCGCCCATCTTCTGCCACTCGCCCAGCAGCCACGGGCCGGGGTAGAAGTCCTTGCGGTAGCCGCGGTACACACTGCCGGTGTTCACTTCCAGCAGGCAGTCGTTCGCCTTTGCGGCCTGCAGGGCCTTGAGGGCAGCGGCCTTGTAGCGGGGCGACTCTTCGTCGAAGAACTCGCCGTTGGCATTCAGCTTCTTGATCAGGTCGATGTGGGCCAGAATATCCGGCTTGAGGGCGGCCACCTTTTCCACCTCAGCAAAGTAGGCTTCCACTGCGGCCAGGGGGTCTGCGTCAAAGTCGTCGTTGATGCAGTCCCACAGGTCCTGCGGACGGAAGTCGATCTCATAATACTTGCCGGTGTTCTTGCCGTACAGGTGGTGTGCGCTGCCGATCCAGTAATCGTAGCCGGTGCGCTTGTCCTCGCTGAGGATGTCCCACTCGATGCCGCACAGGATATCCACCTTGCCCCTGTATTCGGCCTTGAGCTTTGCGATGGTGGCCTTGTACTGGGCGGTGCGGCTGGGGCTCATGCAGTATTCGCGGTCGCGCTGGGTGTAGCTATGGCCGGTAAAGCCCAGCGTGGTCAAGCCCTGCGCACATGCAGCACTTGCCATATCCTGCAAGGTATTTTTGCCATCGCACATGGTGGAGTGGCAATGGACACTGGACTTCTTATAATCTGCCATAGATAATTCACTGCATCCTTTCCTGTTTGACCTTGTGGTCAATGACGTGACGTTTTTCCAGTTCACGGGTCACATCCTCCACCGTGATGCCGGCGCTGACCATCAGCACCAGAACATGGTAGGCAAGATCGCTGATCTCGTAAACGGTTTCTTCCTTATCCTCTTTTTCGCCCGCAATAATGACCTCGGTGCACTCTTCGCCCACCTTTTTCAGGATCTTCTCCTTGCCCTTCTCGAACAGGTAGGTGGTGTAGCTGCCCTCCTGCGGATCGGTCTTGCGGCCCTTGATGAGCTCGTACAAGCCCTGCCAGCTGAACTGCTTCAGCTCCGGCGAGACGTATACTTCGTTGAAGAAGCAGCTCTCGGCACCGGTGTGGCAGGCGGGGCCGGATTTGACCACTTCCACCACCAGAGCATCTGCGTCGCAGTCGGCGGTGATGGACACCACCCGCTGCACATTGCCGCTGGTCTCGCCCTTGCGCCAGATCTCCTGACGGCTGCGGCTCCAGAACACGGTGCGGCCCTCAGCAATGGTGAGCGCCAGCGTCTCGGCGTTCATATATGCGAGGGTGAGCACCTCTTTGGTGTAGTGGTCCTGCACGATGGCAGGGATCAGGCCCTTTTCATCAAATTTCAGATTCATAACGGTTCTCCCTCCCCGGATGGGGATATTACTAGTTTAGCGTATTCGGTGCGCAAACGCAAGAGTTTGCGGGTTGTTTTTGCGGAAATCCAGTTTCGCATTACGGCTTTTCCCCGCGCCGGGGAGAAATGTCCCGGCGTTACAGCCGCATCTCCACGCCGTTTGCGTTGAGGTATTCCTTCAGATTCCGGATGGTCAGCAGCTTCTGGTGGAAGATGCCCGCGGCAAGACCTGCATCGATGCCCTTGTGGTGGAACAGCTCCAAAAAGTCTTCCTTTTTGCCTGCGCCGCCGCTGGCAATGATGGGCACGTTCACCCGCGCTGCAACTGCATCCAGCATCTCAAGGTCGAAGCCGCTGCGCACGCCGTCGGTATCGATGCTGTTCAGGCAGATCTCGCCCGCGCCGTGGTCCACGCACCAGCTGATCCAGTCCAGTGCATCCCGGCCGGTATCCTCGCGCCCGCCCTTGGCGAACACCCGGAACTGGCCGTCCACCCGCTTCACATCGGCAGAGAGCACCACGCACTGGTTGCCGTAGCGCTGTGCCGCCGCCGGGATAAGGCCGGGGTCCTTCAATGCGCCCGAGTTGACGCTGACCTTGTCCGCACCGCACTTGAGCACCCGGTCGAAATCTTCCAGCGTATTGATGCCGCCGCCCACCGTGAGCGGGATAAAAATTTCGCTGGCAACGCGGGTCAGGATATCCGTGAACAGTGCCCGGCCCTCGAAGCTGGCGGTGATATCGTAGAACACAAGTTCATCTGCACCGGCAGCGTTGTACATGCGGGCCATTTCCACCGGGTCGGCCACGTCCCGGATGCCTTCAAAGTTCGTGCCCTTGACTACGCGGCCATTACGCACATCGAGACAGGGGATAATGCGTTTGGTGATCATGTCGTTTCCCCTCCGTTCACTCCTGCACCAGCTGCACGCAGCGCGCAAGGTCCAGTGCGCCGGTGTACAGGCTCTTGCCCAAAATGGCAGCGGCAGTGCCCATTTTTTTCAGTTCCAGAAGCTCTGCTTCGGACGAGATGCCGCCGCTGGCCGTAAAGGCCACGCCGGGCACCTCTTCTGCCAGCTGGCGGTACAGGCTGAGATTCGTGCCCTTCATGGCACCGTCGCAGGCAATGTCCGTGTAGATGATGGCAGTACATCCGGCGGCGGCCAGACGCCTGCAGAAGTCCACGCCCGGCTCGGCGCTGACCTCCTTCCAGCCATGGATGGCCACATAGCCGTCCTTGGCGTCCACACCCACGGCAATTTTATCACCGTATTTCTGCAGCATCCGGGCGGTAAAGTCAAAATCCGTCACCGCCACGCTGCCCAGGATGCAGCGGCCCACGCCGAGGGAGAGGTATGTTTCAATGCGTTCCTCGGTGCGGATGCCGCCGCCCACCTCAATGTACAAACCGCCCTGCTTTGCCAGCGCGGCAATGGTATCATAGTTGGAAAGGGTGCCGTCCTTTGCGCCGTCCAGATCGACGACATGAAGGTTTTTGGCCCCCGCTGCAAGGAACTCCCGCGCCTGTGCGCAGGGGTCCTCACCATAGACGGTCATGCGGTCGTAATCACCCTGCGTCAGACGCACCACTTTGCCGTCCCGCAGGTCAATGGCTGGAAATAGCTGCATAGTTGTTTCTCCTTTAGCGTCCTCGCCCTCTCCGTCACGGCTTACGCCGTGCCACCTCTCCCAAAGGGAGAGGCCTTGGCAGTACGGCAAAGTTTCCGGTTTTGCCAAGGGCTCCCCCTTTGAGGAAAGACTTCCCCCGCACCGGGGGAAGATGTCGTGCAGCGACAAAAGGGGGAATCTGGCGCGCAAGCGCCTGAGAGGGCGAGCCCGCTTACAATTCGCTGAACGCCTTCAAGATCCGCAGTCCGGTGTCGCCGCTCTTTTCCGGGTGGAACTGGGTGCCGTACACTCTGCCTGCCCGCACCGCGCCGGTGACAGGAATGGAATAATCGCTCACGGCCAGCGTGCTTTCGGCGCAGTTCTTGCCGTAGTAGCTATGGACGTAATAGACGTATTCACCCTCACGGATGTACTGGAACAGCGGGTCCTCCTTTACAATGTGCAAGGCGTTCCAGCCGATCTGCGGCACCTTCAGGCTCTTGTCCGCAAGGTCGGGTTCCAGCGGGCAGACCTCGCCCTTCACAAAGCCAAGGCCTTCGTGCTCACCGTACTCGTAACTCTTTTCAAACAGCAGCTGCATCCCGAGGCAGATGCCCAGCAGCGGCTTCTTTTCGGCTTCTTCTTTGATGACCGGCACAAGGCCCGTTGCCTCCAGCTTTGCCATGGCGTCGGCAAAAGCGCCCACACCCGGCAGGATGAGCCGATCGGCTTTGCGGATGGTGTCCGCGTCCGCAGTCACAACGGCTTCCAGCCCCAGCTGCTTCAGGCTGGACTTCAGGCTGAACAGGTTGCCCACGCCGTAATCGATAATTGCGATCATACCAGCAGTCCTTTCGTGGAAGGGATCTCGTCCTTGTGAGCTTCGTCGATCTTCACGGCCGCACCCAGTGCATGGCCTGCGCCCTTGAAGCAGGCCTCAAGGATGTGGTGGGTATTTTCTCCCGCAAATTGTACAAAGTGGACCGTGGCAGGCACGCTGCGGGCAAAGCCCAGCCAGAATTCCTTAGCGCACTCCACGTCAAAATCGCCCACCTTTTCGGTGCTGCAATGGACGTCCCAGTTCAGGGTGCAGCGTCCCGAAAGATCGACGGCGCACAAAATCAGCGCTTCGTCCATGGGCAGATAGAAGCTGCCGTAGCGCTGGATGCCGCGCATATCACCCAGTGCCCGTGCAAAGGCCTGACCCAGCGCAATGCCCACATCCTCGGTGGTGTGGTGGTAGTCCACCTGCACATCGCCGTGGCAGGTGAGCACTAAGTCAAAACGGCCATGGCGGGCGAACAGCTCCAGCATGTGGTTCAGAAAGCCGCACCCGGTGTCCACCTCGTAGCGGCCGGTGCCGTCCAGATCAAGGGTAAGGTCGATCTGGGTCTCATTGGTGTTGCGTTCCAGCGAGATCATTCGGTTCGGCATGGTTCATTCCTCCATGATCTTATCCAGTGTGTTCACGAATATCTTCATCTGTTCCGATGTGCCAATGGTGATGCGCAGCCAGTTCTGGATGCGGGGCGCGTCGAAGTGGCGCACCAGAATGCCATTTTTCTTCAACTCTTTGTAGAGTGTTCCGCCGTCTTTCCGGTCGGTACTTGCAAACAGGAAGTTGGAGCGGCTGTCCAGCACGGCAAAGCCCCGCTGTTCCAGCTGCTGTTTTGTCCATGCGCGGGTGTCCACGATGGCGGCGCGGGTCCTGTCAAAATAAGCGGTGTCTTCCAGCGCGGCCTGCCCGGCCTTCAGGGTCAGGCGGTTGATGTTGTAGGGGTTCAGGCTGAACTTGACCCGGTTCAGGTCGGCAATGAGCTTTGCATTGCCCATGGCCAGACCCAGACGCGCACCGGCCAGCTGCCGGGACTTGGAAAAGGTCTGCACCACCAGCAGGTTCTCGTACTGGTCGATGAGGGGCACGCAGCTCTCGCCGCCAAAGTCCACATAGGCTTCGTCCACGATGACCACGTTGTTCGGGTTCGCTTTCAGGATGCCCTCAATTTCCGCCCGGGGCAGTGCAATGCCGGTGGGGGCGTTGGGGTTTGCAAGGACGATGGTCTGGTTCAGGCCGTAGTAGTCCTTCGGGTCAAGGGTGAAATCCGCTTTCAGCGGGATGATGTGGCTGGGAATGTGCATCAGTCCGCACCACACGCCGTAGCAGCCGTAGGTGATGTCGGCATAGGCCAGCGGGTGGTCTGCGTCGCAGAAGGCACGCAGCGCAAAGAAGAGGTTCTCGTCGCTGCCGTTGCCGGGCATGATCTGCTCCGGCTGCAGGCTGAAGTGGGCTGCGGCCGCCTTGAGCAGGTCGGCACAGGCGGGGTCGGAGTAAAGGCGCAGCTTTTCCACCTCGTGCTCGCTCACGGCGGCGATCACCGCCGGGGAGGGCAGATAGGGGCTTTCGTTGGTGTTCAGTTTGATGTACTGCTGATCCTGCGGCTGCTCACCCGGGGTGTAGGGGGTGACAGCAGCCAGCGTGGGAGAAAGGAATTTACTCATGGTTCAAATCCTCACTTTTCATACCGGATGGTCACGCTGCGGGCGTGGGCGTGCAGGCCCTCGCGCTCGGCAAAATCGGCGATGCGGGGGGCTACTTCGCCCAGCGCTTCCCGGGTGTAGTAGAGGAAGCTGGACTTCTTTACAAAGTCGTCTACGCCCAAGGGGCTGGAGAAGCGGGCGGTGCCGCTGGTGGGCAGGGTGTGGTTGGGGCCTGCAAAGTAATCGCCCAGCGCTTCCGGCACGTTGCGGCCAAGGAAGATGCTGCCTGCGTTTTTGATCTCGTTCAGCACGCCGAAGGGGTCCTCCACGCACACTTCCAGATGTTCCGGTGCAATGATATTGCAGGCCTCAATGGCCTTGTGCAGGTCGGTGCAGAGGATGATCTTGCCGTTGTCGTCCACGCTGGCGCGGGCGATAGCGGCACGGGGCAGCTGTGGGATCTGCACCTCCAGCTCCGCCTGCACGGCCTTGGCCAGCTCCGGACTGTCGGTGACGAGGACCGGGCTTGCCAGTTTGTCGTGCTCGGCCTGGCTCAGCAGGTCTGCTGCCACCCATGCAGGGTTGCAGCCGCCGTCGGCCAGCACCAGAATTTCGCTGGGGCCTGCGATCATATCGATGCCCACCTTGCCGAACACCTTGCGCTTGGCAGTGGCAACGTAGATGTTGCCGGGGCCAACGATCTTGTCCACCGCGGGGATGCTCTGGGTGCCGTAGGCGAGAGCCGCCACAGCCTGTGCGCCGCCGGTCTTGAAGATCCTGGTCACGCCTGCGGTAGCAGCGGCGGCAAGGATGACCGGGTTCACCCTGCCGTCCTTGCCGGCGGGGGTGGTCATGACGATTTCGGACACGCCTGCCACCTTTGCCGGGATCACGTCCATGAGCACGGTGGAGGGATAGGCCGCCGTGCCGCCGGGCACATAGACACCGGCCTTTTCAATGGGGGTATATTTCTGGCCCAGCACGATGCCGGGCTTGTCGTTCACCACAAAATTCTTGTGCACCTGCTGGCGGTGGAAGCTCTCGATGTTGGCGGCGGCTTCGCGCAGGGTCTCGAGGAAGTAGGGGTCCATGTTCGCAAAGGCCTCGTCGATCTCCTCCTGCGTCACCTGCAGGGCATCGATCTTTGCACCGTCAAATTTCAGCGCGTAATCCTTCAGGGCTTCATCGCCCCGGGCGCGCACATCGGCAATGATGCCGTCCACCACATCCTCCACGTTCTTTTCCGCGCGGATATCGCGGTTCAGAATTTCTTCGGGCCTGAGCTCGTCAAAGTTATACAGCTTGATCATTTTGCTTCCTCCTTGTTCTGCAGTTCCGCCCGTAGCTTTTCCAGCATGGTATCCATTTCGGCGTGCTTGAACTGGTAGCTGGCCTTGTTGGCAATGAACCGGGCCGAGATGGGCATGAACTCGGTGACCACCTTCAGGCCGTTCTCCCGCAGGGTGGTGCCGGTCTCCACGATATCCACGATGACGTCCGAAAGGCCCAGAATGGGGGCCAGCTCAATGGAGCCGTTCAGCTTAATGATATCGATGTCCCGCCCCATAGATGCGTAGTAGCTCTTTGCGATGCTGACGAATTTGGTGGCCACCCGCACCGGGCGGCTGGGGTCGTCTTGGTAATCGGCCGGGGCGGCAACGCACATGCGGCATTTGCCAAGGCCGGTGTCCAGCAGCTCGTACACATCGGCAGAAGCCTCTGTGAGGATGTCCTTGCCCACGATGCCCACATCGGCGGCGCCGTGCTCCACATAGATGGCAACGTCGCTGGGCTTGACGAGGAAGTAGCGGATGCCGGCCTCCGGGTTTTCCACCACCAGCTTGCGGGTGGCGTTGTAGTCCTCCGGGCAGCCGTAGCCGATGCCCGCCAGCAGATGATACACCTTATCGCCCAGACGGCCCTTGGGCAGGGCCACGTTCAGCATCACCCTGTCGGTGCTGTTCTTCTGCACCGGCGGCAGCGGGGCGCTCAGGCGGTCCAGCTCGTCCAGATAGACCGCAAAGCCGATGGCCCCGGCCCCGGGGGTGAACTTCTGCATCAGCAGGTCGTAGCGGCCGCCCTTGAGCAGGGGGCGGGGCAGGGCTTTCAGATAGCCCTGAAACACAAGGCCGTTGTAGTATTCCATCTCGCCCGCAAGGGTCATGTCCAGCCGGATGACGCCGCCCGCCTTTTCCAGCGGCACAGCCAGCGCTTCCAGCTCGGCCACAGCCGCGCGCATGGCGTCATTGCGGCACAGGGCAGCGGCCTTTGCAAGGGTATCGGCATAGCTGCCGCAGAGGCTCAGCACACTGCACAGGATGTCGGCGGCAGCATCGGCAAGACCGGCGGCTCCGGCGGCGGCCCGCAGCTCGTGGGCGTTTTTCTCCCGCAGCTTTTCCAGCAGCTTTGCGCGGGCGGCATCCGGCACACCCAGCGCGTCGAACAGGCCGAACAGGTAGCCCATGTGGCTCACTTCCAGCACCCACTCGGCACCCAGTGCATCCAGCGACCGCGCCGCCAGACACACGGCCTGCTGCACCTGTGCTTCGCCCACCGCGCCCAGTATCTCAAGGCCCATCTGGCTGATCTCTTTAAAGGTGTGGCTCTCGGCGGAAGGGCGGTAGACGTTCTCGTGATAGTAGTAGCGCAGGGTCTCGCCGGGGGCGGGCTGCGCCGTCTTGGCAATGGAGAGGGTCACGTCCGGTTTGAGGGCCAGCAGACGGCCGTCCAGATCGGTGAAGGTGATGACCTGCTCGGACGAGAGGAAGCTGCGGTTCTCCTGATATAGGCCGTACTCCTCAAAGCGGCCCATGTGGTACTTGCGGCAGCCCGCCGCTTCGTACAAGGCGCGCAGCGCAAAGGAGGCGCGCTCCTTGGGCTGCAGGTTTGCAAGGCTGAATTCCATCGTCGGTTCCCCCTGTTTCTTACATCCATCGCCGGCGTTCTCCGGCACTTTTCGACTCCTCTATCCCATCCGCCGGGCCCCACTGCCCGGCGATCCTTTGCGCGGCACCTCCGCGCCTTTTCCATACGGAATTGGTTCTATTATTATTTTACTTTATCAAGATAAAGTTGTAAAGTAGGAAAGTGCCAGTGTTTTCTGTTTTATGACACGATTTTTCTGTGCGTTTGTACAGAGCGCAGGAAAAAAGGAGCTGCCGCACCGAATGCAGCAGCTCCTTTTCAGGCAAATTTCATCCCAGCAGGTCCAGCACACCGGCCTTCGGGCGGGCACCCACGGCCTGACGCACCAGCTTGCCCTGCTCAAACACCAGCAGGGTGGGGATGCTCATGACGCCGAACTCCCCGGCCAGCTCCGGCTGTTCGTCCACATTCACCTTGCCCACCTTCACATCGGTGCGCTCCTCGGCCACCTCGTCCACGACGGGGCTGAGCATCCGGCAGGGGCCGCACCAGCTGGCCCAGAAGTCCAGCAGGACGGGCTTTGTGCTCTGCAGCACCTCCTGCTCAAAATTTTCCTTCGTGATCGTAACAACTGCCATATTTCTACCTCCTGAAAGGGTTCGTTCGTGGTCGTTCTTATGGCATCAGTATACCCCAAATGCCGGGGCTTTTCCGTAACCGGGTCACATTGGGGCGCAAAAAAGCCCGGAGCAGGAAGAAAGAATACTGCTCCGGGCGGGGAATGGTTCTTTTATTGCGGCTTCAGGGTCAGATCTCCTGCATGGCGTTCTTGCCGGCAACGTAGCCGTAGTACATGGCCATGGAGTGGCTGACGCCCTTCAGGCCGATGGGGTACTCGGTGGCAAAGCGGTTGCCCTGCACGTTGCCTGCCACATACAGGCCGGGGATCACATTGCGGTCGGCGTCGAAGGTGTGGCAGTTCTCGTCACTTTCCAGACCGCCGATGCAGACCAGCAGCAGGGCGGTGGTGAACTTGTCGGCGTAGAAGGGGCCGTTCTCCAGCGCCCACATGCGGGATGCGGGCTTGTGGAAGTCCTCGTCGTAGCCGTCCTTTGCCAGCTGGTTGTAGCGCTGGATGGACTCCAGCGCGGTCTGCTGAGCAGCGGTGTCATCCGGGTAGATCTTTGCCACCAGCTCTTCCAGCGTGTCGGCCTTGACGGCGCGGCCATCGGCCACGGCTGCCTCCAGCTGATAGGGGCTCTTGTAGTTGCGGTAAGTGGTGTTGTTCTTGGGACCCTCTGCCTCGCTGGCGTAGTCCTCGTAGTAGCAGGCACCGCCGTGGGCTGCGGGCATGTAGGGCAGCTGCTGGGGCCAGTTGGAGTCGAAGATCTGCCAGCTCTCGCGGTTCTTCTGCAGCTCGATCTGGTTTTCCAGCTGCTGGCCGGGCAGGTCCTCGTTCATGAAGCGCTTGCCGTTCAGATCCAGATTCAAAAAGCCTGCGTTGCCCATGACGCCCACACCGGACAGGTCGGCACCGCCGCCCATATGGTGGATCATGGGTGCGTGGCTCTGCTGCACCTGAGCGCCTGCCCACATGCCCAGCTGGATGCCGTCGCCCTGATTGGTGAAGCTGCCCTCCACGTCCACATTGGTGAACAGGCACTGGATGTTGTTCTCAATGACTTCGGGGCAGAAATGCTGCAGCATCTTGGTGTTCTGGGAGTAATCGCCGGTGGACAGGATGACGCCCTTGGCGGCGTTGCACTTGATGTACTCGCCGGTGGCAGCATCGCGGGCATACAGGCCCACGCAGCGGCCGTCCTCCATGATGAGCTTTTCCACAAAGCAGCCGTAGAAGGTTTCCACGTTGCCGGTGTCAACGGCCTTCTGCATGTTGGCATTGACGGTGACGGACTGGTTGGGCAGGAACTCCACGGAGGTGGGGTAGCAGGGGAAGCGCTCCTGCTTCCAGTCGTAGTTCTCGGGCAGCGGGTAGAAAATGGGGATCAGGAAGTTGTTTGCATTCTCGTCGGGGATGGCGCTGCGGGTGGTCTCGGCGTAGTACAGATCCGGGTTTGCTTCCACCCACCAGTCAAAGGCATCGCCGATGTTGTGGGCCCACTTGCTCATAATGGAGCGCTTGCAGCGGTAGGTGCTTTCCACCATGTGAGAGTCCACGATCTCGTCGATCTGCTCACGGGTCCAGGTGTTGCGGCCCCATTTGGCCTGCACATTGCCGTTGATGACGGCATACTCGCCGCTGCGGCACTGGGGACCGTCAGCCTTTTCAAAGGCTGCCACCTTGCCGCCGTCCTCGGCGATGCTGCGCACGGCTGCCACACCGGCAACGCCGCAGCCCACCACGGCCACATCCACGTCCACCGTCTTGGTGACCTTGCTCTCGTCGATCTCCGGCTCGGTGCCCAGCCAGTCGTTCTCCGAAGCGGCAGCAGAACCGTCTGCGCCGTCTGCCTTGACGCCCATGGCCTGCTCGATGCAGCTGGCAGCCGCCTTCTTGACGGCATTGGTGGTGACGGTAGCACCGGAGATGTTGTCGATCTCGGTGCCCTGTGCGGCCATGATGGCCTCCTGCAGGGTGGGCGCAGCCACGCCGCCGATGCTCTCGGTCTCGTTGGAGGCATCGATGACCACCTCGGTGATGGCGGTCTCGCTGAAGGTCATGGTCACCTTCACCTCACCGATGCCGGTGGCCGTGCCGGTGTAGGTACCGGCGGTGTAGATGGCATCACCGGAAGCGGCGGTGCTGGAAGAAGCTGCGGAGTTGCAGGCAGCCAGTGCACCGGCGGTGACGCCGCTCATGGCGGCAGCAGCGGCGACCTTCAAAAAGCCTTTGCGGGAGATCTTTTCCATTTGGATTTCCTCTTTCTTCTCATCAATTTCTCTTCGTCTCTGCGGGAGTTTTTCCCGCGCTGCACTTAGTATAAAATATAACGAAGTAAAAGGGAAACAAAAAAATTTTGCCACCCTAATAAAAAGTGTTTATAACTGTCTCCCGCCATGCTATACTGAGAGCAGACGGAGCTTTCCCTGCACAGAAAGGAGCTTTTTTCGGATGAACGACCACCAGCTGCTGTGTTTTCTCACCGTGAGCCGGACCCTGAATTTTACCACAGCCGCCCGGGAGCTGTACTGCACCCAGCCCGCCCTCAGCTACCAGATCCGCAGTCTGGAAAAGGAGCTGGATCTGGCCCTGTTTGAGCGCAGCACCACCCGTGTGGCACTGACCGAAGCAGGCCGGGCCTTTGTGCCGCAGGCGGAGGGGATCTATCGCAGCATCCTGAACGCCCGCACCGCACTGAAGGGCTTTGCCCGGCGGCGCACACTGACCCTGCGCCTGCCGCCGGTGCTGCTGCAGCGGGACCCCATTTATCCCATCCTGATGGCACGGCTGCACGCCGCGCTGCCGGGGTATGAGTTTGCGGTGGACACTCGGCCCGTGTCACGCAACCCCCACGAAATGCTCTGCAGCGAGGCAGACGCAGCCCTCTATCTGCCCTTTGGGCCGCTGCAGCCGGAGATCGAGCGCCTCCCCATCCTGCACAACACCTTTTACCTGATCGTATCGCCGGAGCACCCGCTCACAGGGCGCAGCACTCTGACGCTGGCCGATCTTGCCGGGCAGCAGCTGTTTTATGAGCCGCTGTATCAGGAAATGGTGGATCTTGCCGTTATTCAGCCCGGCCTGCCGTTTTCCGCACCAAGCTGGCACATGGTGGAAAACTACGAGTGTGTTTACAACGATCTGCTTGCCGGGCGCGGCATGTTTTTGTGCCCGATGAAATACCCGGCCTTTCCGGCGGCATGGTATCTGCCGCTGCAGCTGCCGTTGCCGGACACCTGTCTGCTGACCCTGCGGGACGACCCGCGTCCCGAGATCCAACGGCTGCGGGAGGTATTCACCACTGTATACGCCAGCCGTGCAAAGCTGCTGGGCGAAGAATGAACGCAAAAAGGGGCTGCTGCACATCCTTTTGAACGAACGTGCAGCAGCCCTTCAGCTCTTATAATATTCCGGACAGTTTTATTTGCCCAGCATTTCGTGGGCAGTCTTGCAGATGGTGGCAGCATCCAGACCGTAGAACTTCAGCAGATCCCATGCCGGGCCGGAGCAGCCGAACACGTCCTGCACGCCCACGCGGCGCACCGGAGTAGGCAGCTTTTCGCTCAGCACGGCGCAGACAGCCTCGCCCAGACCGCCGATGACGTTGTGCTCCTCGGCGGTGATGACCTTGCCGCACTCCTTTGCAGCCTTGAGGACGATCTCCTCATCCAGAGGCTTGATGGTGTGGATGTTGATGACCCGGGCGTGGATGCCCTCAGCGGCCAGCTGCTCCGCAGCCATACGGGCTTCGTTGACCATCAGGCCGGTGGCGATGATGGCAATGTCGCTGCCCTCGGTGATCTGCTCGCCCTTGCCGATCTCAAAGTGATAGTTTTCAGCGTCGTGGAACACGGGCACAGCCAGACGGCCAAAGCGCAGATAGACGGGGCCTTCCATTTCGTAGGCAGCACGCACAGCAGCGCGGGCCTCCACATCGTCCGCCGGGCAGATGACGGTCATACCGGGGATGCTGCGCATGAGGGCAAAGTCCTCGCAGCACTGATGGGAAGCACCGTCCTCGCCCACCGAGATACCGCCGTGGGTGGCACCGATCTTCACGTTCAGGTGGGGGTAGCCGATGGAGTTGCGCACCTGCTCGAAGGCGCGGCCAGCGGCGAACATGGCAAAGCTGGAAACAAAGGGCACGTAGCCCATGGTGGACAGGCCTGCGGCCACGCCCATCATGTTGCCCTCGGCAATGCCGCAGTTAAAGTGACGGTCCGGGTAAGCCTTGCGGAACATGCCGGTCTTGGTGGCAGCGGCAAGGTCTGCGTCCAGCACCACCAGATCCTCGTGGCCCTCTGCGGCCAGCTCCTTCAGGGTGTTGCCGTAGCTTTCACGGGTAGCGATCTTCTTCACATCTGCCATCTTAGTTTTCCTCCTGCTCCAGCGCGGCGTATGCGGCGTTCAGTTCCTCAATTGCGATCTTGTACTCGTCATCGTTGGGGCCCTTGCCGTGCCAGTCCACAGAGTTGGTCATATAGGAAACGCCCTTGCCCTTTGTGGTGTCCATGATGATGCAGGTGGGCTTTACAGTCTCTGCATGGAACGCCTGCATGGCGGCTTCGATCTGGTCGTAGTCGTGGCCGTCGATGGTGACGACATTGAAGTTGAAGGCCTTCAGCTTCTCTTCCAGCGGGGCGCTGTTCATCACGGTCTCGGTGGTGCCGTCGATCTGCAGATGGTTGCGGTCCAGCACAACGCACAGGTTGGAAAGGCCGTAGTGGGCGGCAAACATAAAGGCTTCCCAGCACTCGCCCTCTTCCACCTCGCCGTCGCCCAGGATGGTGTAGACGTTGATGGGCTTGCCGGCGTGCTTGGCACCCAGTGCCATGCCGCAGGCGGCAGAGATGCCCTGACCCAGACTGCCGGTGGACATATCCACGCCCGGGGTCTCGTTCATGTTGGGGTGGCCCTGCAGATAGCTGCCGATCTTACGCAGGGTCTTGAGGTCTTCCACCGGGAAATAGCCGCGCTCTGCCAGCGCTGCATACAGTGCCGGTGCAGCATGGCCCTTGGACAGCACCAGACGGTCGCGGTCGGCCATCTTGGGGTCCTTCGGGTCAATGTTCATTTCCACAAAATAGAGGTAGCTCAGCAGTTCGGCGATATCCAGACTGCCGCCCGGATGGCCGCACTTTGCGCTGTGCGTGCCCTCGATCACGCCCATGCGGATGTGGCAGGCGTGCTTGGCCAGAGTAAGTTTTTCTGCATTTGTCATGATGGTCCTCCCGTATGAACCTCAGATTTGCACATGTTCAAAAAAGCCTTTCGTCAGCGCCGGTGCAGTCCTGCTGCCCGCAGCGCGCTCTTTTTCAAGTTTATATTAGCTATTCTATGCAAAAAGGTCAAGCTTCTTCATGCAAAATGTACACACGCAAGGAAATATTCATGGAAATTTGCCGCTTTTTGGTTAAATTGCAGGCTTTTTGCCGTATCTTGACAAAGCCAGAGGCATCTGCTATATTTTTCACAGATTCCGGCAGGAAGCCGGATGCGCAGGCCGAAGCCTGTTTTTTCCATTTGTGCGGAGCATCTGCTCCATCTGCGCGCTGCGCATGTGCGCGGCGCGGCGGGCCGGTCCAGGCCCTGCCATCTTAATTTTTACAGACGCCACGAAGGGGTCTGCCTTTGGCTTGCAAGCCGGGCAGGCCCCTTTTTTATCTGGCAAAAGGAGGAAGCTTTTTTATGAAAACCAACCCCCGTTCCACCACCCGCAGCCTTGTGCTGGCTGCACTGTTCCTTGCACTGGCCTTTGTGCTGCCCATGATCACCGGCCATGTGCCGCAGGTGGGCAACATGCTGTGCCCGATGCACTTTCCCATTCTGCTGTGCGGCTTTGTGCTGGGCGGCCCATGGGGCCTTGCCGTGGGCTTTATTGCTCCGCTGGTGCGGTCGGTGCTGTTCGGCATGCCGCCCATGTTCCCCATCGCCATCTCCATGGCCTTTGAGCTGGCCGCTTATGGCCTTGTGTCCGGCGTGCTCTGGCGCAAGGTGAAGCACACCGTTCCCATGATGTACGCTTCTCTCGTTACCGCCATGGTGGCGGGACGTCTGGTGTGGGGTGCCGTCCGCTTTGTGCTGGCAGGTCTCACCGGCTCGTCCTTCCCGTTCAGCGCGTTTTTGTCCGGCGCGCTGCTCACCGCCGTGCCGGGCATTGTGGCACAGCTGGTGCTCATCCCGCTGATTTTGGTGGCTTTGCAGAAGGCAACGGTCATGGATTGAGTTCCCGACACGCAAAAAGGGCTGTTGCCAAGAACTCCCTCAGTCACGGCTTCGCCGCGCCAGCTCCCTCACGGAGGGAGCCTGACATGACGGTAAGCTGTGAAGCCTCCCTCATTGAGGGAGGTGGCATCGCGTAAGCGATGTCGGAAGGAGTTTGGCAACAGCCCTTTTCTATATTTTTAAATTTTTCAGTTCTTCTTACCGGTCAGGAACTCCGGCAGCGGCTTGCCATGCTTGCGCCACTGATGGTACTCTGCCGTAGCGGCGAACTCCACGTCACCGGCAGAGTTCAGGGCAGTCTCCACAGAGTCCTGCACCACGCCGATGATGAAGCCGACGCCTACCATCTGCATGGCGACATCGTTGGAAATGCCGAACAGGGAGCAGGCCATGGGGATCAGCAGCAGGGAGCCACCGGCCACGCCGGAAGCACCGCAGGCACCCAGAGCGCTCATGGCGCTCAGCACGATGGCTGCAGGCAGAGACACCTGAATGCCCAAGGTGTTGGCAGCGGCCAGCGTCATGATGGTGATGGTGATGGCGGCACCGTCCATGTTGATGGTAGCGCCCAGCGGGATGGAGACGGAGTACATGTCCTTGTCCAGACCCAGCTTTTCGCACAGGGCCATGTTCACGGGGATGTTGGCGGCGGAGCTGCGGGTGAAGAAGGCGGTCAGGCCGGACTCACGCAGGCAGCGGAACACCAGCGGATAGGGGTTGCAGCCCAGATAGATAAACATGATGAAGGGGGAGACGATGAGGGCCATGAACAGCATGGTGCCCACCAGCAGGGCCAGCAGCTTGCCGTACTGGGTAAAGATGGCAAGGCCATTGCCGGAAACATTGGTGTAGACCAGACCCATGATGCCGAAGGGAGCCAGATTGATGATCCAGCGCACGATCTGGGAGACCGCATCGGCGGTGTTTGCCATAAAGGTCTTGGTGGTGTCAGAGCCGATCTTCTTCATGGCCACGCCGAACATGCAGGCCCAGAACAGGATGCCGATGTAGTTGCCGCTCATGATGGCGCTGACCGGGTTTGCCACAAAGTTGGTGAGCAGAGTGCCCATCACTTCGCCCAGACCCTGCGGCACCACGTCCGACTGGGCAGCGTCTGCCAGCACGACCGTGACCGGGAACATAAAGCTGGTCACCACCGCGATGGCAGCAGCCAGAAAGGTGGTGAGCATGTACAGCCAGATGACCGTGCCGAAGCGGCGGTCCAGCTTGGAAGAGCCCTGTGCCAGAGCACTTGCCACGATCACGAACACCAGCACCGGGGCGATGCCCTTCAGTGCGCCAACGAACAGGCTGCCCAGTTCACCCACCCAGCCTGCACCGGGGGCCACCAGAGCCAGCACCGCACCAATGATCAGACCGATCAGGATGCGAACGATCAGGCTGATGCCGTTGTAGCGGGCAACTGCCTTGTTCAACGTTTTCATATAGACACTCCTCTTTCCTATTGTACGCCATTGGCGCACAGCTTCCTGTCTCTTACACAAGGACGGGTGTTATTATAGCACACACGGCAAAGAAATGAAAGCGTTTTCAGACATTTTTCGTTCACAAATTTGCGTTCGGGTCGGTGCCCATGGGGTTTTTCCATTGATCTGTATTTGTAGTGAGGACAGTTTTAACCGTTCGCGGCTTCGTTCTCTCCGTCAGCATCGAGCGGCGCAGGGCGGAGCGAGCGGGGGCAAACAAAAAAGCCTGCGTGCGCAGTCCTGCATGGCAGGCTCTGCATCCGCAGACCGGGGCTCTTTGGGGTGTATTCTGTTTTCAGCGCAGCGGCTGGGTGGGCGCAAGCTTCTGGTAGGCAAAGCGGGGTGAGCCGTCCCGCACATGGATGACGCCGCAGCGGGTAAAGCCGTTCTGTTCCAGCAGATGCTGCATGATCTTGTTATCGGCATGGGTGTCCGCACGCAGGCTCTGGCAGTGCTCCAGACTCCAGTCCAGCACGGCCTTGCCCACGCCCTTCTGTTTGCCGGCCGATGCCAGACGATGCACCGTGCCGTAGGGCAGGGTATCGTCCAGCCACTGACCGTCCTCAATGACGGCATAGGTGGGGTCCGCCCCCAGAATAAAGGCAAACACGGCCTCGATCTGGCCGTTGACCACATAGAGGAACAACCGGTTCGAGTCGATATCCTCCTCCAGCAATTCCTGCGGCGGGAAATCATCCCCCCACTGGGTCGGGTTGCCCGATGCCTTCATGACTGCACGTGCATGGGCATAGATCTTCAGGATCTGGGGCAGATCCCCTCTCACTGCTCCACGAAACATTCATTCCACCTCTTTCGACAGCGCCGCACCGATGCGGCTAGAATGGTTCTATTGTACTCCATTTTTCCATAAAAATCCAGTTTTTTGCATCGATCTGCCATAAAACGTTCCGAAACGACAAAACAGGGCACGGCGTCTGCTGTGCCCTGTTTTGTCTGGTCAGGCTGTGGTTCATGCACTGGTGCGGGTATGGCCCGTGCGCACCAGCCGGTATTCCCGGGGGCTGAGGCCGTAGCGCTCGTGGAACAGGCGGTAGAAATAGCTGGTGTTCTCGTAGCCCACCAGAGAAATGATCTGCTGGATGTTCATGTCGCTGCGGCGCAGCAGGCGGGCAGCGGTCTCCATACGGTGCTTTTGCAGCAATTCCTTATAGGTGCGGCCGGTCTCGGCACGCACGCACTCGCTGACGTATGCCAGCGAAACGCCATACTCCCGCGCCACGTTGGAAAGGCTGGCTTCCCGGTAGTTCTGGGTGATCTCTTTCAGTGCCGCCTGCACCAGCGCTTCGCGGCTGACCGTTCCGGCCCTGACTTCCGGCAGGATAAGATTCGTCTGTGTCATCTGCGTTTCCTCCGTAAAGGGTGCGGCGGGCGGGGACTGGGGGATGTCGGACGCCCGCCGCACAGGGAATGGCGGCTCCTGCCGCCCTACACCTCAGATACGAACCGACGCACCGGAATATTGCAGAAAGCTAAAAAATTTTTAGTCAATTTTCGTCCTGCAGAAAAAGACCGCCTCTGCACAGGGCAGAAACGGCCTTTTTCAGGAGAAATAAAGAAAACACGAACCCTCAAAAATGAGGAAGGGAAATGCTCAGAACATGCTCTCGTCCTTATAGCGGCCGGTGCGCGCGAACTGCACCCACTCGGCCACATTCACGGCGTGGTCGCCGATGCGCTCCAGATACTTGATGACCATCAGCAGGTCCAGCGCTGCATCCACCTTTCCGGGGTCTTCGGCGATCTCCTGCGCCAGCTGATGCTTGATGGCGTTGAAATCGTAGTCCACCGCGTCGTCTGCGGCAATGACCTTGCGCGCCGCCTGCTCATCTTCGGCCATCAGGGCGGCAAGGGCATCCAGGATCATCTGGTGGGCCTTTTTGCCCATGGCAATGGCCTGACTTACCGCCGGGTCGCCCTCTTTGCGGACAGTGACAAGGTGGGGGATGATCTCTGCAATGTCGGCGGCATGGTCACCGATGCGCTCGATGTCCGTGACCACCTTCATGGCCGTGGAGATGCGGCGCAGATCGCCTGCCACCGGCTGCTGACGCAGCAGCAGGGTCATGCAGCGGTGCTCGATGTCCCGCTCCAT
>OOAZ01000649.1_pt1 | contig 28986 bp, 21 predicted proteins | sample 1671221 | NCBI WGS metagenome assembly OOAZ01 (sample SAMN06348134, study PRJEB24527) | human gut metagenome | biome: human gut; feature: ankylosing spondylitis patient; material: feces | host: Homo sapiens | place: China | collected 2015-10
TGGTGCGGATCTGGCCGCCGGAAGTCTGGGTGCGGAGCAGGAACTCATCGGACAGATAGAACGTATCCTGCATATCGCGGGCGGGGTGATCCTTGGGGACATTCAGGCGGGTGAAGTTGTGGTCATCATCCTCGATCTCCGGGGCATCGGCCACGGCAAAGCCCATGCCGGAGAAGACATCAATGATCTGGTTGGTGACCAGCGTCAGGGGGTGCAGGCCGCCCACGGTGCGGGTCTTGGCGGGCAGGGTGATGTCCACCGTCTCGGCCGCGTTGCGGGCTGCCAGCTCTGCCTGCTTGACTTTCTCGGCAGCGGCGTCATAGTCCGCCTGCACTTTCTGCTTGAGCTCGTTGATGATCTTGCCCATGGCAGGACGCTCTTCGGGCGCGACAGAGCGCAGATTTTTCATCAGGGCAGGGATCTTACCGTTTTTGCTGAGGTACTCCTGCCAGAAAGTTGCCAGCGTTTCCTTGGAAGAGACCTGGCTCAAGGCAGCTTCGGCCTGTTTTGCCAGCTCGTCGATCATTGCTTGCATGGATGTTCTCTCCTTCTCGTGTTCGTGTTGTCAAAACGGGGCAAAGTAAAAGCGCCCCGTCCCCTGCTCAGAGCCAAGCTCCAAGCAAAAGGGACGAAGCGCTGTAATTTCACTCCGCGGTACCACCCGGTTTCCGCCCGAAAGCACAAAAGCTCTCAGCGGCTCTCAAACGCCGTAACGGGGCGCGCCGTCCTGTGCTAATAAGCCTTTCAAAATCCAGGCTGTTCGCGCAGGCCGCTCAGGAGCGAACTTCGGCACACACCCACGCGGAAGCCCTTTCAGCCGGTGAAGCTTCTCTCTTTGCTGTGGAACTGCGTGCGTACTTTCTCCGTCGCTGCGTTTCGAGGTATTCAGGTTTGTTGGTGTTGATAACCATGAGTTATCTTAGCACACTTTTGCCCCATTTGCAAGTGCGGGCGGCTATTTTCCGGGAAATTGGCGTTTTTGCTTGCCTTTTGGCTCCGTCTATGGTAGTCTTAACATACAGTTTGCAGAAAGAGAGGTACACGGTATGGCCCGGAATGCGTTTGCTTTTTAATTTTTAAGCAGATTTTATGCAGTTCCGGTTCGAAGTGTACCCTTTTCTCTCTTTCAGCAAAGCGTGGAGCATGATTTTCAGCGCCGCGTAGCTTTGCTATGGGGCGTTTTTGTTTTGCCTGAAAATCGGAAAAAGGGCGCACATTTCTTTGTTATGATAGGAAAGGTGTTCCCCATGAATTTAAAAAAGCAGCTTGCCTGTTTATATACCAATTATTTCTTTACCGGCCTGCGCATCACCGATGCCGTGTGGGTGGCGCTGCTGGCGGCCCGGGGCTTTTCCCTCTGGGAGATCGGCTTTGCCGAGAGTGTGTTCCACATCATCAGCCTCCTGTGCGAGGTGCCCAGCGGCATGGCGGCCGATCTCTTGGGCCGCAAAAAGGCCCTCGTGTTCGGCGGCGTGTGTGTCGTGCTCTATAACCTGCTGATGGCCTTTGCCCCCAACCTGTTCTTCATCTGCGTGGCTATGGGCCTGAACGCGTTTGCAAGCACCATGTTCTCCGGCACCACTTCGGCGCTGACCTACGACAGCCTCAAGCAGTGCGGCAAAACCGACGATTACCTCAAGGTCTCCGCCACCTGCTCTCAGATCACGAACCTGACCACCGCTCTGGGCTCCCTCTTCAGCACACTGGAGCGTTTTCTGCGCTTTTCCGGTTTCTACCTACTCAGCGCCGCCTTTGAAGCCGTCGGCACCGCCGCCAGCGCCCTCTTGGCCGAGCCCATCGTCACCGAAGCACAGGCCAGCCGGGAAAAGCAGACCCTCCGTGACCTGCCCGGGCAGCTGATGCAGCTGGTACGGGGCAGTATCACCGCGCTGCGTGCTGCTCCGCTGGCGGCAAAGCTCATTGTCTCCAGCGCTGTGGTCTGTATCCCCAGCTACCTGACCAAGATGTTCGTCCAGCAGCGCCTGGTGGAACTGGGCTGGCCCACGACTCTGCTCTTTCTGCCTCTGCTGCTGAGCGGCCTCGCCTCCATGCTGGGCATTGAGATTGCCCGCCGGATCCACCCGCAGAGCCTACGGCGGTTCTATGCTGTCTGCGCCCTGCTCTGCGGCACCGGTTGTATGCTGGTGGGTGCAGCCCCTGCACTGGCCGCCATCTTCGGCTGTATGCTCGTGCAGGGGATTCTTGACGTCTGGCTCCTGCACGAGGGCCAGAAACTCAACGACAACATCCCCAGTGACCAGCGCGCCACCCTCATCAGTGTGGATGGCATGGCCTACAGCCTGCTCATGATCCCTGCCAGCCCGCTGGTGGGAGCCGTGGGCGATGCCTTTGGGCAGGCCGGTGCCGGGCTCGTGGTGCTGGGGCTGCTGGTGGCTGCAAGTGGACTTCCACTTTTGAAAAAAGCACGTTCCTGATACAAAAAGCGCACCCTCCTCTGCTTGACAGAAATGGGAGGGTGCGCTATAATAAACTCAGAGAGGGACACTGCGACAAGCGGTTGTCCCTCAAAGGTTTAGGGTTTTATTTTGAAAACCGTCACCTTGGCCGAGGTGGCGGTTTTACTTTTTGATCCGCAGTGTGAACGTGAGTCCAAACAGATGGAACGTCAAAGTGATCGGCATTCTCTCACCCCCTTTCGGGGTCGAGGGCCAAACCGCCTGCCTCATGTGCAGTGTCCAGCCGCCTTTCAGCGACAGCTTCAGTGTAACATAGCCAGCGACAAAAAACAAGGAGATTCCCCGTAAGCTGTTGGAAATCTCCTTGTTTTTTGTTATTCTTTGATTTTTACTTGTTCACCAGTTCTTCTGCCAGAGCATCCATCTGTGCCTCCGCAGCGGCATTGACAGCAGAGCGGATGGTAACGACAGCATCACAGACGGTCATGTTTTTCATGCCGTCCAGCTCGGCCCGCATGAGTTTGGCCGCCATGGGAGCCCAGGTGCCGTTCTCCATCAGGCCGACGGTGCGGTTCTGGAAGTTCTTGGTCTTGAGGTGGGTCAGCAGAGCCTCCATCGGCGGGAAGAGGAAGCCGTCATAGGTGGCGCAGGCCAGAACGGTCTTGCCGCAGCGGAAAGCTTCGGTGACGGCGTAGGAGACATCGGTGCGGGTCAAATCCATCTCCACCACCTTGGCACCCTTGGCGCGGAGCTTCTCGGCCAGGATGTGGGCAGCGGAGCGGGTGTGGCCGTGGATAGAGGCACTGGCGACCAGAATCTTCTCCGGCTCCTCCGGCTTGTAGCTGGACCACATATCGTAATAGTTCAGGTACTTGCCAAGGTCACCGGTGAGGACGGGGCCGTGGAGCGGGCAGATGGTCTTGATGTCCAGCGCGGCAGCCTTTTTCAGCAGAGCCTGCACCTGCGGGCCGTACTTGCCCACGATGTTCAGGTAGTAGCGGCGGGCCTCGCTGGCCCAGTCGGCCTTCTCGTCGAACTTCGCCACAGCGCCAAAACGGCCAAAGCCATCGGCGGAGAAGAGGACTTTCTCACTGGACTCATAGCTCACCATGACCTCCGGCCAGTGGACCATGGGTGCGAACACGAAAGTCAGGGTATGGCTGCCCAGATTCAGGCTTTCGCCGTCCTTTACGGTCACACGGCGGTCTTTGGCAACCGCCTCCGGGCCGAAGAACTGATCCATATACTGGAACGTCTTGGCGTTGCCCACCACTTTCATCTCCGGGTAAAGGGCCGCCAGCTTTGCAATGTTGGCACCGTGGTCCGGCTCCATGTGGGAGACAATAAGATACTCCGGCTTGCGGCCGTCCAGTGCCTCGGTGACGTTCGCCAGCCACTCGTCGGTAGCACGGTGATCCACGGTATCCAAGATCGTGGTCTTCTCATCCAGAATGACATAAGAGTTATAGCTGACGCCGGTGGGGACCGGGTACTGGCTCTCGAACAGATCAATGGTGGTATCATCCACACCCACACCGAGAATCGCATTGCTGATATGTTTCACGCTCATGGCAAGTTTCTCCTTTGATTTTGTTTTATTCAGGGGCCGTTTGGCCATTGCTTTTAGGAACCGTTCTCAGTATAACATAACGTTAAAATTTTCGCAAGAGGCAGCTTTTTCGGGCGGCTCGCGGGGAGCTTTCTCCTCAACGTGCATCCTCCTCATGGTCTCCCGGCAAACGAGCGGTCACCGGGCGGCCCGGCTCGGTATCCAGCTCCAGCAGGGTGGCCGCGCTGGCTTCATCCAGGCTCTGGACGCCGCGCAGCTTCCGGCTGATGGCCCGGGTCCGCACGCCAATGAGATTGTCCAGCTCTTCATCTGTCTGGCGGAGGCGCTGCTGCATCTTGGAAAGCCCCTGCCCGAACTTATCAAACTCGGTCTTCACCGCACCCAGCAGCTGCCAGACCTCGCCGGAGCGCTTCTGGATGGCAAGGGTCTTGAAGCCCATCTGCAGACTGTTGAGCAGCGCCGCCATGGTGCTGGGGCCTGCCACGTTGACCTGATAATCCCGCTGCAACACTTCCAAAAGCCCGGCATTGACCACCTCGGCATACAGGCCCTCAAAGGGCAGGAACAGGATGCCGAATGCCGTGGTGTAAGGCGGCTCCACGTATTTCTCGCGGATGTCTTTTGCCTCGCTGCGGAGAACGAGCTCCAGCGCGTGGCGGGCGTTCTCCACGGCAGCAGCATCACCGGAAGCCTGGGCGTCCTGTAAGTGGGCGTAAGTATCCCCGGGGAACTTGGAGTCAATGGGGAGCCAGACGGTGCTGCCGTCCACGCCGGGCATCTTGATGGCGTACTCCACCCGCTGGGTGCTGCCCGGGATGGTGGCCACGTTGGTATCATACTGCTCCGGGGCCAGAATCTCCTCCAGGATGGCCCCCAGCTGGATCTCGCCCAGGATGCCGCGGGTCTTGACGCCCGAGAGCACCTGCTTCAGCCCGCCGACGTCCGCCGCCAGCGATTGCATTTCGCCCAGACCCTTGTACACCTGCTCCAGCTGCTCGTTGACCGCCTTGAAGCTCTCGCTCACCCGCTTTTGCAGCGCGTCCTGCAATTGCTCGTCCACCGTATGGCGAATTTCATCCAGCTTGCGGGTGTTCTCCGCCTGCAGGGCGGTCATGCTGTCGGCCAGGGTCTTGCGCAGTTCTTCCAGCTTCTGGGTGTTGGCCGCTTCTAGGCTCTGGAGCCGCTGGGTCAAGATCTGCTGCTGGCCGCTCTGGCCCTGGGCCAGGGTGCTGCTCATGTTCTGCACGGCGGTCTGCAGCGTTTCGCTCACGCTGCGGATGGCGGTATAGTTCTGCTCCGCCATAGCAGCCTGCTTCTGCTCAAAGGATTTGGCCTGGGCTTCCAGCTGCTGGGCAAACCACTGCTTGAGCTCCTCGGTGTCTTCCCCGCCCCGCCGGGGCTTGTTGCCGCGGTAGAGCAGCAGGGCCAGCATCAGGCAGATGGCCACCAGAAGCACGGTATATAACATTGCCAGAAATTCCATTGATATTCTCCTGTAGTATCCCCTCAAAACAGACAGCGATACGAGCGCTCTGTTTTGCCAAAGACATCGTATCGCTGTGTTTCGGGATTTATTTCAGCGGCCTCGCCCTCTCAGGCGCTACCGTGTCCGCTCTCCCAGAGAGAGCTTTTTGCTCTTATTTTTACTCTTCAATATACTGGACCAGCTCTTTGAAGGAGACGGTCTCGTCGCCGTAGAGGCCTACGCCGTCCGCTTCCACCTCACCGGTCTGGTTATCGCAGGGGTCGGCCCGGAAGCCCAGCATGGGCGGTGTGAACGGCGCTGCAAACACGCTGTTGGCCACCATGCGGTCGGGATCCAGATTGCCAAAATAGTGCTGGCGGAGCGTTTCGTCGCCCCGGCGCGCCATGGAGGCACCGAAAGAGCAATCCGCATACAGCCAGCCCTTGGGGGCCACATAGAACATGGCCCAGTCGTGGCAGCCCACTTCATCGGGGGTGACATAGAGGCCGCTCTGCCAGCGGGCCGGGATGCCTGCCGCGCGGCAGAGGGTGATGAACGTGACCGACATGATGCCGCAGTCGCCCCGGCGGTCCCGGGCGCAGTGTTCCGGCAGGGACTCGTGGATAAAGTAGCTCGGCTGGTAGTGGTAGCGCACATTCAGCGTGACGTAATCGTAAATGCGCTTTGCCTTTTCCATGGGGTCGGTGATGCCTGCCGTGAGCTGGGCCGCCAGCGCCTTGATGTAAGGCGTGAAGACAATGTGGGAGGGCTGCTCCTCGGTGTCAAAATCCGGCTGCTCCGGGGCAGAGGGCGTATCAAAGGGGTCCGTGTAGACTGCCGTGTTGCGGTAGCTGTACTGGACGCCGAAACTGCGGTTCTCGGTGAGGTCGGCCTCCCAGCAGACGGTGCGCTGAGGAGCGTTTTCCGGGGCAATGACCGTCGGTTCCTCGGTGAACTCCTCCAGCTCGATGTCACTCTGGGAGAGGCAGGCAGCGGGCAGCGGCAGCCAGGCGCGGACATGCACCGCGTCCCGGCCCTCAGCCTTGGCCTTGGCAAGGGCCGCGGCAAAGGCCTCGTCCGACATGCCAACACTGGCTTTCAGGGTGATGCGGGCGCTGGCGCTGCCCTGCTCCGCCATCTTTTCATGCAGACGGCGGCAGCGCTCTTTCTCGCTGTCCAGCTGGGCGGGCGGGTCGATCTGCCGCCGGGCAAGGTCCGCATGGGTGGCGATCAGCGTGGAAGCAAAACGGTTCTGATACCGCTTCTCCCTCTCCACAAAGCGCCAGTCCATCCGGTTTTCCCGGTCCAGCATCTCAAACTCTTCCGGCGTAAAATCTTTTACCCGGCGCTGCATCTCGGCAATGGCGTCCGCCTTGCTCCAGGTGTACTCCGCCGGGATCCGCCGCATGATCTCCCGCTGGGCGATCATAGCGTCCCGCAGAACGTCCACCCCGTGGGGGGTGGGGTTCTCGGGCTGGACATCCATGTGGGGGCACAGGCCCTGGCTGTAGGGGCTGTTCTGGGTCATGGTCCAGTCCTCAGCAAGGTAGGCGTCGATGCGGGCAATGGCCTCCTCGTAGTACCCGGCCGCTTTCAGCCGCTCCACATCGTCGGGCAGGCCCACGTTCAGGCTGCGGAGCGTTTCGTTCAAATCTCTTGTGTTCATATTTTCTTTCCCCTCTCATAAAAATCTCAGGTTACTTTCTTCCAGAATGCCACGGCAGCGTTCAGCCAGCCCTCTGCGTCGGTGCCAAGCCCAATGCCAATGCCGTGGCCTACGTCTTCATATACCTTTTCCTCGTGGGGCACACCGTCGATCTCCAGAGCACTCTGGAGGGCAGGCCCCTGCTGATCGAACCCGAACAGCTTCAAAATGCGGTCGCTCTTGCCGTACCACAGGAACACCGGCGGGTAATCCGGTGCAATGAGCTTGGAGAGCGTGTAATCATAATAGTGTTTCTGCATCCAGTCGTCCACGTCCAGCAGGGCCGTGTAGGCGGGCTTTGCCAGCCAGAAGTTGTTGATGGGGTACGCCAGCAGCAGCGCCCCGGGTTTGGGCACGTTGTACTTCTGCCAGCCCTTTTCCGCATCTCCAAACACCCCGGCGATCTGCCCGCCGGAGGAATACCCCAGCAGTGCGTAGCCCTCCGGCTGGACGCCGAACGTCTCGGCGTTGGCCGTGATGAACTGGATGGCCCGGCCCAGGTCGTCCATGGGAGCGTTGTTGCCCGCCTCCCTGCCAATGCGATACCGCAGAACAAACACCGCGTAACCCTGCTCGTGCAGCTCCCAGGCCGTGGACACGCCGCCCCGAAGCTCGCCGCTGTAGTAGAGCGCGTTGCCCGAGAGCACCACGGCATACCGGGCGTTGGGGGTATCCGCCGGGAAATAATACAGCTCGGCGTGGTCCCGGCTGGGCTGGGCGGCGATCTCCTCCGGCGAGTAGAGCTTATAGGTGATCTGGGTACCAGACTCGTAGTTCTGTATCAGCAGGTTCAGCCCCGCCGCACAGCTGGCGGCAGAGCCACTGCCCACCACCTCTTCCAGCGTCTCATTGTTGTGGGCATTCTTGAACCAGGCCAGGTCCCGCTCCCAGGTGTGGATGTCGGTATAGAGGCCGGACGCCTGAACGGCGGGGTTCTGGCGGATCTCCCGCATGGTGGTCTGTGGGGTAATGGGCTCCTGCGCCATAGCCGGGAGCGCCAGCATTGCGGCCAGCGCCAGGCTGGCAAGACATGCGCTTGGTTTCACAGAGTTCACGCCCTTTTTCAAAAATTTGCCGGGAGTTACGCGGCTGTGTCCGCCGCTTTGGCAGCGGTCTGGTTCTCCCAGAACGCGACCGCCTCGGTGATCCAGCCCTCCGCGTCGGTGCCGCGGCCCGGGCCGATCTTGTGAGGTGCATTATTATAGTGATGGAAGATGTGGGGCACGCCGTTTTTTACCAGTGCTTTCTCAATGACACGGCCCTGCGCCGGGGTGTACATCTTAGCCAGGGTCACATCGTTTTTGCCATACCAATGGTAGACGGGCGGGTAATCCGGTGTGATGTAATCGGAAACATTGTAGTCGAAGTAGCGGGGGCCGTCGGCGTAAGGGTCAATGAGGAGGCCCCAGACGGGTTTCAGCTCAAAGAAGTTGTTGACGGGGTAGCCCAGCAGCAGAGCGCCCGGCTTGCTCGCGCCATAGGCCTTGTGGCCCAGCGTGTCGGAATCAGAAGCAAACAGGCCGGCGATCTGCCCGCCGGAGGAATAGGCCAGTACCGCGTAGTCCTCGGGCTGAACATGGAACTGTTCCGCGTGCTCAGTGATGTACCGCACGGCCCGGCTCACATCTTCCAGCGGGGCGTTGTCTGCCGCCTGGTCGCCAATGCGGTACCGCAGCACAAAGCAGGTATAGCCCAGCTCGTTGAGCCACTCCGCCGTGGAAACACCCTCACGCATCTCGGCGCTGGTGTGGATGGCGTTGCCGCCGATGACCAGCACGAACTTGCCGCCGGGATCACTGCCCGGGAAATAATAGATCTCCGCTTTCTGGCGGGTGGGCACGGCGGCGATCTCCTCGTCCGTGTAGAGCTTATAGGTGATCTGGATGCCGGAGTTGTAGTTTTCGATCATCCGGTTCAGGCCCTTGGCGCAGTCCTCAGCGGTGTAATCGTTGACATACTCCCGCAGGGTGGTATCTTTCCACTTGCGGATATCCCGTTGGGTGTCCTGCTCCTGATTGTACGTATACAGTCCCGCCCCCATGACGCTGGGGTTCGACCGGATCTTGGCCATGGGAGTGTCCGGTGTGATGTTGGCCTCCCCTTTTGCTCCAGACGCCTGGGCTGCCCGTGCCGGCAGGGTGAGCAGGGTGGCCAGTAACAGTGCGCTCGCAAGGACCCGTTTCAGTTTCATTCCCGTGTGTTCTCCTTTTCCGGTACGATACCGGAGCCGACAGGCCCCACAGTGATTGCGTTTTTTGCCAAAGAGGTCTATAATAAGAGCCTGTCCGACAGCGGTTGATTTCTTCTATTGTATCACAACCGCCTGTATTGTCAAAACAAATCTGCATCCTGGGCTGCGATGCCCACGCCCCGGCCTTGTCTGAGTGTTGTGCTTTGAGGCGAAATTTGCTATACTTGCCATATTGAAAAAGCATCTCTCCATGGCAGGAGAGCTCTTTTGGAATTGCGTGAGAAATCAGGGAAAGAAGTATGAGTGAGATCACGACACGGCCCATGACTGCGGAAGACTGGCCGTATGTATCCAAAATCTATTTAGAGGGGATCGCCACGGAACATGCCACGTTCCAGACCACCTGCCCGCCTTATACCGCATGGGACGCCTCCCACACCAAGGACTGCCGTCTGGTGGTGCTGGACGACGGCGTGGTAGCCGGTTGGGCTGCCCTGCACCGGGTAGACCCCCGCTGGTGCTACCGGGGCGTGGTGGAAGTGAGCATCTATGTGGGCGAGCAGTTCCGGGGCCGGGGCGTCGGCTTCCACCTGCTCACGGCTCTGTGCAACGCTGCCGATGCGTCTGGCTACTGGACCCTGCAATCCACCGTATTGCAGGACAACGAGGCCAGCCGCCGCCTGCACGCCAAGTGCGGCTTCCGTCTGGTGGGGCGGCGGGAACGCATTGCCCGCGACTGCCATGGCCGCTGGCTGGATACATTTTTGATGGAGCATCGCTGCAAAGAGGACGAGCCGACGGGATACAAAAAATTATAAGCCACACAAGCAAAAATACCACTGTGCACGTTTTGACGCACAGTGGTATTTTTTATCTGTACTGTATTTTTACTTTACAGGTCATTCCCCGCATTTATCGCACCACAGCCAGAGAGCCCATGGGGTCCCAGGGCTCCAGAGCGATGGGTTCTGCCTCGTAGGCAGCGATCTGCTCGGCGGTCAGGTACTTCTTGTTGACCACGACCTGATACATGTACTCATCGAACCAGCGGTCGGTCATCAGGTAGTAACCGTCCTTGCCCGGCTCCTTACCCCAGCTGTTCTCCACACGCCAGCGGTTGGGCTTGCCGTTCTCATCCAGATTGACGCCCTGGAAGACCATGGCATGGGTCATCAGGCTCTGGCCATAGTCCAGGCGCTCGGCTTTGGTCATGGTGAACCGGGTATCCAACAGATCTTCCAGACCACGGATGTCGAGGTCCATGATGCCGGAATCCCGCTCGGAGTGCTTGCCCACGTCGCAGCCGAACCAGACGGGCTGGCCGTCTTTCATCTGGGCGATGGCAGCCTTCTTCAGCTCTTCGATGGGCAGGTTGAGGTAGCGCACGGCGCTGCCCTCTTTCACGTTGCCCAGGTACTGCACGGTGTAGCTGCGGCCGTAGGGCTTATCCTCGGTGGGAGCATTGATGAGGCTGACATAGTCGCTCAGGTCAACGCCCACATACTTTTCAAAGAAGCTCTTGGGGGTCAGGCCCTCTTCCCGGTGGAAGTTGTTGTCCTTATCGCGGTACTCAAAGGTAAAGGTCTTGGGAGGCTCGCCCAGGCAGATGCAGAGCAGGCGGTAAATCTCGCCCAGCATCCGGGTCTTGTGGGCGCGCAGCTCGTCCAGGCCCTTGCCCTCCTTGTGCAGCTTGCGCAGGATGCAGGCATCCTCCCGCAGCTTCTCGGTCAGCGTCATATCCATCTCGCGGCTGCCGGAAGAAGCCTTGGACTCGGGGTAAGCGGTCTTGGGCACCACGCCGTACTTCTCGATCAGATTGCAGAGCATATCCCACTGGCCACCATCGTTCACAGGGGCCATCAGCAGATAGGACACCAGACGGCCATTGGCGGGCTCGTCCAGCGTGTCGAGGATGCTCTCGAGGAAGTAGTTGGATTTTTCCAGCTTATCCCAGAAAAAGAGGTAGGCCTGCGAGAGCTCAAAGGTCTTGAGGTCGTACTTCTTCATCACCTGATAGCGCAGGGTGTTGAGGGCCGCAAACATCCAGCAGCGACCACTCTGCTTCTGGTTGCAGATCTCGCCCTGCTCCAGGCTGATGGAGTATTCATGGACATCCTGCTCCACAGCCTCGCGGCGGATGGCGGAAGCCAGCAGGCCGTTGTTCGTCACGGCGTTCATGGCCACACGGTTGGCGCGCTGGGCGCTGAAATCGGCATCAAAGGCTGCGATCTGTTCTTTTGTAATTTCCTGAGACATTGGTTTTACGTCCTTTCTTACCACTCATTGTCCGGAGCATCCGCGTCGGCCACCCGGGCGCGCTGGAACATGCTCTCCACCACAGCACAGTATTTGTCGGCCAGACAGACGATGACCGCCTCGCGGCAGGTTGGCATGTGGCGGAACGTCAACGGCCACATGTGGCTCCGGATGATGTTCTGCTCCTTTTGGGTGATCTGGAAATAATTACTGGCATTCACGCAGGCAGACCCCGGGTGGGAGAAGCCGTGCATCTCAAACAGACGGCGCAGCCCCTGGAAACTTTTGCGCTTGTGCCAATCGTACAAATAAAAATCGTGCAGGAAAGCTCCCACCGCCAGAGAGGTCTCATCGGCCCCCAGATGAAAGCGGCGGTTGAGCCAGAAGCTGACCAGCACCACGTTTTTGCAGTGCTGGTAGGTCGTCACATCGCCATGCTGGATAAACTCCCGCATCCGCTGCACTTCCGGGTGCCGGTCGTATTTTTCCAGGATGGCGGCAAGCCGTTCCCGTTCCAATTCAGAAAGCTGCATGTGGCAAATTCCCTTTCGCTGTAAAGCCAGAAAAATCAAATCAGGACCGGAGCTGCACAGGGTTGGAGTTTCCAAAGTTCTCGGCCCGCGTGGGGTTCTCCCGCTTGAGGCTGAAATCCACCAGATACTGCTTGCTGCCGTCGCCCATGGCTTCCAGCTCTGCCAGCTTTGCGTTGGCGGACTCCACATCCGGGTACCACTGGATGAGGAAGAAGTTTTCTTCCTCCACGCCGTAATACAACCACTGGCCGTCGGCACGGAGCAGGTCGTCCAGATGGTCCACTTCTTCGCCGTCCGGCAGGCCAAGGCCCTCCTCGGCGTAGACATTTTCCGGTTCCACCTGCAGCACTTCGATCACATCAATGGAGCTCTGCAGATACTCGTCCTGGGAGATGCTCTTATCCGAGAGCTCCCAGCCGGTGAGAAACGCCTGCATCATCAAATCTTTGACCGAGATCTTGGTTTCCATATTCATTTCCTCATTCCTGTTTGTCTCCGCTGACCAGTATACGGCAGCCGCCGTGACAAATCAACGGTTTCTTTGTGAATTTTTATCAGAACCAATCTTTAGCCCCCTGCTGAGGGGAGCTCCGCGACACGCCCGCATCCGCGGGATAGAACGGTGAGAGGTTTTACTTCAAATCGAAATCAAAGGTTTCTCCCAGCCATTCCAGCGCCAGCTCCACCCAGTGATGTCGGTGCGCGCTGGCAGCATCCACCTCAGCCGTGCTGATGCTGGTGCCGTGCCGCCCTTTCTCAAACAGATGGGCCTCACAGGGCACGCCTGCCCGGCGCAGAGCGGTCAGCAGCAGGAGGGTGTTTTCCACGGGCACCGTCTGGTCCTCCATGGTATGCCAGACGAAGACCGGCGGTGTGGCCGGTGTGATCTTATCCTCCAGCGTGAACGGCTGTTGGGCGGCAGGGTCTTCGCTGCCCGCCAGCTGGACAAAACTGCCCCTGTGGGCATATTTTCCTGCCGTGATGACCGGGTAGGCCAGCAGCACCGCATTGGGGCGGTGCATCGGGGTATCATCTGGCAAATCGAGCACCGCGCCGGAAAGAGCCAGGTGTCCGCCCGCGGAAAAGCCGCAGACCGCGATCTTCTCTGGCAGCAGGTTCCACGCTTCCGCACGGGAGCGGAGCAGGCCGATGGCCGCGTTGAGCTGGCGCAGGGGCTGGTAATGCCGCGCGCCCTCCCCTACACTATAAGTAAGGATGGCCGTGTGGTATCCCGCCGCAGCGAACTGCAGGGCCACCGGGTCCGCCTCCCGGGCGCTGACATGGTTATAGCCCCCGCCGGGCACCACGACCACCACCGGGCGGCGCAGCGCATTGGGCATGGCCTGGGCAGCGTCCCGCAGATAGACGGTCAGACTCCCGCCGCCGGGGAGCGGGCATTGTTCCAGACGCATGGCGATTCCTCCTTGTCTTTCATCTGCTCCTTGCAGAGCGGGTGTGGTTTGCACCTGCTCATTATAGCGTTTTAACAAAGAGAAGTAAAGCCAGCCTCAAATAATTCTGAACATTTTATGAAACCCCTTGATTTTTGGGCCGCCGCGGTGTATATTAGCACTCGAAAGTTATGAGTGCTAAGGTTTCAAAAGCAATTTGTTGCCTGCAGTGCTTAATCTGAGATAAAAGAGGTTTTGGATTATGGCGAAAAAAGAATTTCAGGCCGAAAGCAAAAAGCTGATGGACATGATGATCAACTCCATCTACACCAACAAGGAGATCTTCCTGCGGGAGCTCATCTCCAATGCTTCGGACGCCATCGACAAGCTTTACTATAAGAGCCTGACCGACACTTCTGTCGGGATGAACAAGGGCGATTTCCGCATTCTGATCACCCGTGATAAGGAGAACCGTCTGCTGACCATCTCCGATAACGGCATTGGCATGACGAAAGACGAGCTGGAAAAGAACCTGGGCACCATCGCCCACTCTGGTTCTCTTGATTTCAAGAAAGACAATCAGGACGAGAGCATCGATATCATCGGCCAGTTCGGCGTGGGTTTCTACTCCGCGTTCATGGTAGCCGATAAGGTCACGGTCATCTCCAGGGCCTACGGCTCCGATGAGGCCTGGCAGTGGACTTCCTCTGGCGCGGACGGCTATGAGCTGGAGCCCACCGAGAAAGACACTGTGGGTACCGACATCATCCTGCACATCAAGGACAGCACCGATACCGACAACTACGAGAACTACCTCGATGAGTACGGCATCGTGGCCATCGTGAAGAAGTACAGCGATTACGTCCGCTATCCCATCCAGATGGAGCGGGAGAAGAGCCGCCAGAAGCCCGAACCCGATCCCAAGCCGGACGACTACAAACCCGAGTGGGAAACTTACACCGAGCTGGAAACGCTGAACAGCATGGTGCCCATCTGGAAGAAGCAGAAGAGCGAAGTGACCGATGAAGAGTACGCAAGCTTCTATAAGGATAAGTTCAACGATTATTCCGACCCCGCCCGCGTCATCGTGAGCCGCACCGAGGGCACCGCCAACTACAACGCCCTGCTCTTCGTGCCCAGCCACCGCCCCTATGACTTCTACACCAAGGACTACGAAAAGGGCCTGGCTCTGTATGCTTCCGGCGTGCTTATCATGGAGAAGTGCGCGGACCTGCTGCCCGATTACTTCAGCTTCGTCAAGGGCATCGTGGACAGCCAGGACCTGAGCCTGAACATCAGCCGTGAGATGCTGCAGAAAGACAACCAGCTCAAGCTCATCCACAACGCTCTGGAGAAGAAGATCAAGAACGAGCTGCACGCCATGCTGGCCAATGACCGTGAGAAGTACGAAGCATTCTGGAAAGAGTTTGGCCGCCAGATCAAGTTTGGTGCTTACTCGGATTACGGGATGCACGCCGAGCTCCTGCGCGACCTGCTGCTGTTCTGGTCTGCAAAAGAGCAGAAGATGGTCACCATCCAGGAGTACATCGACAAGATGCCTGCTGAGCAGAAGTACATCTACTTTGCCGCCGGTGACTCCACCGACCGTCTGGCCAAGCTGCCTGCTGCCGAGCTGGTACTGGACAAGGGCTATGATGTCCTGCTCCTGACCGAGGATGTGGATGAGTTCTGCCTGCAGATCCTCCGCACCTATCCCCGCAAGGATGCCGAGGGCAAGGACGGTACCGTGGAGTTCAAGAACGTCAACAGCGGCGACCTGGGCCTTGAGACCGAGGAAGAGAAGAAAGCCGCGGAAGATGCCACCGCCGAGAACAAGCCTCTGTTCGACGCCATGAAAGACGCCCTGAACGGCAAGGTCAAGGAGGTCAAAGTTTCTACCCGCCTGAAAGATCACCCCGTCTGCCTGTCCGCCGAGGGTCCTCTCTCCATCGAGATGGAGAAAGTGCTCTCCAAGCAGCCCGGCAGCGAGGACGTCAAGAGCGATAAAGTTCTGGAGCTGAACGTCAACCACCCTGTCTTCGCGGTGCTGAAAGCCGCCCAGGAAGCAGGCGACACCGAGAAGCTGCAGAAGTACAGCGCCCTGCTCTATGCACAGGCACAGCTCATTGAGGGCCTGCCCGTGGACGACCCTGCTGCCTATGCAGAAGCTGTCTGCAGCCTGATGAAGTAAGGGGTTCTCCCTTTCATGATTTCCCGGGAAACGATACTGCTCCCTTGTAGCGTTTTCCTGTTCTTTATTTCCCGGGAAACGATACTGCTCCCTTGTAGCGTTTTCCTGTTCTTTCTTACACATACTCCCAACAAAAGATTTCCCCTTAACAAAAGGGCCGCGCTCCGCTATAATAGAGTGGAACGCGGCCTTTTTCTTTGCCCGTAGGAGGTTCTTATATGCCGAAGAAGCATTATTTTGCGCAGATCCCCACCATTGCCATTTTCATTGCCTTTGCCATTTCCGGGCCGCTGGGGCTGCTGCTGTTTATCCTGAAACACATCGATAAGGATTCGCTCAAAAAAGAGCAGGCAGACGCCGCCTATGCCAGTGATTTCCGTGCCTCCGATACCCGGCCTGGCGCACAGGCACAGCCTGCGGCAGAATCTCCGCTGAGCCACGACCTCCCGACGGCAGAGCAGAAAAAAGCCAAAGAGCGCCAGAAATCCATGACCACCCTGTGTGCTGTCGTGGGCGCAGTCTTTTTGCTGGCAGGCGTGAACGGGATGTTTATCAAGGGGCCGGGCGGCATGGCAGAGATGTTCCGGTATCTGGCCCAGATGCTGGGCGGCGGCGGAGCTCTGTGGCTGAGCACCCGGATGAGCCGCACCCGGAAGCTGGAACGTCAGCTGGACAAGATCGTGGCCGACCGGGATAACATCCCGCTGGAAGAGCTCTTTGCTGCGGCAGGCGTTGACGCCGCCAAGGGCCGCGCCGCCGTGGAAAGTGCCATTGAGCACGGGTACTTCGGAGCGGATGCCTACATCGACAACCGCACGGGCACCCTCGTGGTGCGGGGGCCTGCGCCTCAGCCGCCCACTCCCCCGCAGCCGGAACCCACTCCCGAACCGCAGGACCCTTACACCGACCTGCTGCGCCAGCTGCGGCAGGCCAACGATGCGATCCCGGACCCGGTGATGACGGCCAAGATCTCCCGGCTGGAGACCCTCAGTGCCCGCATCTTTGCGCTGGCCAAGCAGGACCCCGGCAAAAAGGCCCAGCTGCAGAAGTTCATGGATTATTATCTGCCAACCGCCCTCAAACTTTTGAACACCTACGCTGAGCTTTCCCGGCAGGATGTGGCAGGAAGCAATATCTCCGACGCTCGGCAGTCCATCGAGCGTTCCATGGACCTGCTGGTGACCGCCTTTGAAAACCAGCTGGACAAGCTGTTTGCCTCCGACGCGCTGGATGTCTCCACCGACATTGCCGCGTTGGAGGGGATGCTCAACCTCGATGGTTTGACCACGCCGGATTTTCACACCAACGCATAAAAATGCAATCCTCCATATCGGCAGGCAGGGCCGCATTCCCGCCACAAAGAACGGTTCTTTGTGGTTTGTGGCCAATGTTTTTCCGGTATGGAGGATTTTTTCGGCTCTGTTGTTGGAATTTTTGCACAAAATTCTGTGCGGATTTTCTGGCAACTTTGCATTGAAATGCAACAATAACGCATGGTCTTTTACAGGCAGATTCTTTATTATAAGGGTAGAGCATTTTCCGCAGCCTGCCCTGTGGGCTGCGGCCGCAATTTGCACCATTTGTTCAGAGGAGGAACACGCAATGATGAAGCCTATTTCCGTTTGGAAGCAGGAGCTGTCCGGTGGGGCTCACGCTGCCCGGCTGGCAGCGCTCTACTGCTGCGCTCCCGAGCAGACCCCCGCACAGGCCGCCCGGTACGAGGCCGTGCTGGACGGGCTGGAAGCAACGTTTGGCCCCCATGCTGAGGCAGGGCTGTACAGCGCCCCCGGCCGTACCGAGATCGGCGGCAACCACACCGACCACCAGCATGGCCGGGTGCTGGCGGGCAGCGTCAACATTGATATGATCGCCGCCGCAGGCCCCAACACGCTGGGCCAGCTCCGTGTCCAGAGCGAGGGCTATGACCTGTGCGTCATCGACCTGAATGATCTGGCCGCCCGCAAGGAAGAGGAGAACACCAGTGCCGCCATCCTGCGCGGTGAATGCGAGGCGTTCCGCCAGCGGGGGGCCAAGCTCTCCGGCCTGGACGTCTACATCTCCTCCAACGTGCCCAAGGGCAGCGGCGTTTCGTCCTCTGCCGCCTTTGAGGTGCTGATCGGTGTCATCCTCAACGATCTGTTCCTGGCCGAGAAAGTCTCCCCCATCGCCATTGCACAGATCGGCCAGTGGGCAGAGAATGTCTACTTTGGCAAGCCCTGCGGCCTGATGGACCAGATGGCTTCCAGCGTGGGCAACATCATCACCATTGATTTTGCCGACCCCGCCAAGCCCATCGTGGAGCCTGTGCCCGTGGACTTCTCTCAGGCGGGCCTCGCCCTCTGCATCCTGGATTCCGGTGCCGACCACGCCGACCTGACCGACGAATATGCCGCCATCCCCAATGAGTGCCGCGCCGTGGCCGCTGTCTGCGGCGGCGAGGTGCTGCGGGATGTTCCCTTTGAGACGTTTATCGCAAAGCTGCCGGAGTGTCGTAAACAGTGCGGCGACCGGGCTGTCCTCCGCGCGTTCCATATCTATGCGGACAATGACCGGGTGGCAAAACAGGTCGCTGCCCTGCGGGAGGGCGATTTTACCACATTCCTCAATCTGGTGGGCGAATCCGGCCAGAGCAGCTGGGAGTACCTGCAGAACGTTATCCCCGCCGGTTACAAGGAGCACCAGGAGGTGGCCGTGACCATTGCGGCGGCTAAACATTTCCTGGGCGGCAAGGGCGCTGTCCGCGTCCACGGCGGTGGCTTTGCCGGTACCGTACAGGCCTTTGTGCCCGTGGAGCTTCTGGCGGGGTTCAAAGCCAACATGGAGGCCATTTTGGGTGAGGGCCGCTGCCATGTTCTCTCCATCCGCCCGGAGGGAGGCGCAGTCCTGTGAGCGATATCTCTACTGCCATCCAGCAGCTCGTCAACTACGGCCTGGACACCGGCCTTATCCTGCCGGACGATGAAATTTACATCCGCAACCAGCTGCTCATGACCATGCAGCTAGACAGCTTCACCGCGCCTGAGGGCGAAGTGTGCTACACCGACCTGGAATCCATCCTGAAAACACTGCTGGACGACGCCGTCGCCCGCGGTGTCTGCGCGGACAACTCCACGGCCCGCGACCTGTTTGACACCAAACTCATGGGTGTGCTCACCCCCCGGCCCAGCATCGTCCGCGCCAACTTTGAGGAGCGGTACGAAAATGAGGGCCCGCAGGCCGCCACCGACTGGTTCTACCAGTTCAGCCAGGATACGGACTACATCCGCCGCTACCGCATCAAGCGGGACCTCAAGTGGGTGACCAAGACCCCCTACGGCGATCTGGATATCACCATCAATCTCTCCAAGCCCGAAAAAGACCCCAAGGCCATTGCAGCGGCCAAGCTGGCCCCCCAGAGCTCCTACCCCAAGTGCCAGCTCTGCGTGGAGAACGAGGGCTACGCGGGCCGGATGAACCACCCCGCCCGCGAGAATCACCGCATCATCCCACTGACCATCAACGACAGTGCGTGGAATCTGCAATACAGCCCTTATGTCTATTACAATGAGCACTGCATCGTCTTCAACAACAACCACACCCCCATGAAGATCGAGCGGGCCACGTTCCGCAAGCTGCTGGACTTTGTGGCCCTCTTCCCCCACTATTTCGTGGGCAGCAACGCCGACCTGCCCATTGTGGGTGGCAGCATCCTGAGCCACGACCATTTCCAGGGCGGCCATTACGAATTCGCCATGGCCAAAGCCCCCATCGAGAAACCCTGGGTCTTCCCCGGCTTTGAGGATGTGGAAGCGGGCATCGTCCACTGGCCCATGAGCTGCATCCGCCTCACCTGCGCCGATGATGCCCGGCTGGTGGAGCTGGCAGATAAAATTCTGACAGCATGGCGCGGCTACACGGACGAACAGTGCTTCGTCTACGCCGAGACTGACGGCGAACCCCACAACACCATCACCCCCATTGCCCGGATGCGGGACGGCAAGTTCCAGCTCGATTTGGTGCTGCGCAACAACATCACCACCCCGGAGCATCCGCTGGGTGTTTACCACCCCCACGCCAAGCTCCACCACATTAAAAAAGAGAACATCGGCCTGATCGAGGTCATGGGTCTGGCCGTGCTGCCCAGCCGCCTGAAGCAGGAGCTGTTCGACCTTGCTGATGTGCTGATGGCACACCTGCCCACCGCAGAGTACCCCGAAGCCCTGCAAAAGCACGCTGCGTGGGCAGAGGAGATCCTTGCAAAACACCCGGAGTTGAACGCCGACAATGTGCACCTGATTTTGCAGGACGAGGTAGGCCATGTGTTCGCACAGGTGCTGGCCGATGCCGGTGTCTACAAGCTGGACGAGGCAGGCCGTGCAGGCTTTGTGCGCTTCCTGGAGAGTGTGTAAGATGATCCTGGAAGTCTGTGTTGACAGCACGGCCAGCGCCCTTGCAGCCAAACGCGGCGGGGCCGACCGGCTGGAACTCTGTGCCGACCTCATTGTGGGCGGAACCACCCCCAGCCTTGCGCTGGTGCGGCAGGTCAAGGCCGAAACCGGCCTCCCCGTGCGGGCACTGCTCCGCCCCCGTTTTGGCGATTTCTGTTACGACTGCTATGAGCTGGCCCAGATGGAGCAGCTGGCCGCGGAGCTGGTTGCCGCCGGGGCTGATGGCATCGTGACCGGTGCCCTGACACCGGAGGGAGAGCTGGATGTGGCAGCGCTGCGGCCCATCTATGCCGCTGCCCGCTGTGCCGCGCGGGAGGCCGGACGCCCGGCAGCTTGCACGCTGCACCGCGCCTTTGATGTCTGCCGGGACCCGTTTGCGGCGCTGGAAGCCGCCAAAGAGCTGCAGCTTGCCACCATCCTGACCAGTGGGCAGGCAGCCAGTGCCCCGCAGGGAGCGTCCCTGCTCCACCAGCTGGTGCAGGCCGCCGGGAATGACATTGAGATCCTGGTGGGTGCTGGCGTCGGCCCCGCCAACCTCCCGGACCTTGCCGCCCAGACGGGTGCCAGGGCGTTCCACCTCTCGGGCAAAAAAGTCCTTGACAGCCGGATGATATTCCGCCGCGAGGGCGTGCCCATGGGCCTGCCCGGCTTCTCCGAGTTTGACATCTGGCAGACCGATGAAGCCACTATCCGGGAAGTACGAACGATTTTGGATACCCTTGCATCCGATGCATAAGAAAAGAAGCTCTCCATGCAGGAGAGCTTCTTTTTGTGTAGATCCGTATAATAATCTCAGACTTTCCGGCGAAGCAGGCTCATGGGAGGCAGCTCCGGGGTGGGGATGGTGTATTTTTCCATCGCGTGCGGGGTGGACTCCATGGCCTCCCCGGCCTCGTTTTTGATCCACTCCGGGGTCAGCGGAATGCTCCGGCCATCCGGGCAGAGGGCTTCCAGCGTATCTCCCAGGCTCCACTTGCCCCGCTGCTGGCAGCTGGCAATGCCATTCTCCCAGCCGTCCACCGTGCCCACAAACTCCCACTCGCGGATGTAGGTGGCGCTGTCGGTGGCCTGACGGGCCTGCTCCCGGCCAAAATAGAAGCCGGGCGAATAGTGGCGGTGGCTGGTGCGGGTCAGCTCCTCCAGCACCTGCTCCGGCAGAGCGAAATCATCGTTGAGCGGGTCGGCAAGGTACTGGTCCAGCGCCTTGCGGTAAGCAGCGGTCACGCTGGCCACATAGTAGAACGTCTTGGCGCGGCCTTCGATCTTCAGGCTGTCCACACCCGCCTTGCAGATAAGGTCCAGGAACGGGGCAGTGCACAGATCATTGGCGTTGAGGATGTAGCTGCCGTTCTCGTTCTCGCCGATCTCATACAGCTGGCCGGGGCGGGTCTCCTCGCTGAGATAGTATTTCCAGCGGCAGGGCTGGGCACACTGGCCCCGGTTGGCGTCACGGCCTGCCATGTAATTAGAGAGCAGGCACCGGCCCGAGACGCTCATGCACATGGCACCATGGACAAAGGCCTCAATTTCCAGTTCCGGCGGGGTCTTGTCCCGCAGGGTAGCAATGTCCTGCAGGGTCATCTCCCGGGCCAGCACCACCCGCTTGGCACCCATGTTGTAGGCAGCGCGGGCAGCAGCCCAGTTGGTGATGCCCGTCTGGGTGGACATGTGGACATCAATGTCCGGGGCAAAGTGCTTGCAGGCGTCCAGCACACCCAGGTCAGCCACAATAAAGGCATCCACGCCCGCCTCCGCGGCGGACTTGATGGCCTCGGGCAGGCGGTCGGCCTCCTCATTGGTGGGCAGGGTGTTCATGGTCAGGTAGACCTTGCGGCCGCGGGCGTGGGCATAGATGACGCCCTCCGCCAGCTGCTCCGGCGTAAAGTTGGCCGGAGCCGATCGCATTCCAAATTCAGGCAGGCCGCAATACACAGCGTCCGCGCCGTAGTTGATGGCGTACCGCAGGCGCTCCAAATCGCCCGCCGGGGCCAGCAGTTCCGGGATCTGCAACATAACGTTATCCTCTCTTTTTATCGTTCTGATTCACACAATAAGCTCCCCTTGCCGGGGAGCTTATTGCATTTACTTCAGGCTTTGATTCACGCTGTCGGCCTCGGCGCAGTTTTTCTGGTGGTCCGCGTAGGTCTTGGCGTAGTAATAATGACCGCTCTGGTCTGTCACAAAGAAATAGCAGTCCTTGACTTCCGGGTCACACTGGGGGTCCAGCGCCGCCCGGATGGCCGCAAGGCCGGGGTTGGAGATGGGGCCCGCCGGGAGGCCGGTGCAGTTGTAGGTGTCGTAGGCGTCCCGGATATTGGCCGGGATGCTGTCCCACCCGCCGTAATAGGGGGCCACCCAGTTCCACAGATAGTTGTTGTCGGCATCGCTCTGGACATGGCTGGAGGCGTTGCTCTGCAGCTTGGGGTAGGGCGAACCCTCCGCCAGCCGGTTGCGGAACACCTGGGCCACATTATCGTCCTGGTCGTTGCCCGCTTCCTCCTGCACGAACGATGCCAGCGTGATCAGCTCCGGCAGGGTCATCCCCTGCTCGTCCAGCTGCTCGTACATGGCGTCGGTGATCTGCTTGTCAAAGTGGGCGTAGAATGTGGCCACATAATTGTGGACGGCGTCGTCTTTCAGAAACTCGTAGGTATCCGGGAAGAGATAGCCCTCGCACTTCAAAAAGCGGTCCGGGGCGTCCTTGTCGTCCGGGACATACTGCCAGAACTGATATTCACTGAAATCGCCGGTGTTGGCCTCTTTCAGGAATTCCTCAGCCGTGCAGAGGCCGGCATCCTCCATCCTCTGGGCCATGGCGATGGCGGTGGTACCCTCGGGGAACGTCAGGCGGACGCTCTCGGCCTTGGCATACTCCGACAACACCTCGATCAGGTCGTCATAGGAGCTGCCGGGTGCAAGCGTAAACTCGCCGTACTGCAATTTTGCGGCGGCTCCCTGTTTGCCCACATACCAGCGGAACAGGCGCGGGAATTTGATCACCCCCGCCTCTTTCAGCGCGTTGGCAATGGTGCCCACGCCGCTGCCCTGCTGGATGCTCACGGGGACTTCCTCGCCCGGCGTGCCGCCGTCGATCTCCCGCTTTGCCATCCAGACACCGCCGCCCGCGACCACGAGCAGCAGTACCAGCAGCACCAGAACTATTTTCAGTGCCCCGCCCTTTTTGCGGGGAGCACTGTGGGAATTTTTGTGTGCCATACCCACTCCTTTAACCGTTTTCCAGCATCAGCCGCATGTAGCTCTCGCTCACATCAAAGGGTTCGCCCTCAAAGCGGATCATGCCGTAGTCCTGCCGGGTGCCCTCGCCCAGGAACAGGTTCTGGGCAGCACCCACGGTGATAACAGCTTTTTCCACGATGACCTCTTTCTCCCGGGCCGCTTCCATCAGTTTCTCGGCAGAACGGTCATCCTCGGCCATCAGCTCCACAAAATAGAGGGTATCCTCCTTGCGGAAATAGATGCCGTAGCCCTGCTCGCTGGACACGATGGTGGCACCGCGGGAGTACAGGTCTCCCAGCACCACGGCCATCTTCTCCGGCGTCAGCATGACCGTATCCGGCCAGAAGCGCTCCCGCAGCTCGCAGAGCTTTTTGGCGGTCACCGAGTCAAACTCAGCCTGGCTCCACAGGTTGCGCTCCACTTCCCGGGGCAGGCAGCGGAGGGCAAAAGCTTTCTGGAACCCCTTATCCTGCAGCAGCGCTGCCCGCTCCGGGCTGGTGGGCGCGGCCACCGTAAAGCCCGCGCCCCGCAGCTTCTGCTGGGCGCAGAGAGTATCCACCAAACCCGCCAAAATCAGGCTGCCCTGCCCGCACAGGCCAAACAGGTAATTGCCCGGGCGGCCCTGCAGCGTGACCGGCACCGCCAATGCCGCAGCCTCGATCTGGCCGTTTTCTTCGGCCACGTAAACATTCTGTTCCCCGGCAAAACGGTCCATGGCGGTGTTGATAAACTCCGCCGTATCCCCCCGCTCTTTCTGCCAGAGTGCCACCACCGCCGCGCGATCCGACGGCTGCATCAAACGATACATGAATAGGATGCCTCCTTTATTCTCAATTAACCCGCTGGGCCAATTTCCGCACTTCGCTCTGGATGTCCTCGATGCTCCGCATGGCATCGCCCTGGGTGCAGTGGACAGTCTCCCAGCCCAGATGGGCCGCACAGAATTCCGCCGCGTTCCGGCTCCGGGCCAGGTACTCCACGTCTTTTTCGTGGACGTCTTTTTTGCTCTCGTCGCCATGGTAGCGGCCCGTCATCAGCTTCTGGCTCACGGCGGGGTCTACCTGCAGGTAGATGACTTCATCCGGGGCAGGCAGTCCCAGCAGCCGGAACTCATAATCAAACAGCCACTGCAAAAAGCTCTCCCACTGCTCCGGCGGGAGCTTGGAGCACTGGTGTACTGCATTCGATGTGGTGTAGCGGTCCGCAATGATGACGCCGCCCGCCTCGTAAAAGCTGCCCCAGCTGGTTTTGTAACTGGCGTAGCGGTCTACTGCATAGAAGCTTGACGCCGCGTAGGCGTTCACATCATCGGGCTTGTCCCCAAACTGTCCGGCCAGATACATCTTGACCAGGGCGCTGGAATCGCTGGCATAATCCGGGAATGTGATCTCCTGGACATTTTTGCCTGCTTCTTTCAAGTGTTGGGCCAGCAGTTTAGCCTGCGTCGCCTTGCCGCTGCCGTCCAGCCCTTCCAGCACGATGAGGGTTCCTTTTTTTGCATCAACCATTCCGCGGTTCCCCTTTCAGCGCGGCATACCGGGCACGGACTTCCGCCGTGCGGCCACAGCACATTTTTCCCTCCGGGCAGGGGCCGGAAACGCAGGCCGGGCCCGCCTTGGCAAAGAGGTGGGGTGCCACCGGGTAGACCAGCCGGAGCATCTCTTCGGCCAGTGCCCGGATCTCCCACTGGGCACGGCTGCAACACCGCAGGTGGAAGAAGTTCTGCAAGCTGCGGGCGTTCATCGTCACTACCATTTTCGTCTCGCAGGCGTTGGGCAGCACAAAGCGCGCGTCCTCGTTGGCCTGCTTGGAGGCCTTAGCGCGGGCCTGCTTCTCAGGCATTCCCTCGGCCATGAGGCGGGCGGTGTGGCCGTCCTCCAGCTTCTGCACGAGATCAAGATACCGCTGGGCGTCCTCGTTCATACTCTCGATGAACGCTGTCTTTGCCTCGGGGATGGCCTCGATCTCGGGCGGGATGACATAGCGGAAATCGTCCAGCCGGACATACCGCTGGCTCTGGACGCTGAACGACGCAATGCGGTGCCGGGTGATCTGTGCCAGCAGGGTGCGGCTGACTCCCTCAATGCCAAAGGTAAAGCTGGCGTGCTCAATGGGGCTTGCGTGGCCCAGATCACTGAGCATGGTCAGGAAGCGGGCGGTCTTTTCCTCGTCCAGCCCGTCCAGCAGGTCGGTGATATGGGCATCGGAGTAGCAGAGCTTGGCCGCTGCGGCCACCACCTTTTCCGGCTCCGGGGTGTGGGCGATCAATCGAACGGTCATCATACTCTCATTCCTCCGTAATTTTGGTCAGCGGGGCAAAGTTTGCCATGGTCTTCTTGACGCCGACCTTTTCAAAACGAATCTCCACGATCTGGTCCCCGGCAGCAGGCTTGACCGCCACCACCGTGCCTCGCCCGAACACTTTGTGCTCCACCACATCGCCGGGCTCGTAGTGTTTCGTCGTGTTTGCGTTTGTTTTTGCAGCAGGCGTGCCTGTAAAGTCAATTTGCTTTGCAGGCATTTTGGGTACTGCCGGGCGGCTGTAGCCGCTGCCAAAGCCGCCAGAACCGCCCACGCTGCCGCTGCGGGAGCCATAACTGCTGCCGTAACCGCTTGAAGAACTCCCCCGCCCGGCGTAACCGGAGCCGAAGCCCCGGCTCTCCCCGGCGTTGTACTCCCGGTTCAGGTAGCCGGAATGGTTTCCATAGCCTGTACTGCCACCATAAGAAGACGAACCGCGGCCCCAGCCCGAAGCCCCGGAATAACCGGAGGCACCGCCGGGCACCGTGTCGCTGTAGTTGCTGCCCCAGCCGCCCAGACGGCTGCGCTGTTCCAGCACCGGGCTGCGGGTCTCTTCCAGATACTCCGGCTCGATCTCCCGCAAAAAGCGGCTGGGCTCATTGCGCTGGGTGCGGCCATACAGCATCCGGGTGACGCTGTTGGAGATGTACAGCTCTTTCTTGGCACGGGTGATGCCGACGTAGGCCAGGCGGCGCTCCTCTTCCAGATCAGCCTCCGAGTATTTGCTCATCTCACTGGGGAAGACCCCCTCTTCCATGCCGATCAGGAATACATACGGAAACTCCAGGCCCTTGGCCGAGTGAATGGTCATCAGCACCACCTGGTCGGCACTCTCGTTATAGTTGTCAATGTCGCTGATGAGGGCGATATCTTCCAGATAGCCCTCCAGCGAGGCCTCCTCGCCCTGCTGGTCACAGTAGTTTTTCACGTTGTTGACCAGCTGGCCCAGGTTCTGCAGGCGGTCTGCCGCGTCTTCGTGGCCCTTGGCGGCGTCCGCTTCCAGCATAGCCTTGTAGCCGGTGATCTCAATCACATCGCTGGCAAACTCGTCCAGCGTCTTATTCTCCAGCGAGTCCTGTAACCGCTCATAGATCTGATAGAACTTATACAGTGGTGCAATGGCCCGGCTGAGCTTTGCGTACTGGTCCGCATGGCGGATGATCTCCAACATGCTCACGCCCTCCTGCCCGGCCAGGTCAGCGATGACGTCAATGGTGGTCGCACCAATTTTACGGGCAGGCTCGTTGATAATGCGGCGGAGACGCACATCATCCCGAGGATTGGCCACAATGGACATGTAGGAGTGGATGTCCTTGACCTCTTTGCGGTCGTTGAACCGCTGGCCTCCCACGATCTTGTGCGGGATGCCTGCGCGGGTGAAGTAGCTTTCCAGCGGGGCCGACTGGGCATTCATCCGGTAGAGCACGGCGTGGTCGGCCAGATGGCCGCCCTCCCGCAGGTGCTGGCCGATGATGTCCGCGATGTGGCTGGCCTCGTCCTGCTCGTTCTCTGCCGTGTAGACCTGCACTTTGTCGCCCTCGCCGTTTTGGGTCCAAAGGGTCTTACCCTTGCGCTCCGTGTTGTGCTGGATGACGCAGTTGGCGGCGTTGAGGATGTTGGAGGTGGAGCGGTAATTCTGCTCCAGCCGGATGGTCTTGGTGCCCGGGTAAACGCGCTCAAAGTTGAGGATGTTCTCAATGGTGGCCCCCCGGAAGCGGTAAATGCTCTGGTCATCGTCGCCGACAACGCAGATGTTCTTCTCCGGGCCGGTGAGCAGGCTGACAAGGCGGAACTGTGCCACACTGGTGTCCTGATACTCGTCCACTAGCAGGTAACGGTATTTGTTCTGGTAGAAGTCCCGCACCTCTTTGTGCTCGGCCAACAGCTGGACGGTCTGATAGATCAGATCGTCAAAGTCGAACGCGCCGGCCTCTTTCAGTTTCTTTTCATAGGCGGCATAAACACGGGCCGCCAGAGCGCCTTTGGTGTCCTTTGCCGGGGTCTGCAGTGCTTCGGCCGGGCTGACGAGCTGGTCTTTCCAGCGGCTCATCTGGTTGATGGCGCTCTTGACCGGGAAGAACTTATCGTCCACGCTCAGCTCTTTGTACACGGTCTTCATCACCCGCTGGGAGTCGTCCGTGTCATAAATGGTAAAACTACGGGGATAGCCGATCTCCTCGGCCCAGCGGCGGAGGATGCGGACACAGGCGGAGTGGAACGTGGAGGCAAACACCTCATCGCCCTCTTCCCCGCCCAGCATATTGCGCAGGCGCTCTTTCAGCTCGCCTGCCGCCTTGTTGGTAAAGGTAATGGCCATCACGTTCCAGCTGCGGACCGCGTCCTTGCGGAGCATCCCGTCCAGCCAGCCGGGGGCATCCGTGCCCGTCATAAGGGCGGTGCGCAGGGCTTTTACATCATCCTCCGTTACCTCACGGGGCGTCCAGCTGGAGCCGTGGGCCGAGCCAAACCGGATGAGGTTTGCAATGCGGTTGACCAGCACCGTGGTCTTGCCGCTGCCTGCGCCTGCCAGGATCAGCAGCGGGCCGCTGGTGGTAAACACCGCCGCGCGCTGCATCTCGTTCAGGCGGCCAAACTGCTTTTCAATGTAGGTATCGCGCAGTTTACAAAATTCCTGTTGAAGATTGGTTGCCATGGTTTCACCTGTTCATTTCATCAGAATCATACAAGGTATAGTATAACACAAAAGTGCCTGGTTTGACAGTGCTTTGGGCACAAAAAACGCCCACCCACAGCGCTGCCATGGGTAGGCGGAAAATATTTTTCAGGAAGCTCTTAGCCGAAGATGTTGATGAGGATACCAGCAGCAACGGCAGAGCCGATCACGCCGGCCACGTTGGGGCCCATGGCGTGCATCAGCAGGAAGTTGGAGGGGTTCTCGCTCTGGCCCACTTTCTGAGAAACGCGGGCAGCCATAGGCACGGCGGAAACGCCTGCGGAACCGATCAGCGGGTTGACCTGGCCGCCGGTGAGGGCGTACATCACCTTGCCGCACAGGACACCTGCAGCGGTACCAAACGAGAAAGCGATCAGGCCCAGCACGATGATGAACAGGGTGCGGGAGTTGAGGAACGTGTTGGCGGAGGTGGTGCAGCCGACAGACAGTGCCAGGAAGATGGTGATAATGTTCATCAGCTCATTACCAGCGGTCTTCTGGATACGATCGACAACGCCGCACTCTTTCATCAGGTTGCCCAGCATCAGCATACCGACCAGAACGGCGGCATCGGGCACGATGAGGGAGACGATGATGGTGACCATGATGGGGAAGATGATCTTCTCGG
>OOAZ01000655.1_pt1 | contig 28862 bp, 38 predicted proteins | sample 1671221 | NCBI WGS metagenome assembly OOAZ01 (sample SAMN06348134, study PRJEB24527) | human gut metagenome | biome: human gut; feature: ankylosing spondylitis patient; material: feces | host: Homo sapiens | place: China | collected 2015-10
GATGGAGAGCCTCTTGGCGGTAAAGCAAGTGCTGAATCAGACTTTGCTACAGAAGATGATGACGATTTCCTTTCATAATCTCAGGTAACACACAACATACGGGTGGCAGGGGAACTTCCCCCTGCTGCCCCATTTTTATATAAAAGGAGCCAAATTATGCAAATTCCAGAACGTATCCAAAAACTCTCTATTGATCTTGAAACTTACTCCAGCGTCCCAATCAAATCCGGGGTGTATCCCTATGCTGAATCCCCGGATGCTGAACTGCTGCTCTTTGGATATTCCATCAATGATGAGCCTGTCATTGTAGTAGATCTCACAAACGGCGAAACCATCCCGGATTATGTGCTGCAGGCTCTCACAGAAGATTCTGTTGTAAAATGGGCCTTCAATGCTTCATTCGAACGTATCTTTCTCTCCTACTGGCTTAAGCGCAACCATCCTGAATACTTTAAAAGCTACAGTATCCCGGAGGATTCTGTTGGTAATTATCTGAATCCCTCGGCTTGGAAATGCAGCATGATCTGGTCAGCCTATATGGGACTTCCGCTCTCTCTGGAAGGTGTCGGTGCTGTACTTGGTCTTGAGCAGCAGAAATTGAAAGAAGGCAAAGACCTCATCCGTTACTTCTGTGTTCCATGCAAAGCCACAAAATCCAATGGTGGCCGGACAAGGAACATGCCATCGGATGCTCCTGAGAAATGGGAGCTGTTCAAAAAATATAATAAACGTGATGTGGAGGTTGAGATGTCCATTCAGCAGCGTCTCTCCCACTTCCCGGTACCAGACCAGGTATGGGACGAATACCACATAGACCAGGAGATCAATGACCGTGGTATCTTACTCGACATGGACGTTGTCACAAACGCGATCAAATTCGATGCTTTCAGCCGTGCCAGACTCATGGGTTCCTTGAAGGATAAAACAGAACTGGAAAATCCAAACTCCGTAGTACAGATGAAGGACTGGCTCGCATCCAAAGGTGTGGAAACAGAATCTCTCGATAAAAAGGCGGTCATCGAAATGCTCAAGACCGTCCCATCCGATGTCGCAGATATCCTGAAGCTCCGGCAGCAGCTTGCTAAATCTTCTGTAAAGAAATACCAGACCATGCAAAACTCTGTATGTGCGGATGACCGTGCAAGAGGAATGTTCCAGTTCTATGGAGCCAACCGATCCGGCAGATGGGCGGGTCGCATTATACAATTGCAGAATCTTCCTCAGAACCATCTGCCTGATCTGGAGGATGCAAGAGATATCGTAAAATCCGGGGATTATGAACTCATGAACATTCTCTACGATGATATCCCTGATACACTCTCACAGCTAATCCGTACCGCCTTCGTACCAAAACCGGGATACAAATTCTGTGTTTCTGACTTCAGTGCTATCGAGGCCAGGGTCATCGCATTCCTTGCAAAAGAGAACTGGCGAATGGATGTATTCCGAAATAACGGAGATATCTACTGTGCTTCTGCATCCGCCATGTTTCATGTTCCAGTTGAAAAGCATGGTGTCAACGGGCATCTCCGTCAGAAAGGCAAGATTGCCGAGCTGGCACTTGGCTATGGTGGCTCAGTTGGTGCTTTGACCGCCATGGGTGCCTTAGATATGGGATTGAAAGAAGAAGAATTGCAGCCACTGGTTGATTCCTGGAGAAATGCCAACCCGAACATCGTGCAGTTCTGGTGGGATGTTGACCGTTGTGTTAAAACAGCCATCAAACAGCGTACTGCTACAGAAACCCACAGCATTCGGTTCGTATACCAAAGTGGCATGTTATTTATCACACTCACATCCGGCAGGCGTCTCAGCTATGTAAAGCCTAAGATCGGTGAGAACAGATTTGGTGGGGAGTCCGTGACTTACGAAGGAGTCGGTACCAATAAAAAATGGGAACGCATCGAATCTTATGGTCCCAAGTTCGTGGAGAATATTGTCCAGGCCATCAGTAGGGATATCCTCTGTTATGCCATGCGTACTCTCTCTCACTGTTTTATTGTCGGACATGTACACGATGAGCTGATCATCGAAGCCCCAATGGATGCCGATCTCGATACGATCTGCAAACAGATGGGCAGAACCCCTGACTGGATCGAAGGATTGCTGCTTCGTGCCGATGGATATGAAACAGCATTCTATAAAAAAGACTAATCTCGCAAAAGAACCCCGATGGTATCGTGCTTACCGTTGGGGTTCCTCTGTTTATCTTATTTGTAATTTTTCATTTTTCTTCCAAGCTCTGACAATGCATCATCTTTACGACCTCGTAAGGTTCTTCTTGAGATGCCAAGCTCCTCAGCGACTTTACGCTGGGATTCTCCCTGTGCCACCATCTGGCAGGCACGAAGCTTTTCTTCCGTAAGATCACTCAGTGCATCATTCAGTGCGTTGATCACTACTTTATATGCAAGGATTTCTTCTGGATTCGTTGAATTATCCGCTGGGTTATGACCATCTTCCAACATCTTCTCATAGGAATCCTCTTTATCACTCTTTGCTTTCTGATCACGCATATCTTTTTTCATCCAGGCACTATATGTACGATTCATCAGATCCGCTTCTTCCTGTGTATCCGCATTGAAGACTGCATAATAATGTTTCATCCGACCTGGAAGTGCAATGTGTGCGATTGGAACATCCTGACTCTTATAATACTTCAGAGTGACTTCGTCTCCATCATCAATCGGTACAAAATAAGGGTGTGCGTAATTAAGTGCTGCTGTGTTTGTAGTTACGTCATTGTTTTTTACTAAATTTGCCATAGATTGTCCTCTTTCCGCCGTTCAGCGTTCGCACTGAGCGAGGACAATCCGTCTGATGGCACGACAACAAGACGAGATACCATAGAATTTTAGGAATTCCCTTTACAGGTAAATTCAAAATTCTATGTATATCCTCGCCCAATGTCGGCCGCCATTTGGCTTACAATATTTTTTTATGAACATCTTGGATGTTCAGATAGCATCACAGGATCTGTGAAACCATCTCAGAATCCAAAATCGTATTTTCCTTACACTTAATTCTTCTCTTTTTGTTTTTGATTTTTTTATAAAATTTGCATTCACAACTGAAGCATCATTTCTACCTATTTTCCATTTCCATAATCGTAACAAATGGTGTATGATATATTCAAAAATCGAATAAACATATTTTTTATGAATAAATACAATTTAGAAAGGGATTGATTATGACAAATTACGATGACAATATTCTCATTCAGAATATCCATAAACTCATGAAAGATAACAATATTACCCAACAACAACTTGCTGACATCCTTTGCATGTCCCAATCAAATGTGAGTAAAGCACTCAGTAAATCTGACAAGAAAAGTTTTACCTTGGATCAAGTAGTTGGCATAGCAAAACACTTCCACGTTTCCATTGACATGCTGATTGGAAATGTCCAGGCACAGGATCATGATATTAGCCCAAGAGCTATAGGGGAGTATTTTGTTCGCCTTATCGAACACAAAGATATCAACATTTTCAAACACCCCGTAGAAGAAGAAATCTATTCTGTGGACTATGATCCAATTACCGGCTACCCTAACTGTATCCATCAGAAAAAAATCGTAAACTATAATGCCTTCTACTTTCCTGCATACTGGTATGTACCCGAAGGCATATCTGATCATGAAACCAGTGAACTATATTCAGAAATGACAAGCTGCGGTAATGATACCCGACACTATCAAACAAATAAATTTTTTCATCAGTTCCTTCAAATTCATAAACTCTACGAACAAAAGGCTCTCGAGGAAGAAACTTATCGGACAGTCGTAGCGGATCTACTTAAACACCTTAAAGAATAAAAAAAGCCGAGGTAGAAGTAAGTTGATAACCATTCCGGTTATTACTTAACATCCACCTCGGCTTTGATACATTATGATCGGCACTTCTAGGTAAACACTATATTTATTGTTATCGGACTGCACACCTTTGGCAATCACAAAATCTTCTAGAATTTTAAACTATATTCTGGAAGCTCTCTTCTATAAAACTCTCGGTTCAATTCATCAAGCGTTGTATAACCTACTATTTCCTCGCCCTTGAAAGTTGCCAGAGCCTTCTGCCCATTGATTATAGAAGGAATGCCCTGAACCATTTTTCGACCATGTACAGTATATAAACGGTCCATATTTGTATTCTTCTTTTTTCCCATTCACTGTCCTCCTTAATTAAACGGTAACTCTCCATCATCTGACCAGTCATCTTTCATAAATGAATCAATAGCAGCCATTACATCACTATTGATTTGCGGGTGCTTCATCTGGTTCCTCACTGTTTCAAATAAAGTAACTACCAATGGAGCTACTGAAGTTTGATCTTGTGAAGTTATCAGAACCTGACTTCCTTTATATGGTACATATATCCATGCTTCAATTGCTCTTGCATTTGGATCACATACACTGTGAACACTTTTTTCTATATCCATCAAATAAAGTATTGTTCCATTCTTAAGCCTTAAATTGAAACAGTCATCAGCTATCACTGTATGAAGTCCAAACGTTTTAGAATTAAAAACAATTCGAGTTACATGATCTGGATATTCTGTTTCATTTTCTTCCCAAAATGTTTCTTCCGAAAACAATGGATGCCATATTTCACCATTGTATCCAGGCTCTATGTTATTAAGGCTGGCGGCTACTTGACGATTCCAATTCAATTTATCTGCAATTGTATCTTCTTTTAATTTATCAAAAAATTTTACTATATACTGCTCCGTAGGAGTAAGACCTGCAAGATTAACACTAACAAGTGTATCCAAACTTACTTTAAGAAGTTTTGCGGCCGTGACGATAAATTCAACACTTGGCTCAGAAGTATTCCCTTCTTTCTCCAGGCGAGACATATATCCAAGACGTATACCTGCTTCTTTTTCAATTTGCCCAATCTTTACATCTGGATTCAACCGCAGCAATTCCCGTATATTCGAAAAACAAAGCGTTTTATTAAAATTCTTATGCTTCTCTAATAACTCACCAAGAACTTCATAATACGCATTTATTCTATCTAGTGTTCTTTTTAGGTGATCGTAGTTTTTTTCCAATTCAGCTGAAAAAACATCACTATCTTCTGTTTTAATCAGTATATCACCCGGGGTTGATGTACTTCTATCATCTAGCTTGCAAATCTCATTCTCAGTATCCGCAATCTTTCCATTAATAGAAGTCATCTCCGATTCAAGTTCATTTCTCTTTTCAGAAATATCCTGTTCAGTTGTAAGCCCTAATCTCGCCTCTTCAACGAACTCCTGTAGATCTTTCATGTTCATTGCGAATCCTCCTTATTTTTGTTTCATTATGCAATCATTATACATTATTTTCATCTTTTGTCAATATATGCGATATTTTTTTGTGTTTGTATTTATTTGCAATTTGCATCTAACTTTGCATATTCATTTGCATTTATTTAAAAATGTTGCATTTTATATTGACAAGATGAAGTTTTGCATATATACTTTCATTGTAACTTCATCAAACTTCATTCGCATAATAACATCAAGATGAAGTTTCGTCAATACTTTCAATGAAGTTGATGAAGTTTTAAAAATATTTTCTGGAAAGGAAGGGCTACCATGACATTTTCCGACAAAATTAAAGTATCAAGAGAACTCTGCAATTTAACCCAGCAACAGCTCGCTGATAAAGTTGGCGTATCAAAGCGTACAATCGCTTCCTATGAAACAACCAATGCAAAAGCACGGTCATCTACTATGAGGAAACTGGCGGTAGCACTGAATGTATCCTATGATTATCTGGCCTATGAGTATATTACTGATCCCAAACAGGGAATTGAAAAAATGCATCATATCGAAGCAGCCAGAAATTTATATGGAAATAAGGCTGCCAATGAAGTGGATGAACTTCTTGAACGTAATGCCGCCCTTTTTGCGGGCGGTGAATTGAGTGAAGAAGCCAAAGACGCCTTTTTTACTGCTGTTACTAAAGCATACTTGGAATGTAAAGAAAAAGCTAAAAAAACCTACGGGCGAAAATAATAAATCCATTTTTAACACACCCTGTCTAATGCTAACTATGGAAAAGAGGGATCTGAATGAACGCAGATTATATCTGCCGAGAAGTAAAGCGGCTAAAGAAAAAATATCGTGAAACGGACCCGTTCAAACTGTGTAATGCAATGGGAATCGTGCTTTTATATACACCAATGGGAAATTACCCAAGTGCCTGCAAGGGCTTTTTTCTGGTTCAAAGCAGAATACGCTCTATTACCATTAATAGCGATCTTCCAGAATCCATTCAACGCATCATTGTCACACACGAACTTGGTCATGCTGTTCTTCATACAAAAGCTACTGGGGTGAACACATTTCACGATTTTGAACTGTTCGACAATACATCAACTATGGAATATGAAGCTAACATATTTGCCGCAGATTTCTTGTTAGATGATGAAGATGTCTTGGCGAGACTAAACGAAGACATTTCATTCTTCGGTGCTGCCGCTTTACTAAGAGTTCCACCTGAACTCTTAGACTTTAAGTTTCGCCTCATGAAACGGAATGGGTACAAATTGATAGACCCTCCTTTAATGGCAAACGGTAACTTTCTCAAAAATGTAAAAACAGAAGTTTGTAATAAATATTAAACTTTGATATTTCCAGCTTTTTTATTTAGAATTGAGCAGTATATTTCAACCATATTAAATTCAAGGATTAAAAGGAGATTTCATGGCTAGAGAAACCACACCAAAATCAATTACAGATACGATATGTACCTTTTGCCAAAATATATCTTCAACGGATTCGCCTTCCTTCATACAGGTACATCCATTTCCTGGAATGCAGGTTAACGAGTGTTTTCCTAATGTACAAAAAGTACTCAAAAAATTAGGCGGCAGATCAATTACCGGATGGGCTATATGGCAATGGGCTAACATTATGATAGAGGCGGAAGCCCATGCCATTTGGGAATCTCCGGATGGTCAGTTGATAGATGTGACTCCGCATAACTATGAAGAAAAAACTATTCTCTTTTTACCGGATAGTTCTGTAAATTATGCTGGAACACCTATCCCAAATCATCGGCTTTCCCTGACAGATTCTCCTTTAGTTATAGAGCTGATATCCCTCTTTAACCAGCGAGATCAAATTGCAGCCAACAGCTCCGGTCAAACATACACTCTCCCTATAGAACTTTGCAAACGTATTAGTGAAATTCAGCAATCACTTCATCGGGTTGTTGGTAGAAACGATCCTTGCCCATGTGGTTCTGGTCTGAAATATAAAAAGTGTTGTGGACACTATAATTGAAATAAGATATTATATCGGGCAGGAGGCAAATAATTATTTTATTTACCTCCTACCACACCACCTGGCATACGGTTCCGTACCAAGGCGGTTCTTTAGTTTTCATAGACTACCGGATAATAGTCAAGCCTACGCCGTTTGTTTCTTGTAATTCTGAAATTTCCATTGCATAACGGTAATTCCTCTCGTATTTTTAATCCTTTCAACCGTGTCCGCACCGAAGCTAAAATTTTCACGCCACTCAAATAATTTATGACATTTATCAAGATATAAAATTCCTGTAACAACACATATTGGCGAACTCACACATACATATATACTTTAATTAGATTTCTCTGGAAATGAACGCCGACGTTTCAAATATTTTCTCATTATTGTTCTCATAATTAATCCCACAAAAAATTCAGCGGTCAATATATTATTGCCGCTGAGTAATAATTTATTTTTCTAATACCTTTTTAATTGCAATAGCAATTTCATATGCAAGATTAACAGGAACAGCATTGCCAATCATTTTATATGCGTTGTTTGTATCCTCGTAAATAAACTTAAAATCATCAGGAAATCCTTGTACTCTAGCCACTTCACGAATCGTCATTCTTCTATAAAGATGCTCTTTTCCCTCCACAAAACGGCAATCATTTTTATCAAATTTTACCATTTTAGGTGCTTGAGGATGCAACTGACACTGTCTTCCCGATGCTTGAACAGTAAAAGCCTGCTCATCCCACCCTTTTACACGATTACGACTCATGAAAATAGGAGAATAGGCTCCTGTAAAATACTCATTATTATTGATTGCTTCAGGATTATGATGATTCTTCGGACCAGAAGGAACTGCCGTATCTTGTAAATCCCAAATGATATCTCGAAGCGTAATTTTCTTTTCATCGTCCTCTGTTGATCCTTTAGGAAATTCAAAATCAACATGAAGATCCTTTCTAAACCCAATATAAAAAACTCTCTTTCTTTCTTCTGCAACACCATAGTTCTTTGCATTCACAAGCGTAAGTGAAACATCGTATCCAGCCTCCTCAAACAATTTTAGAATGTTTTGTACGGCTTCAGAATGTCTGTTTGCAAGCATTCCACTTACATTCTCTGCTAAAAAGAACTTAGGCTTGAACTCAGTGAGAATCCTGATATAATCAAAAAATAACTGTCCTCGTGCATCTTCTATTCCCTTAAGTGCCCCCGCTTCAGACCATGACTGGCAAGGTGGACCTCCAATAATACCATCCACTTCCCCTCGAATAAATGGTACTATATCTGCTTTTGTAATTTGTCTGATATCGCCCTCAATCAGATTTGTTTTAGGATGATTAGTTTTGAATGTTTCCCAAATGGTTTTATCAAACTCATTTGCGACGGGGATATCAAATCCAGCTCGTTCAAATCCTAAATCAAGTCCTCCGCAACCGCTAAATAGGCTAATTAAATTCATGTATGACTCTCCTCTCTTTGGGGTATAGTGAGTATAGATCTAAATCCCCCAGATAGCAACTCCTTAATGCTTTCTTGGAATAAGAATATTATAGTTTGTTTCCAAATCGTCAAGAATATGGTTATGGTTTAAGCAAGTTGGCTCAACTGGTATAAAACGACCTAAAGAAAAAAGCTGCTTAGGATCTGTAATTATAGTTAATGTATCAAGACCCTTATATGGCAAGAATCTGGTATAAACATTCTTTCCTCGATTCGTCCCTTCAGTCATAGGATTAATAGGTCTATGTGCAACCTTAAAATTCTCTGTTGCCGCATTAACGGTATCCACTGTAATTGCGTCAATACTTCTAAGTAATCCAGAAATATCTCTTGCACTTGTATTAGCAATATACATACAATTTGCAACAGAAACTCCTGTGCCAAAACCACGTGCGACAGTCAATATATCATCTGTAGTAAAAATATCCGTAAAATTTTGACCTGTACGTCCAGTTCTACGACCAAAACATATGCTAACGCCAACGTAAGGTGCTGTCGCTGTTTTTGCCCATTCATTTGCAAAAGCTGTAGATGCTGCTGTCATTCTGTCAAACGCAGTTCTTCCAAACTCCATCAAAAATCGCTTATGCCCGTACCAGTTTCCGAAATAATCTGCATTCATTAATTTTGCCGAAATCTTAATTGGTTCTGAATTTTCCAAATAAATAACAACATCAGTTTTATTCTTTTTATCTAAACTACCAATTCCCTCAGCCCAAAGAATTTTTGCGCCCGGTTTTACTCCCTCAGCAACCAACCATGTCGGAATATCAAGCGGAAGGCATTCTCCTTTATGTAAATTTACCATTGTTACAATTTCACGTTCAAATGCATCCGATGCTTTAGACATATATGTTTACCCCTTTATTGAATCTTTCCATACTATAAAAAAGCCCTTCCAGAAAATAATATTTAACTGGTAATGGGCAAAATATAGAGAGTATATTATATCAAATATGTACATAAAATACCAGTACTCAAATATGAAAATGATAATGTTTTATCTTGCAAAAATTTATGTTTATAAATATTCCATCTCGCGTTCTAACAATATTTTATTCATTCGAAGTATCCTTTTGGTATCCTTAACCAACTCATATATCACTCTTTTTTCATAAGAACTACAATCCTCCAGCAGCAGCCCCAATTCATTCTGATATATCTTTCGGTTTCTTACCTGATTTCCCCCGAGCAGTTCATCTATTGAAATTTCAAGTGTTTCTGCGATCCCAACCAGCGTCTGCAAACTCGGCTGTTTTTTTCCATGCTCAATCTGACTCAGATATTGTGCTGTTGTCCTGCAATGCTCTGCCAATTCCACCTGAGTCATAAACTTCTGCTCACGAATTTCCTTTACCCTTCTTCCAATTAAAACATAATTCAATGCCATTTCTTTTTCCTCCTATAAAAAATTTCCATAGGAATATTAGTCTATCGGCTAATAGTTAGATAGTAGTCTATTTCTTTCTTAGACTAAGCCAGATAAAATGGTTGCATAATATAGACTATAAGCTAATTTTAGGAGTAGAAATGGATCCATTTTTAATAGATCTCGGAAAACGCATTCACGATACCCGCCTGAAGCAAAACATGAGTCAGATGGAGCTTGCCGAGAAATCACAATTACATCCAACATATATCAGCCAAATTGAACATGGTAAAGCTAACTTAAGCGTCACTGTTTTTCGCCGTTTAACTGAAGCACTGCAAGTTTCTGCAGACTGGCTTCTCCAGGCAGATGTACCAACAACGAACGACCTGCTTGCACAGGAAGTTGCTGCCCTTCTCTCCGACTGCTCCACCACAGAACGAAAAGCCTTGCTTAAAGTTTTGCAGGAGATGAAATCATCCTTCCGTGAAATTTCATCGCTGCAATCATAAATACAGCAAAATAATTCTCTTATACATCGACCACAGGTTTACTATTAACCCGTGGTCGATTTTATTTTTTCTTTCAAATTTTATAATAGTATCGAAGAACAAATAAAAAGGAACTGTTCACATGAAAGAAAATGAAGAAAAATTAAGCAGCACTGCTGCCCAAAAGGAAAAAATACGGCAACGCTATCGTGGTGTCAATTCCGATGAATTGGATGTCATTCCAGCCATTCCACAGACAAATTTTTACGAAGATCAGCGTGAAAAAAGAGTTGCCGTATATGCTCGTGTTTCAACGGACGACCCACGACAGACCTCTTCTTATGAATTGCAGAAGAATCACTATCAAGATGTTGTCAGTAGACACCCTGGCTGGAAACTAATCGAAATCTATGCGGATGAAGGAATTTCCGGCACTTCTCTGCAACACCGAGATGCCTTTGTCCGTATGATTGATGACTGTAAAGCTGGAAAAATTGATTTGATCGTAACTAAAAGCGTATCCCGATTTGCCAGAAATGTTCTGGACTGTATTGGCTATGTACGAAAACTGGCAGCAATGACTCCTCCCATTGGAATTTTCTTTGAAACAGAAAATATCTACACACTGAATGCCAACAGCGAAATGAGTCTATCATTCATTTCCACCCTGGCCCAAGAGGAAAGCCACAATAAAAGCGAAATTATGAATGCTTCTATCGAAATGCGATTTCGACGTGGAATTTTCCTTACACCACCACTTCTTGGATATGACCAGGATGAGGATGGTAATCTTATCATCAATGAAGAGGAAGCTAAAACAGTACGTCTAATCTTCTTTATGTACTTGTACGGATATACCTGCCAGGAAATTGCAGACACATTAACCAAACTTGGCCGTCTGACCAAAAAAGGAAACAGCGTATGGGCTCCAGGCTCCATACTGCAAATCCTCCAAAATGAACGACATTGTGGCGATGTTCTTTCCCGTAAGACCTGGACCCCAAGTTACCTGGATCATAAATCCAAAAAGAACCGTCAGGATCGGAATCAATATCTTCAGAGGAATCATCATGAAGCAATCATCTCGCGAGATGATTTCATTGCAGTACAACGGCTGATTACCAATGCCAAATATGGAAATAAAGGAATTTTACCAGAATTACAAGTAATTACAGAAGGAATTCTCTGTGGGTTTGTTTCCATCAATCCCAGATGGTCCGGCTTCAAAGCAACAGATTACCGCTTAGCCTCTGAAAGTGTTTCTGTACCCTCAGAATCAACAGAGCCATCTGTTTTTCATGCAAGCCAAGGTGAACTGGATTTGCGTGGATATGAGGTTGCTAGAGCACAATTTTTCAATACCGGAAATAAGCTCTGCCTGACTTTTTCTGTCACAAATTTTAAATTCACTCAGGAGTGTATCCGAAAATTCAATACACCTTATGTAGAGATTCTGGTTAAACCTTCTACTATGCTTCTGGCCATTCGCCCAGCTACAAAAGAACATAAAAATGCCATCCAATGGAGCAAGCGAACCAATGGTGTCGATATTTGTAAAACAGTTGCCGGACGTGCAATCCTCCCAAATTTATATGAACTTTTTGGATGGGATGTCCGAAAGAAATACCGTGTAACCGGAGTAAAGAAACAATATGGGGCTGATGCAATTCTGCTCTTTGATATTTCAGATGCAGAAATACTGATCCCGCACACTGAACTTCCGAAGCAGGCACTTTCCGAAAACAATGATTCTCCTAATATGCCATCCAAACCTCTTGGTACCACAAAAACGGTTCTTGCTTATCCTTTATCCTGGACACGCTCTTTCGGCAACAACTATTATCGCCAGGCTCAGGCAGATGAACTTTCAAGAGGTCTTGATGGAAAAGACGAAAATGTTCAAGCCCAAGGAACACCTTATTATCCAGAACCACCACTAAACACAACCAGCAAAGATGAGATCAAACGAAATATCGATTCCATGTTGGAAAATATGACACAGGAGGAAATACATGAACGAACAACAAGCAAAGAATGAAATGGAAATTACAGACATTCCAGATTTCAACTTCGATGGTTACCAGGTAGTCAGAGGAGAATTTTTCGCCCACCTGTATGAACCATCAATTACTTTTAACAGCTATAAAGTTGCTGTAAATACAGCCTGTATTCGCAAGATACCAAATTTTGATTTCATTCAGATTTTGGTACATCCAGAGAAGAAAAAACTTACTGTACGCCCCTGCTCTGAAGACGAGAAAGATTCCTTTCGTTGGTGCTCTGCTACAAAGAAACGTACTCCAAAACAAATTACCTGCCGTCCATTTTTTGCCAAAATTGCCAGTCTCATGGACTGGAATCCTGACTATCGCTACAAGATGCTCGGTAAGCTCGTCCGATCCAACGGAGAACTTTTCTTTGTTTTTGATTTAAATAGTGCTGAGATTTTCCGGCGTACTATAAACGATGATGGCAAAGTGAGAAGCTCCCGCACTCCGGTTTATCCTGAAAGCTGGAAGAATCAGTTTGGACTTTCTGTTGAGGAACATAAAAAAGCAATGCAGATCAACTTTTTTGATGATTATGCCGTCTTCTCTTTACAAGCTGAACCGCCAAAAACTAAAATTCCTATCAACAATCCCGAAATAAAAGAAAGTGAGGCAAATCCTTATGAACAATCCACCATTACCGCTCCAATCCCAGGAACCTCGAAAAACGATGGCACGCTCTTACCAACCTACAGTCGTAATTGATATGCGTCACAACCGTATTCGAATCCATAAAAATACTCTCCACATACTTGGAAATCCTAACTATATTCAGTTGCTTGTCAATCCCGAACAGCAAACATTTGCCATTCGCTGTTCTTCTTCCCAAGACTATCTATCGCACCGGATAAAATGGCAATTAATATCAGGCAAGCAATGCTGCGAAATTTACAGTAAACAATTGATGGAAGTCATGAGTAACTCCTTTTTTTCTTTAAAGAACCAGCAGGCTTATCGCATTACTGGACAATTTTTTGCCAAAGAACAGCTTGCTCATTTTTCAATTAAAGAATCCGTCCGCATAGGAGGCAGCGAATCCTTATGAGTAGAAGACCCCATTTCGATAATTTAAAATTCGATCCTGAATATCAAAATATGAAACCTTACTTCACAAGTGACGAATATAACGATCTGGAACAAGATATTTTAAAGAATGGATGTAAAAATCCTATTGTAGTTTCCTGCAGAATCATTCTGGACGGCTATAAACGCTATTCCATCTGCAAAAAGCACCACATTAAATGCCCCATCAAATCCTTCAATTCTTCTTTTCGTGAAGAACGCACCGCCTGGGTGTGTCGCAATGAATTGACTCGACCGGGGCTTTCTGAAGGATATCGCAAATATTTTCTTGGATGCTTATATCTTGCTCAAAAAATTGTTTTTCGTAAAAAATACCCTGCCCAGAACCAAGCCACTCCAGACAACCAGAAACGACCACCTATTGATCGACCGGAAGGACAACGGAATTATACCTCTGCTGTGATTGGAAAAGAATATGGTATTTCTTTTACTTCTGTCTACAAGTACAGTGTGTACGCAACTGATATGGATAAAGTTAAATCGAAATCTCAGATTATTGCACGGCAAATATTAACAGACAAGGTACTGGTATCTTTAAATACCATATCCGTCCTCGGCACCCTGCAATCATCAGAATTGCTAAAACTGGAACCACTTTTCGTTTCTCCTGATAGTCTCCGAATCCAAATGACTGACATCGAACATTTGCTTTACCATAAGCGTCCTGTTCCAAAACCAGTCATCAAAGACATCTCTCCGGCAATTAAGCAAGTACCTGAATATGATCCAGATGCGGAAATATCCAGTTTAACTTTGACCATCCCATCTTGGGTCAGCTCAATTCAACGAACAACTGACCGAACTGATTTTTCCAGCATCACAGAGTCTGCTAACCGTAAACTGAAGCTTCAACTGCTCAATCTACAGTCTGCCATTCTTACACTGGACGATATCATAAAGGAGAAAACACATGAATGAACTAAATCCATATGTACCAAATGTTCACTTTGAACAAATAGCAATTAAAAATCTGGTATCCAACCAGGAATACCAAAGAAACTTGTCCATCAAACATGTACAAAAGGCGGCTGCCAATTTTGACCTTTATCAGATCAATCCCGTCAAAGTCAGCAAGCGCGATGGTCTAAACTATGTTTTCAACGGTCAGCATACAATTGAGATTGTTGCTCTGGTTTCCGGATCACGCGACACACCAGTTTGGTGCATGGTTTACGATGATCTGGAATATCAACAGGAAGCAGATATTTTTGCCAATCAGATGAAATATACCAAACCATTGCTTCCCTACGAAATTTTCATGGCAAATATCGAGGCTGGAAGTGATAAACATATCCTTATCCAGACTCTGGTAGAATCCTATGACCTGCAGATCACCTCAAGCGCACACCCCGGTGGCATCTGTGCTGTGGCTACCTTGGAAAGTATCTATGACCGCTATGGATATCATACACTTGATCGGACACTTCGTCTCATCATCGGAACATGGGAAGGTGCCCCTTTATCTTTTACTGCAAATATGCTAAATGGCGTTTCTCGCCTAATCAACTGCTTTAATGAAGAACTCAAAGATGATCTTTTCAAAGAAAGGCTCGGTCGACTATCCGTGAAGGAGGTTAGCCGTACTGCCCGTGATCGCCGTGCAGGATCACTTGGTTTCGCTGAAGCACTGCTCCTATTTTATAACAAAAAAAGTCACAACCCTCTTGGTCTTGAAAAGCTCTATACCAATAAAACTAAGCGCGTGAAAATGTTGGAAGCTGAACAGCAAGCTGCTCAAGCATTGCAAACTGATAATTATACTGGGTCAGATCCTTCTGGAACACAGATGGAAATGTTTACCGAAAATACATCTACAGTTTCAACAGAACTGTAAGGACGAAAATAACCTCTCACGTTCATACGCAAGAGGTTATTTCCTTATCAAATATTTCTTATTTTCTCCGATGCTAAATCTTTTACCACATAACTTCCATCATTGATGGATTCGAGTTTCCTTTTTACCGCATCAAGCAAATATAAAATCTGATTTTTATTATTCCATAGCTTTTCTCTGTCAATTCCATTCTCATGACCATGAGAATCAATATGATAACAGCTACTATATAAATGACAACATTCAAAATTTAAACTAGTCAATTCTGCATCATTATCTATAATACTAATTCCTGTCAGTGGCTTTCCAGTTCTGCTATCGCTTTTCCAAATCGGACCTTGTAAATAGTTCAATAGCAATTTTACTATTTTCGGTCGCTGTGCCTGCGTTCCTGTGCCACCTTGTCTCTTGGCTCCATTTGTACTGCCAAATCCACCGTGATAACCTGCACCCATTAGGCACTCACCGCCTTTCGGCTAATAGCATAATCGCTATCATACTGGCAAATCATTATACCAGCATTCTGATAAGTACCAAATATGTCATCAGGTGCTTTTCCATAAACAATAATTCGATGTGGTTCCAGTTTATGAACAATGTATTCCATTCCCTGTTTAAAATACATTCTGTCAACACGCCCTTTTATACATCCATGTGACCCAACAGCAATTGTACTTCCCTTACTGATTCCATCACAGCAAAATGCAAATGATCGTTCATCTGCAAATCTGATGTTAGGAATAACTGTAATACCATTTGTCTGCAACCAATGACCAATTGCTCGGTTACGATATGTGTTCCACTGCTGCATAACAAGCGGCATATCGCGGTATAAACTAAAATCAGGACTGATAACCCCATCAAACTTTTTCAGAATCGGCAAATAACGATTAGGATTATTCCAGATTCTTTCAAAGTTTACATCATCCTCATAGAAATGTACAAAGTTACCATACTCTTTGCTTCGTACTGCTTTTGAAAATGTAATTACATCTTTTGGAACAGCATCTTCAGCCTTAATACAAGGCATTTCCAAATTGCCATCATAGCTGGCATTCTTTACCAGAAACGCATGAAAAACATCTTTACATCCGCTTCTATTAATATTTTCTTTTGCCATAAATACATTATAGCCTTTCCGGGGATCTTGAGAAAACGGCATAAAATCCCCACTTTGTTTTTATGAATTTACCGTTTTCTATTGAACTTTGTTCCGCTACTTGCTATAATGTATTGACTAGATACGAATAGCAATATTCGGAAATTAATCTCTATAGCTTGCGCCAACAAGTTATAGGGATTTTTTCTTATTTTGAATTACTACATTCATTAGGCATTCCCCCTATCAATTGATGTGTTTATATTGGCAGCGTGCCGCATCATAAGACACACCACATTCCGAAACAATTTCTTCTATAGAACATCCTTTCATAAGATGTTCTGCCACCAGTAACTCTCCTGCAAAGCATTTCGCCTGCCACTCAGGATCACGGAAGGCTTCTACCTCTCTTCGCGAGAAATTTCTTTCCAGCTTGAAGCCACAAAAACATAATGTAAAGAAATGTCCGAGTTCATGTGCAATTGTCATTCTGTCTCTTCCGACACCATCGCAAGCTCCATCATACACGCTTTCCTTGATACGGATATGTCCTGTTCGCACATCCGTATCTGCATGAGTGCCAATTGGTAACTCACTATCTTCGACAACCTCATAGCTAAAATTATCAAAGACTTCTGCCAGTACGTCCAGTAATTCTGTAATTGGAAAATACTTCTCATTTTCCAGTTTCAGATACCTTCTCAGCATTCTTGCAAGTTCCCTAAGCTGAAGTCTGGATTTTGGTTCAACAATATATTCCGTCAAACTACTCCTCCTTGCCCTTCCGCTTCAGGATATCAAAAATTTTCCGGCTTGTTTCTTCATCCAGAGTATCAAAATGTCTCGCAAAGGAAATAGCAAGCTCACGATTTCCCATTGATGCATTTTTAATATTTAACTCTACAGTTTCTCCAGATTCAATAACAGCTACTTGTAACTCTTCTTTCTGTACTTCAGAAAGATTATACAAACCAGCCAGTTTTTCATTCCATCCATCCGGCATTTTCTTTTTGCCATTTTCTACGGCAGACAAAAAAGCTGATGAAACTCCCAGTCTTTCTGCCATCGTTTTTAATTTTTCTCCATGATCCAACCTAAGTTCTCTCAAGAACCTTCCTAAGCTCGTTGTCATAGCATTTCCTCCTTAACCTGATCAGGTTAATTTTATTATATTCCAATTTTCAATTTTGTCAACCTTTTTTGGTTAATTTTTTATGGGGATAAAAATAGACAAGATAGTATCCGTCTTTCGATAGATTGCTCTTGTCTATTACCATTCCTTATTACTAAACTGCTTCAAACATTATGTGCCTTCACTTATTTTCCAAAAGCAGCAATACGTCTTTCATACCAGCCTGATAAAGATAATCTCCACAACACAGCCAGCGATTATTGACTGCCGTCACATAACGATCAACCAATTTACACTCCTTTGATGATAAATTCAATTTTTTTAGTTCTGCTTCGCTTTCCGCTTCCTCCCTAATACATTCCTGGTATTCCTCACTTTCTTCTTGTAGCTGTTTTTCCAGTTCATCGGAACGAATACCCGTAATCAACTCGATTAAATGTGAGGAAGTTTCTGACTTCTCTCCCAACAACTCTTTTTTTAACTGTGCCAGCATGTTTCCATAAGAAAATGCCATCATCTGTCCCGCGAAAAAATAGTATTCAAGTTCAAATGTCTGCCTACCGTTTTCAATTTCAAAATATTTATGTAAAGCTTCATGATCTTCTGAATCCAAAATTACGCCGTTCGAATCATTCATCAGCTTCCACAGTGCCGGGGTATCTTCCACCAAATGCATTGACTGCATCTGCATTTCCTGATATTCGGCGTGGTTCTCTTTCAAATACTTGACCACCCATTTTTCCACGGATTCCCACAATGTACTTTTTTCCCATATAATATCTAGCTTTTTTCTCATTTTCATTCTCCCTTCCGAGGTTTCTTTTCAGTTATATGACTATACCAGAATACCGTGACATAGCAATTCACCATACCTACCAAAAAGAAAGGCTACAAATTGGTTAATTTACTTTTTCCAATTATTCTGTGCTATAATGTCTACTATACAATGCATACTGACAAGAAGGGAAAATCATGACAAACTCAGAAAAATGTAGATTTCTCCAAAGTCTCCGGGATTCAAATTCTATCTCTTTAGATAATTGCCGTGAGACATTGGAGAAAATCGGGGATATGAAATACAACTACGGCGACTATCTCATCACCGAACCTGTAAATTATGGCGAAGAACTGAAACGTTTACCAGGAGCTGACTACGATCTCTGCTGCGCCCTCTTTTCTATGATTCTCCGAGAAGATTATTTCAATAATGGAACTTTTACAAAACGCCGTGAAACCGGAGAGATACTTTCTATTTTGGATCGAATGCTGTTACTCTTATCCAATAATAAATGAACCTATTTGTATGAGGCTGCTCCACTTGCAGCCTCATCTTATGTAGTCTTGTTTATAAATCCCTGATTACTATTCTATGTAACTTCTTATAGAGACTGCTTTTCCATTGACAAGAAATTTCTCCTGTCTAAATGCTTTTAAAATCTGAAGCGACATAGGGTCCAAAATCCCTTTATTTTTATCCTCCAACAATAAATCTATTTTTTCAAAAATATCTGTCGTTGTTAAACTCTCTAATTGGCTCTGTAAGTTTAATCTCTGTTCTTCTGTCAGAACTGTATCCGATACTACAGTATTACGCAACAAATTAATACAAACAACTAATATTTCTGCACTTTGTTTTGCCTGAGCAACTACCTCTTCTATTTCTTGCGCCGACATTAATATTTTTTCACTGTTACCGTCATCTTCTATTTGGGGTTCTGGAACCGAATCGCATTCTATTGACAACTGCTCTTTTTCTTGTGTCTCTTTTATCAGCCTTAATGCTTTTGGTTCTTCGCCTCTCAGGGCTGCCTTGACACCAGAAAAAATATCTCCCGCATTTTGAATAAATATCTTAGACTTTTCTTTTGCCACTGGTACCGCAGTCTCTTCCATCCATATTTCAAAATGTCGGTATCCTATTTTAAGTAATTGATCTATCGCATCCTTTGAATTCGGAATGATAATATCTTCCCAAATAATCTCTTTCCAAGTTCTCCCTTCGCAATCTAATTCCTTTCCACGCTGAATAATTTCCTCATCTGTGGCCTCGATAATTTTTAATGGACCATCCATATCATTTTCTTCCGTAAACTGAAGTGCAGCCCTTGAACCGTCCTCATTTATTTTCGTATTCTGATGATTATCTTTTTTGCGAATAACCTTATATAATTTTTCCTCAACAACTTCTTCTTTCTGTTCCATAATATTCCCCTTACTCATAGAATCAATCAATGGTTATAATCAGTTTACCACGTTCACATTGAACATGCACCCGGTTCCCGGGTTCAAAACCACATTCTTGTAACCATTTTCCTTGCAATCGAATCTGCGGTATAGAAACACTTTTTTTCCTACAATACCAAAAACCATCCGAATTATTAATCTGGTATTCTGTTTCATATACTTTCAATTTTCTATTTTTCATCACGTATTTTCTCCTGTCCCGGTCCAGCTTATCACTTTGCCAGCAATAGCCTATTCAACTTTTCCGTAAAGTCTGCTCCGCATTTCATTTTGGTCTGATACCAATATATCTCTGTTATCATTTCGTAAAATTCTGTTTGGGAAAAATTTTGCTTGAATTGATTACATGATCTACATGCGCATTGAAAATTAGATATCTGATTTACTCCGCCATGAGCCAGCGGAATGATATGATCAATAGTCATCTCCTCGTATGTCAGTGGCTTTCCGCATATCTGACAAGTGCCGTTATCTTTTATGTACACCTTCCATCTTTCATCTGCTGTAATTTGCCTTCGCTTCATCGCAAACACCCCCTCTATAATATATATGTCTTGTGAAAGAAAAATATGTCACTTTTTTCTAAAAAAACAAAACTCCGCTCCCGTATCTTTTAACGATTCGCCATATATCGTTAAAAGGGTATGCAACTAGCTCTTTTCTCTCTAAAATAGGATTAAACCCAATATCCCACCTGATGCCAAATTCCCGCTCAAAAAGGCTGAAACACCGCATGTTCTGCCCTTTTCCTACTATCATAATGCGTTGAATTGTAGCAAATTCGTAGTTACGAGGTTCCCTTGTCCCTGTGGATACAATCCCAATAAAAAAATCATGGTTTTAACTTACACCATGATTCTCTTCCAATCCTACATCATTTTTATTCCGTTCTCGCACCATCAACTGATTAAGATATGCTTCAAGCCTTGGTCTACAAATAAGATATTTGTTACCCAAACGAACACTAAACTCTCCTTCATTGCTTTCACACAGCCTTCTCATATTCTTAATTCCAATATTAAAATATGATGCAGCCTCTCGAATAGTCAACATATATTTTTCAGGAATTGCAACCAATTCCTCATTGCTCTTTTGGTTCTGTAAATTCTCCATGTGTCATATCCTCCAATCTGATTTTCAAAGGGGTATAACATATATCACTCTTACAGTGGGATAAGTCAACTACTATCTACTTCCCGCCAATCTTTTCTCAGACAATATACACTTTATCCATCTGACTCATAGAAATAGATCTTACAATCCATACTTTGACCTCATATTTGAAATCACACGATCCGCATCCTTGAAGATTCCCTGTTCTCTGGATTTTTCAATCTTGCAAGCATCTCTTCCTCGGTCATCGGTGCATATAATTTACTCTTTAACTCATTTTCTACTTTGACCTGATTTGTACTATCTATGTTCAACACCTCATTTCCTCTCATTTTCTTTATTATAGTGATAAATCATTTGTATTGTATTTTAAGGTTGGAATCTGTTAGACTACTGCTACTTTTTAACGATTACTCCTCACATTTTAACGATTATCTACATTTCCTGTTTTTCATCTTTCCATTCGTAGTATTACCGTAGTCTCCAACTACTACAAGTGCAAAAATCTGCCCCATTTTGCCCCATAAAGTACCGATTTTACTGTATTTCCACAGTCCTGCCGTGGCAGACAAATAGCACACTTATCATTGCTTAAAACTCCTTGAAATGCTGTATTTACGCTGTTTACAGGCATTTTCCGATAATCTTCAATCCTGTCATTTTCCTGTATATCACAGCATAAATTCGTATATTTTCTTATCCAAATTTAGTAACTTCTTAGTAATAACCAGCCTGGAAAACAGGCTTTCTAAGAACCTTATAATCAGATTATTTTTAATTCTTTTTTCTATTATTTTATCATACTATGCCAGTTTTGCAATCCTATTCATCTCTTCTTTTGCATCAATTAATCCCAGATGCGTATATACATTTAACGTAACCCCTATATCAGAATGTCCCATTAAATATTGGAGTGCTTTCGGATTCATTCCAGCTTTCGCCATATTGGAACAATATGTATGCCTGCATACATGAGGCGTGATCTTTGGCATTTGTTCCTCATGAGTACGATTATACTTTCCTAACGCCCACTGAAAATGTTTTTCCCAATGGAGTGCTACCTCAGGCATATCTTTTTTATCCAGGAATAAAAATCGACTATATCCATCTATAATCGGCTCAACCCTTACTTTTTACGGTTTTTCACAATCTGTTCAAAACATTCATAAACTTCATCTGTCATCGGCAACATTCGTGTTCCACTTGAAGTTTTGGTATCTTCAATGACGTACTGCATTCCTCTGGTTCTCTGAAGCTGATGATTCACATTGATTTTTCTCTCCTGAAGATCAATATCTTTCACTGTCAATCCACAAAACTCAGAAATACGAAGTCCAGTCTTAAACAAAATAAACATTCCATTATAGTATTTTGAGTAATGGTCATCATTTCGGATAAACTCCAGAAATAACTCTTCCTGTTCTTTTGTAATTGCCTGTCTTGTAACACTGTCATTTACGACAACTGTACATAATTGAAATTCAAAAGGATTCTTGCGCAGTAAATCATCTTCAACTGCCATCTGAAATGCAGGTCTTACAATTCCACGCACACTGTGAATGGAACTGTATCCTCTTCCATCTGCTTGCAGCTTAATAAACCATGCTTTTGCATCCGACAATTTTATTTTATCTATTCTTCTGGTTCCGAATTCTTCTTTTTTTATTATATTGATCACAAAATCATAGTTCGCCTGAGTATTATGACGAACCCCCTTTTTTTGTCCAATGTATTTTTGAACCAAATCCAAAACTGTTAAATTTCCTCCGTAAGGTACTATACCATCATGTAAATCTCTTTGGATATTTTTTTCTTTTTCCCTTAGAGCTAAGCATGGTCTGCATCCAGTTGGCAGAGAATCTGTTGGCTCTAATTTCCAACTATACAAAAACTTCTGCTTTCCATAACAATCTGTATATACAAACGCATATCTTCCATCTTTTCTCTGACTTTCTCCGTTTCGTAAAATTCGACCTTTTTTATCTCGTCGTTTTTGGTCACGTTTTGTTTTACCCAAACGTCTTCGCCCCTTTCTACGAAGAAGCCCTAGCACGATATAGGTATTATATCATACCAGGGCTAACATTTCCACTTTAAAGTGCTAAATTGTTCGTATATTTTTTACAAAGACGTAGTCTGATCCAGAAAGGCCTCAAATTTCTTACGGTTAATCAATGACTTACACCCCACCTGGACTGTAAAGCAACATTCTGAATTTAGATGTTCCGAAATAAGCATCCTTATTTTCTTTTCACCTATTCCGAAATATTGCACTGCTTCATCCACCGTAAGCATATATTTTTCCCAAATTGGAATCTTACCTTTTTCAATTTTAATCGCCACTCTTCTCTCCTCCTTTTCTCTTTGGACAAAACATTTTTATCTGCCCATGACAATTTACAATTTTATACACTGTCATCGGCAGATAAAATTACAATACAGGTGGCAGTTCAGTACTCTGCCCACATCGGTTTTGCACCGTCATTAAATATGACCAGATTTTTTCTGGAAGTATCATTATCACAGATATGCTTCGTCGCCCTGTGCAGCTGCTACACATTTTGTCAAATTCTTCTCGCTCCATACCTTTACTTCAATGTTATATTTCAGCATTTCCTCGTATTTACTCCATTAACAGAGCAGATATATCATGGCGGATTTACCTAGTGGCTCTACATATCTTCACGTCCTGTATGTAAAACAATATACAATTTTCAAGGTACAAAAATTCCTGAAGGGGAAAAGGAATCTATATTAAATACTCCCTTTACTGATTACTTTTCCTTACATATGATTTCGTATCAAATCCCAAGGTCTTAGTAATCAGTTTTGCTTCCAGGCGTTGACGCAGAGTTTCATCTACACAGTAATGCACCTGTCCAAATTCGTCAAACATTTTTCTGGTAGCCAAAACTGTTATGTACCCTTCATAATGCTTCAACACTGCCTGGATTGCCTCAGTATCACCAGTTGATGCTGCCTCAATAACATGGAATGGCAGCAAATCAAATGCGCATTTCTGTTTTTTACTTTTTTTCATTTGCAGATTCCTCCATATTTTTTCTCATCAGTTCCAGTGATCGTCTACGACGCTCATTAATTGTGCTGCGTACAAGATTCATTTCTCTGGCAATGTCTGCATCACTCATATCCATAAAATATGATAATAACACAACATTCCTTTTCTTTTCAGTAAGTGTCTGCAGTGCTTCAGCAATCAATGCATCTTTGACTTCTATGTCGTAACCCAGGACCTGAAAACGATGTGTTTCCATTTCATGCTCATCCATTATAAAAAGTCTGCTCAACTCCTTTTCTGATAATTCTGACAACATCACTTCATACTTCTGGCGATATGCCATATGCTTTTCATAATTAATAACTTCACTTTTCAATGCCAGCTTGCACAGAGAATCAAACTGATGTCTGACTGTCTGCTCATCTTGAAAAGAGGATTGCTCCATAAGAGTTCACCTCCTTCCCCGCCGGTAGGCAATAAGCAAAGTTCTTGCTTCCCCTTCACACATATCCCAAACGGATGAGTGCATTTGTCGGGGTGTGGGAAGAAATTTTTAAAAAATTTCTTAATAAATACGAGAAAATTGTTTTTCCTGTATTTTGAGGTATATAAAAAACGTCCTAATGGGTAGTTTTTAGCCCATCGGACGCTATTTATATCAAAAGATAATATTTTGCCATCATTTTTTGTGGCATATAATTCACTTTTTGAGGTAAAGAAATTTATTTGCTTTTTTGAACTATTTATCTATTTCATCCGTCACGTAATGACGGATATGATACCAGACAATAAAATTCTTAATCTTTCCTATACCTCCGGATCTGTTTTACGGAAATTCAGAATTTTATATGTCTTTTAAAAAGTGAAATATCACCCTCTTTTTTAGTGAAATATTAGTTCATTTTCTTTCAAGAAAGGGAACTATACACTAAACATGGAGGTGTATCATATGCCAAAACAAACAGATAAAGAACTGGAATTGTTTTTTAAGAACGCCCGACACGAGCAAAAATTGACTTATGAAGAATTAGCTGAAAAAGCAGAAATGTCCAGCCGATATTTAAAGGAAATTGAAAATGGGGGCCGAGTTCCGAGTTTTCATAAAATCAGAAAACTGGTACGCGCTTTAAATGTTCCTCCTGAACCATTGTTTTATCCAAACAATCATACAGATAATCTTGATTATCAACGCCTGCTCATGTACCTGTCAAAATGCAACGATGAGCAAATTACCGCTATCCTTGCCATCGTAGAAGCATACCTGCGCACATACAAAATTCCTACAGACCACGATAAACAAGATCCCTGAAATTCATTTGAATTCTATCTGAATTATTCTGAAGAAGCGGTATGGTTTCCCATACCGCCACTCTTAACGTGCATATTTTTCTATCATTCTCTTAACATTCGTGGATTTCTTTATTGCCCCTATATTAATAAGAAACTCAACTACATCCATCATTCCCTGGTAATAAGCCCGCTGCTCCTCTTCATAATGGAAATGTTCTAACTGATCCAGATATTTATTCCAGAAATTCTGCTCACGCTCTGGGATTTTTTCCAGATGTAGTGGCAGCTTCTTTTGTATTTGTTTCAAATTCTTCTCTGCTTCTTTCCATTCTTCCGGCTGTACTGTATATTCTCTTTCTCCGGAGTCACAGCGCAATTCCTCAAATAAATTCGATACTGCTTCATAAAATTCATTCATCTTCTTTCCACCTCTCATTAGAATTATTTCTCATTACAGGCAGCATTATCATTTTCTTATTTCAAAAATCAAATAAACTTTCCAAAAACTTCATCTTTAGAAGTATAGTAACAATATTTTTCCTTAAAATCAATAATAATACTTCATCTTTAGAAACTTTTGAGGATCAGAATGATTATTTATTGGGATAAAAAAACGAACAGTAAAAACAGAATAGGACAACGGGTAAAAGAATTACGAAAGGTTCATAATCTTACTCAGAAAACACTCGCTGCCAAATTACAACTTGCAGGATATGATTTTAATGATCTGACAATCCTGCGAATTGAACAAGGCACACGTTTCGTTCCCGACTACGAAGTTGTCGCACTGGCCGAAGTATTTAATGTTTCCTGCGAATATCTTCTTGGTCTGACGGACGCTCCTGCAAAATAATTCAATTGTATTGCTGCCCATTCTATGCTAAACTATGGATAGATACTTCTGAACAACATACACTATTTATAAACCGTATGATTGGAGTGATTTCATGGAATTAACAAAAAAAGTCCCTACAACCGATAAAAACCAGGAAAACAATCATCTTCTCCGCATGTTAGACCGGGGAATTGATGATATGGAATCTGGTCGTGAATTGCCACTGGAAGATGCTTTTCGCAAAATCACAGAATTAAGGGATGCACGAAGAAATGCAAGAATATAAAATTATTTTAACCTGGGAAGCAATTTACGATGTCACAGACATTGCAGATTATATTGAAGAAGAATTCGGCCAGCAACGTGCTGACCGTTTTCAATCTGATCTGAAAGAACAAATGCAGAATTTAGGCCAGTTCAGTACTGCCTTTCCCCGAACTCAAATTCTGTACAGAGGATATTCCATACATAAAAGATCTTTTCCGCCATCTATTATTTTTTATATTATAATGGAAGAAACAAAAGAGATTCATATTCTCCGAGTGTTGCGCCATGAACGAGATTGGGAAAATATCCTGTTGCAAAGATCAACTTATACATATCCAGAATGAATACCTGGGAGCCGATCAGAGATTTTTCTGAAAGGCTTCCTTTTTAATTTTAATTACTTCCCACTGTCAATTAAATCATAACTCATATCCAGAAAATCCAGCGTCTTAGCTTCACTGACAGAATCATCCAAAAGAATCGTAATCCAGTGTCGCTTATTCATATGATACCCCGGTAAAAATCCATACGTTTGAATTAACATCCCAACCAGATCAGGGTCACATTTTACATCCAGGATATTAATTTTTCCATCTTCTTCTAATCCCAGTGTTTTCTTTTCCACTGCCATAATTATAGCATACCATTTTCCATTTTTATGTCGAAGCACCGCAGAATCAGGATCTTTTTTCCATAAATATTCCGGTTCCGTTCCATATTGCTCTTTCACATATTGAAAAATTTCTTCACGTTTCAAATTTATCCCTCACTTACGATTTCTTGCTCTGATTATACGCTATCAGGATTATATTCTCAACCACTTCTCACAGTTCCATTTATGTTTTATAGCTTTTGCATAGCCTGCTTTGCAGGCTACACCCCAAAAGAAGCAAGCACTGCCAGTGTCATGACAACTGGCTCATTTTGTCAAATTCCCTTTCCGGTTCATTCTACCAAAATGTATCAGGGAGTATCCCTGGCCCTCTCATATTTTATAATTTCTTAATTTGACGCTTTCACCCAGTCCTGTTAAAATAACTTACAGATACATCTGTCCAAACCAACAAAAAACCAAGTACCATAACTGTCATAGCCGAACTGGTTAGACAGTTTTTTTGTACTCTTTTTTATAGAAAAAAACGAATTGGAGGATTTCAATGAGCAAACGTACCAGAATTCATCCCGTACAATTTTATTTGAATGATGACGAACAATACATTTTAGAAGAAAAATATCGTCTTTCCAGGATGAAAAGCAAATCTGCCTTTCTACGGAAAATGATCTTATATGGATTTGTATATGAAGTAGACTACTCTCATATCCGAAAAATGAATACCCTGCTGGGCAATATCAGCAGCAATTTGAATCAGATCACCCATCGTATAAACAGTACCAATACAGTTTACCCAAAGGACCTGGACGATATAAAGGAGTTAATGGAAAAAATATGGCAGTTACAAAAATCCATGGTATCAAAACAACCGTTGATAAAGCAATAGAATACATCTGCAATCCAGATAAAACTGACCAGAATCTATATATTTCTTCCTTTGCCTGCTCTCCCGAAACAGCCGTTCTTGACTTTAAATACACTTTGGATCATACACATGACTGCAGAGATCCGCACAATACAAATAAGGCATTTCATCTGATTCAGGCATTTTCCCCTGGTGAAGTTTCCTATGAAGAAGCCCATCAAATTGGCAAAGAACTTGCGGATCGCTTACTGGAGGGAAAATACTCCTATGTTCTGACAACACACACTGATAAAGGTCATGTACATAACCATTTAATTTTCTGTTCTGCAGATAACATCACTTTTTCTCATTACCATGACTGTAAAAAGAATTACTGGAAAATACGAAATCTCAGCGACACTTTATGCCAGGAACATAACCTGTCCACAATTATGCCAGATGGTAAAAAAGGAATGAAATACAATGAATGGGCTGCAAATAAATCTGAATCCAGTAAAAAAGCGCAGCTGCGAAAAGATATCAACCAGACAATCCGAATCGTTTCCACTTACTCAGAATTTCTTGCATTTATGGAAGCTAAAGGATATGAAATAAAAAACGCAGAATTTGGCGAAAACAGCAGAAAATACATTACCTTTCGTTCTCCCGATATGTCCCGTCCAGTGCGTGGAAGTGCTAAATCTTTAGGAAAAAATTTTACTAAAGAACGTATCAAAGAACGCATTAATAATAAGCTTCACAGAACTACTGTTCCTTCTGTTCGTAATAAGTTAATAGACACCAACACTCCCAATATAGCA
>OOAZ01000657.1_pt1 | contig 28841 bp, 24 predicted proteins | sample 1671221 | NCBI WGS metagenome assembly OOAZ01 (sample SAMN06348134, study PRJEB24527) | human gut metagenome | biome: human gut; feature: ankylosing spondylitis patient; material: feces | host: Homo sapiens | place: China | collected 2015-10
CTCTGGAGGCGTTGACCTCGCTAATTAACAAATAATTTCATGCGTACGCCCTGATGACAGACATAACTTTTCACCTTTGTACGGCGGCGACCGAATACTCTTATCAGAATCCGGAATAACCCAATCTACACACTCTCCGAGGGAGATGGATACCAGGGAGGCTAGAATTTCTGCATCTACTGAACTAAATTTCTATTAACTAGATGGATAAGCAACTTTCGGTCAAACTCCCGCCGTCTCTCACTGCAGAGACCTCTGTGAAAATATGGGAGCAGGTCCTCGGAGCGGAAAGTTCAGGACAGACTATTTTTGACGCATCGGACCTTACCTTTTGTGATGAGTCCGGTTTGACACTCTTATACGAGCTGCGGTCGAGACCTGACGCTTTTAAACTTATCAACGTATCGGCCAGCATTGAAACGCTTTACAACACAATGCTGAAGAATTTTTCTCCGAAACCGGTCGAGAAAAAATCTCTAGGCGTTGTAAGCAGTCTCGGAAAATGGCTTTACGACGCTGCCTCTTCCACCAAGCAAAGCATCATTTTTTTAGGTTCGGCATGCTGCGCTCTGACAGACGTGTTGCTGCATCCGTCTCAAATCCGTTTCGGAGAAATTCTCTCCGTCTCAGATGAGGCCGGCAGCAGAGCCGTAGGCATTATCTGCCTTATCGGTTTCTTAATGGGCGTCATTATCGCTTTTGAAACGGCCTTAGTTGCTCAAATTTTCGGAGCCGTTATTTTCGTAGTCAATGGTATCGGAATTGCGATGACAAGAGAATTGGGGCCTCTTATGACCGCAATCCTCTTTGCCGGTCGAAGTGGTTCTGCCTTCGCAGCCCAGCTCGGAACTCAAAAAGTTAATGAAGAATTAAATGCATTAACGACCTTCGGCCTGAGCCCAATGTACTTTTTAGTCGTTCCTCGCCTGATCGCTTCCTCCCTTGTCGTGCTGCTATTGTCTGTCTTTGCCACGATCCTAGGGATCCTTGGAGGAGGTCTAGTCATGGCAATGTACGACATTACGTATACACAGTTTTATGTACAGCTACTTAAATCCGTGACTGTGACCGATATTGTTTTCGGGTTAGTGAAGGCTGTAATTTTCGGTTTTGTAATTGCACTTATCGGGTGTCAATGCGGTATGAACACCGGTGCCGGTGCAGCTGCCGTCGGTTCTTCTACGACGAAATCCGTTGTTAAAAGCATTATTTGGATTGTCGTGATCGACGGTGCTGCAGCTCTTCTGACTAACAGGTTGGGAATATGATGGACACCTCTAAGAAATCCGTAATAAGTGTGCGTAACCTCACGATGGGTTGGCCGGGAAAGATTCTTTTAGAGAATGTATCTTTCGATATTTATGAAAAACAAATTGTTTTCATAATGGGAGGGTCCGGCTGCGGAAAATCCACGTTGATGAAAACTATCATCGGTTTGAATCCGCCCATGGCCGGAGACATACTTATTCGAGGAAAAAGTATTATCAACTCGGGAAAAGAAATTCCTGAAATTCAGCGAAGCTTAGGCATCATGTACCAAAGCGGAGCCTTGTTCGGTTCTCTAACTGTTTTGGAAAACGTCCGTTTCCCGTTGGATCAATTTTCAAAACTACCCTTAGAAGCCAGAAACCTGACTGCACAAATGCTTCTGAACGCTATGGAGATGCCCGGTTCGGCCAACTTAACTCCCGGGGAACTTTCCGGAGGCATGATCAAGAGAGCCGGCATAGCCAGAGCCCTGTCTCTCGGAGCAACTATTCTTCTATTAGACGAACCAAGCGCAGGACTTGACCCTATAACTGCGGCCAACTTAGACCAAACAATACGCAAACTTCGCGACAATCTAGGGGCAACTTTCGTCATTGTCAGTCACGAATTGAAAAGTATTTTTAGAATCGCAGACAGATGCATCATGCTTGATCCAAAAACACGTTCCATCATCGCCGACGGGGCACCTAACGACTTACAAAAAAATTCTCCTAACCCGTGGGTTAGACAATTTTTTAATGCTCAACCTGATGCGGAGTAGAAATGGGAGTTAAAACAAATTATTTCAGATTGGGCCTGTTTGTAGTCGCTGCCATTGCAGCGGCAATCGCCTCTATCCTTATACTTCTCGGCCCGAGCCTTGGAAAGCCGTACGCAGAAATGGAGACGTATTTCCAATTTTCTATCAGCGGACTAGAAGTCGGAGCCCCGGTTAAATTTAGAGGTATCCAGGTCGGACAGGTTCAAGAGATTCTCTTATCGACGGAAGCCTATCCGTCTTCTTCTCAAGAAATTCTTTCTGAGACCAAAGCTGTTGCCGTTGTAAGAATGAGAATGGAACTGGCTGGAAAGGAAGTTGAATCCCACCTTCAGGACTATATTAATCACGGTCTGAGAATCCAAACACAGCTTGCGGGCATCACCGGCTCCTTGTATCTCTCTGTAGATTTCCTGGATCCGAAGAAATATCCCGCAGATCGTGTTCCTTTTGATTGGAAACCTAAGTATTTGTTCATTCCGTCAGCTCCAAGCTTGAGCAATGAAATTGTTGAAAATGTCAAAGGCTTCCTTGCCAGTCTTGATTCTTTAAATATCAACAAAGATCTCCAGGAAACCGTCCTCGTGATCCAATCTCTCATTGCTAATCTTGAGAGGATCGCGAACGGAATTGATCCGTCCTCCTTTAATAAACTTGGAAGCTCTCTTTCCAACCTACTTAACCAAGCTGACAACAAGATCAATCAGTTCGACATCAACCAGCTGAACACACTCATTGCGCAGCTGGATAAATCTGCTGAGCAAATCGGCAACCTCAGTCAAAAAGCTGAGACTAAACAGCTCGTAACCAACCTGACAAACTTATCTCGTAATCTAAATCAGATGGTTTCTAACAATGGTTACGACGTAACGGTTACGCTTATGAACTTAAGTAAGATCGCACAAAATTTAAAGAATCTTACGAACAATATTTCGGGTTCCGCCTCTGAGTTTTTAGCACCAGCGCCAAAGACAGCAGAACCCTTCCAAGTTAATAAATAGGCACGCTTATGAAGAGAAGAACTCTTGCTTTAGGACTTTTAACCGGACTAGCCGGCTGCTCAATCCTCCCTGAAAGACCTCCGCTGAAGCTCTATACACTTCTTGCGAATCTAAACACTCAGGACTGCAGAGCACCGAAACGCCGTCTCTCCAGTGTGCGCATCAATTCCCCTATGATTGCGTCTCCCTATGACAGTACGCGCTGCTATGTGTTAACTAAGGACAACCGAATCTACAACACAGACATCAATAGGTTTTCATCTAATCCCGGCAACCTCATCGGAGACGGCTTACGCGAAGTCATACAAGACTGTGGACCATGGAATGTTGTCCTTTCTCCTAATTCCATCAGTACACCTGCTTATCAGCTCACGGTCTTTGTTTCCAAGTTCTTCATCAATGCTGTTAAGAAACCGTTTGCAGCTGTCGTCGAAATGGAAGTTTCTGTGGTGGCAAGCGTTTCCGGCAAACTGGTTTTCCATGAAACCTACAGCCAAACACAGAACACGCCAACAGACGATATGCCGGGAGCCGTGAGCGCCTTTGATGTCTGCCTCGAGAACATCTTCAAGACATTAACCAACGACCTCAATAAGCAAGCCACAAGAATGTGAGGTTAGCGTGCTTGTTCCTCTCTGATTTAAGCTCACTCTGGACTCGCGCCTTCTCCTAATCCGAAGAGGCGAGGGGAAGGCTATAGGAATTCTGGAAATAATGAAATCGATAACGCGTCGCGCCTTATTAACGATTCTCGCCGGTTTTTCTTTTTTTAATCCGGCAGCAGTCCTAAGCGCAAAAGAAAAAGAGTTAGCGATTTTCTATAGTTTCTCGGGAAACTCTAAGAGAGTCACAGAAATTTTTCAAAAATTAGAGCACTGCGATATCTCAGAAATTAAAACCTTGGAGCCTTATAACGCTTATGACGCGAGAGAGGACAGAAAGAAGAGAGAACTTCCTCCCATCTCACCGTTGAACATAGATTTGGACAATTACCGAAAGATCGTCCTGATTTTTCCTGTCTGGGGGTACACGCCGGCTTTGCCGATGCAAAGCTTCCTGAGGAAACATTCACTAAACAACGAAGTGGAAATTATTTCCGTAGGTGTCGGACGGCTAGGCGGAATGTATGAAGACGTCCATAAGCTGCTTCCTCACGCAAAGATCACACGCTTCACACACGTCCCTAGGGCCTCCGACCTCACTGATAGGGAACTTGAGACGATGCTCCGCAATCGATCTTTGCCTCCTTCAATGCATGCCATACTCACAAAAGGCTTGGATGCCTACAAAGAAGAAATTAAAGCGCGCATTGATTTCACAAATGCAGAATTTGCAAAGATGCTTCCGAGAACGGCCACATGGTGCAAAACACCACAGGTAAAGCCTAAGCCGCGTCTAAGTACCAATCCTGCACCTGACTGTCTGAGTTTTCAAAATAATATTCTGTATTTCAATGGGCAGCCCATCGGCATGGGCGTCTTTTATGATGCACTTCCTTCGGAAGGAAGCGAAGTAACAATTTCCGGTTCGACGAACGCAGTCTGAAATCTCATTAAGCGTTAGCATTTTCTTGTGAGCTGCGATTGTTCACCGCAACTCACAAATAAAGGGACGATGTTGAGTTACATCTTCCTTAATAAAAATTGAAGCGAACTTTAAGCTCCTTATTTCTTCTTTAAAACTATCAGATGTCTTTCAGTATCCAGGAAAGGAACTTTCAGCTCTATCACTTTCTCCACACCAACACCGGCCGGAAGCTCGTTAATTTCCTCGACCGGATACTTGCCTTTCATGGCTAGCCATCGTCCATTCTCGTCAATTAAGTGCTCAGTTAACGTCACGAAGCTTGCTAATGAAGAGAATGCTCTGCAACTAATTAAATTAAAAGGCTTTAATGGATGAAAATTTTCAACTCTTTCATTAAAAGCATTGACATTCGGAAGTTTCAGTTGAATGACCGCTTGTCGGACAAAAGTTATTTTCTTATTAACCGTGTCGATTAAATTAAAGTCAAAATCTTTCAAGAAGATTGACAAGGGAATAGCAGGTAATCCCCCGCCACACCCAACGTCCAAAGTTCTGCAACCTACTTCTGATCCGTACAACTTGAAATAAGGAAGTAGCGTCAAAGAATCCAACAGATGTTTTCTAATTACGTCCCCTTCGTCTCGAATCGCTGTAAGGTTATAAACTTTATTCCATTTCAGCAACAGCTCGGAGAAAGAAATCAACTTTGAAACCTCTTCTTCACCGGCTGTTATCCCGAGCCTTTCCAATCCTTGGATGAGTTCTTCTCGATTCTTTTCCATATTTACTCCTTCTTTCCTCGGTATCGTTTCAGATAAACGAGAAGGATAGAAATCGCCGCAGGTGTCACCCCGGAAATATTTAAAGCCTCCCCAAGTGTTCTCGGTTTGATCTTTTTCAATTTTTGTGTGATTTCAAACGACAGGCCCTTTGCAGAATCGTAATCAAAATCTTCTGGAATAACCGTCTCTATTTTTTCCAAGTTCTTCTGAACTTCGGCTTTTTGTTTGTCTTCATAGCCGGAATACTTAACTTTAGTCGTAAGCGTTTCAGCGTCTTCGTCCGAAAGATAGGGCGGAGGCAGCAGCGATTCTCCGTCTTTTGTCTTCAATAATTTGAGTTTTTGATAATCTACTTCCGGTCGTTTCAGCATTACATAGAGTTGTGATTCCTTAGAAAGTTCAGCGCCCACAACTTCTTCTAAGCTGAATTTATCCAGTACACCGGGGTTCACCCAAATACTTTTAAGACGTTCTGTCTCTCTTGCTAACCGCTCTCTTTTTTCTTGGAAGAATTTCCAGCGCTCTTCTGACACAACTCCAAGCTTATAACCGATCTCAGTAAGTCGTTCATCTGCGTTATCTTCCCTCAGGCTCAGCCTATATTCTGCCCGAGAGGTGAACATACGGTACGGTTCATTCACGCCTTTGGTGATCAAATCATTTACCATCACACCGAGATAAGCTTGATCTCTGCGGAGCAGGAAAGGCTCTTCATCTCTAATTTTTAAAACTGCATTGATACCCGCCATCAAGCCTTGGGCCGCGGCCTCTTCGTAGCCGGTAGTACCGTTTACCTGACCTGCCAAGAATAAATTATCAAATTCTTTACTTTCAAGATTGTCTTTCAAATGGGTAGGATCGTAATAATCATATTCAATCGCGTAACCGGGTCTTATGATGTGTACATTTTCCAAGCCCTTAATGGAATGAATGAAATTCACCTGAACGTCGTAAGGCAAACTTGTTGAAATTCCGTTGGGATAATACTCATAAGTATTTAACCCTTCCGGCTCTAAGAAGACATGGTGAGAATTTTTAGAAGCAAACTTGTGAATTTTGTCTTCGATTGAAGGACAGTAACGAGGACCTATCCCTTCAATAACACCTGTAAATAAAGGCGAACGGTCTAAACCTTTCCTAATAAAGTCATGAGTCGTTTGGTTCGTATCTGTTATCCAACAAGGCACTTGCTGCGGATGATCCTCAGGCGAACCCATGTAAGAGAAGACCGGCACCGGCTCGAAATCGCCCAACTGCCTTTCACATTTAGAAAAATCGATTGTTCTTCCGTCTAATCGCGCAGGTGTGCCTGTCTTCAAACGAGCTTTAGGTAACCCTAGCTCCGCCAGATTAATTCCTAAATTTACCGAAGAAGGGTCACCGGATCTGCCGGCAAGGTATGAAGTTTGTCCGATAAATACTTTACCGTTCAAGAAGGTACCGGCGCACAAAACGACTGCCTTAGCCTTTATCGAGATTCCTGATCGTAAATAGACACCGGCAACTTTCCCGTTTTCAAGAAGCAGGGCGTCAACAGCTTCCTCAATCAAAGACAAATTTTCTATTGCTTCGATTCTTGTCCGCATCTGATATTTATAGAGACGCCGATCAATTTGTGCTCTCGTAGCGCGAACGGCTGCACCTTTAGACGCATTTAAAACCCTAAATTGAATACCGGAAAAATCCGTAGCTTTTGCGATTAAACCGTCTAAGGCATCAACTTCTTTAACTAAATGGCTTTTTCCGATGCCCCCAATAGATGGATTGCAAGATTGCTGGCCCAAATTGTCCAAATTATGGGTTACTAAAAGCGTTTTAGCTTTCATTCTTGCGCAGGCGGCTGCCGCTTCAATTCCGGCATTTCCTCCGCCAACAACAATTACTTCGTATTCATTTGGATAACAATAACTCATCTTTTTGTTCCACGTGAAACAGCTTACTTGCCAATACAAAAACCACTAAAGATTTTTCCTAAAAGATCGTCAGAAGAAATCTTCCCGGTAATTTCTCCCAGCTCATCGGAAGCTCCTCTTAATTCTTCTGCAAATAACTCCAATTGAGGGCTAGTTGAGTTAAGGTAAGAAGCGGCTCTCTTTAACGATTCTTTTACATTAAGCAGGTTATGGATATGACGCTCTCGAGCCATATAGATTGACTGATTTTCTGAAAAACCTGCCAGTTTCAGAAGTTCGGATTTCAATTCCTGCATCCCTTTTCCGGTAACAGCTGAGGTTTCAATGATCGTTCCACGTGAAACATCTTTTGTGTTCGGAAGAGGAGTTGAGATAAGATCGACTTTATTCAAAACAGTAATGATAGGAACATCTTTCCCTTTAATCATTTTCAGAGCTGTTTGCATCGAGTCTTTATTCTTATTTTGCTGATCTCTAATATCTCGAATTTCTAAAATAACATCTGCTTTGGATATCTCCTGCTTCGTCCTTTCGATACCAATCTGTTCAATTCGATCTTCTGTTTCACGAATACCGGCCGTATCTACGAAGTGGAAAGGAACTCCGGAAATAATTAAGTCAGTTTGAATCTTATCTCTAGTAGTACCGGCAATATCAGAAACAATAGCAATTTCTTCGCCTGCTAAATAGTTCAAAAGACTGGACTTGCCAACATTGGTCTCGCCAACGAGAGCAACTCTCAGACCGTCTCGCAAGATCTCGCCCTGACGCGCGGAATCCAGAACGCTCTCTAATCTATTCTGAATATCCTCTAATTTCTCCTGACTCTGGTATTCAGACAAGAAATCAATTTCTTCTTCAGGAAAATCTAAAATAGCTTCAACTTCAACTCGAAGATTAATTAACGCATCATTTAATGCATTAACCTTATTAGAAAACTCTCCGGTTAGAGAACGAGATGCTGCTTTTGCGGCGTTACGGGAATTTGCTTCGATAAGATCTGCTACAGCCTCAGCTTGAACTAGGTCAATTTTCCCATTCAAAAAAGCGCGCTCCGTAAACTCACCGGGCAGAGCCTGTCTCAAGCCGAATTCTTTCCCGAAGATAAGCACTTCCTGAACAATCCAGTTAAGAAGAACTCTGCCTCCGTGAACCTGCAGTTCAAGTACAGATTCTCCCGTATAAGAAAAGGGGGCCCGAAAATAAATCACAATTCCGGTATCCAATATTTGACCCTGAGTGTCTCTGATTGGAAGCAATTCTGCGTAGCGAGGTTTTATTTCTTTTCCCGGGAACATCTTCTGGAAAAGAGCTTTGACGTCTTCTTCCTCGCCGGAGATTCTAACGATACCAACACCCGCGTTTCCGTTTCCGGTTGCTATTGCTATGATTGGTGAAGTTTTCACTAAAGACATTTAGATACCTAAGAATGAGTTTGAAGCAGAATAACAACGAATTGTCCCGTCTAGTCGGAGCCGCAATCGCTGTCCTAATCGCACTCCCGATCGCCGCCTGGGTAGGCAGCTTCATCGGTGACTCTTACACTGCCCGAGCAACGGCCTACATTTTAATCCTTGCATGGTCTGTGCTCGGTGCAGGAATACTTTGTTTCATTACCCGAAATTCGACCAAACCTGTGACCGCTGTCTCCTTAATTCTTTGGATCATCAGTGTTTGGGTCTGGCCGATTCTGCTTTTGGTTTATTGGCAAAAAAAATAAAACCAAAAGTGGCGCAAAAAAAAAATTCGGGTCCGACTCAGAGAGAAGGACCCGATTTTTATTAGTTAGACTGCCGTTTTATTCTGTCTGCCTCTATTTGTTTGTTCACAACATATTGCTGAATGATCGACAAGATATTGTTGACAAGCCAGTAAAGGACCAAACCGGAGGCAAAGAAGATAAACATAATACCGAAGACAAACGGCATAATGGCCATCATTTTTGCCTGGACAGGATCAGGAGGGGTCGGGTTCAGTTTGAACTGAATGACCATCGTGATGATCATAAGAATCGGAAGAATGAACCAAGGATCGGGAGCTGCCAAGTCAGTAACCCAGAAAATCCAAGGAGCATCTCTCAGTTCAACAGAAGCCAGAAGCACCCAGTACAAGGCTAAGAAGACGGGAAGCTGCAATGCAATCGGGAGGCAGCCGCCGACAGGATTGATCTTCTCTGTCTTGTACATCTCCATCATTGCCATGTTAAGACGCTGCTTGTCGTCGCCGTATTTCTCTTTAAGCGCTTTCATACGCGGACCGAGATCTTTCATCTTAGCCATAGAGCGGTAGCCGGCCAAGGAGAGCGGATAGAGAATGGCCTTAACGATACAGGTCAGCAGAACAATCGCCCAGCCCCAGTTACCGACAATTCCGTAAAGGAAGGAAAGAAGCCAGTAAATCGGTTTAGCTAAGAAAGTGAGCCAGCCGTAATCCACAACTAAGGACAGCCCCGGAGCAATAGCATCAAGACGGGTCTGATCCTGAGGACCGGAGTAGAGCGTTGCTTCGATTGTCTTAGAGGAGTTAGGCGCAATCGTATCCATCTGCTGGATGCTTCCTACGGCATAAAGCTTCTCGCCTACCGTATTCGTGTAGTTTTCACGTTCTACGCCTTGTGTCGGAACCCAAGCAGAGACGAAGTAGTGCTGAATCATGGCAATCCAGCCGTTATCTGCTTTTGCCTGGAAATCTTTATCCCCGTCGGCAATGTCAGAGAAACTGACCTTCTGGAACTTATCCTTATCGGTGTAAACAGCGGCACCGGTATAGGCGTTGACCATGGTGCTTTCGCCTTCAGGCTTTTCACCGTCGCGAGTCAGCTGATAGTAAACAGACGGCTTGATCTCGGATGCCGTGTTATTAACCACTTCATGAGAAACTTTGATGCCGTAATGACCGCGTTCGAACGTGAAGCTCTTAATGACTTTAACACCGCCGGATTCGCCTTCAAACTTAACGGTGAGATTGTCCTGACCGTCAGCCATCTTGAGCGGACCGGGGACTAATTTAAATTGAGTCTTATGAGTCGGGTAAGGACCGCCGATTAAACCGGTCTGCGCTAAATAAGTTCTTCCTTTTTGTTCCGTAAAAAGAACCACATCAGCAGGCGTTTCAGCCTTGTTTCCGAGAATCATGCCGACAAGGCCGGTATCCGTCCAAGGAATGGTCTGTTTTTCTTTTCGAAGTTCAGAACCGATGATGACGGCACCTTCCGGATCAAAGGAAAGCTTGAGGAGGTCTGTTTCAACCTGAATCGGCTCAGCCTTCACTGCTGTTTTAGCTTCAGCAGGCAGAGATGCTGTCTGCGACTGGCTCGGAAGGGCTGCCTCATTCTTAGGTGCTTCCGTCGTCGCAACCTGCTGGGTTTCAGCCCCGAAGAAAGACGGGCGGCCGTTGTAGACTTCCCAACGGTCGTACAGCATAAAGGCGGAAAGACCGAAAAGAATCCATAGGAGGGCTCTTTGAATATCACTTCCCATGATTTGATTTCTCTAATTTAGATTGAAAAAAATACGCCTGAGATTCCTGATCCGAACAATCCCGGCACCAACAATTCCACTTGAATTTGTCAGGAACTTCGTCAATTCCGCTTCCCCCGAAGGGATTGCAGCGGAGAATTCGGAAAAACGTGAGCCAAACTCCTCGGAGGGCACCGAATCGCTGTATGGATGTATAGGAATATTGAGAACAGGTAGGAAGAAACCGACAGTTGTGGCCAACCCAAGGCGAAAAAAGAAACTGGTAACCCCTGATCATGAAAAGACAGAGATTTTTAATCATCTTTTTTTCCTTGATCAAGAACCTGAATTCTTGCCTCTAACTGGCTCAACAGTCGGTTCGCATCCTCCGATAATTCTTTTTTAAGAGAGTTTAGACAGGCGCCTTCTGCAGGCACCGGAACTTTCTTTTTTAAGCGGAGAACGAATGTTCGGCTTTGGAGTGCGGAAGGGGACTCAGCGGGATGAGTAAGAACCGAGTGCCTAATGGCTTCCCTCAATATTCTTTTCACCAGATTTCGGTCTACTGAACGCTTAGAAAAATGTTTTCCGACCGTAAGACCGAATCTTGAGGAGACTTTTCCTTGGGTAAGGACTGCCTTCAACTCGAACCATTGTCCAGAAAGTCTAACGACTCCTTTCCCTCTTGCTTTTAAAACGGTCAAAAAATCCTGAGACTTCTTGATTTTTGCTTTTTGAGGAAAAGAATTAGCCCGGCCCCCTAACGCCATCGTTAATTTGAATAATCCTTAAGGATTAAAGAGCTAAAACGTGACGTCCTTTGCGACGACGAGCAGCAAGCACCTTACGGCCGCCGCGAGTGCGGCTGCGAACGAGGAAACCGTGTGTACGAGCACGTTTAACCTTAGAAGGCTGGTATGTACGTTTTGTTGCCATTTTTATTCCTTTTAAATCGGCCAGGCGAACGGCCGCAAAAACTAAAATTACTAATGCTTTTAGGGGACCGATCCCCTAATTTGAGAAACCACATATTAGACTTCATTAGAACGTAACTTGTCAAATTAAAAGAAATTATTTTGTTACGGCTTTTTATGAAGCCCTTCCTTTTGAGCGCTCTTCTTATTCGTAAGCAGTTCTGTCTTAAAAATTACGCAATCGGGGCTCAAGGCGTTTTAGACGGTGTTTAGCGCCTTTTTATCTGTGCCTGCTATACCCCTATTATCTTAATAGGAGAGAAGGCCAAATAAGGTACAATGATCGTTTAGTTTGAAAATAGACTTAGAGTCGACAAGTTATTCTCGGAAACTTAAATGCGTGAAGTTTGGAAGTCGGTGTTAGCCTTTCTCAAGAATACTATTCCTGAAGAAGTCTTCGTTCCGTGGTTTGGAAAGGTTGAATTCACTGAGGACAGCGAGCCTGACATTATTAATATTAGTGTACCCTCTGTTCCCCATAGTAAATTCATCAAGGCGCAGTATGAAAAAGATATTGAGGAAAAAGCCTCCGAAATCTGCGGCCGTGAGATAAAACTTAAAATAACGGTGAAAGACCCCAACAAAGGCGCGATGATTTCCGAGCCTTTCCCCGGGCCTGCCAATACTCTCCCGGAAGAGGAAAAAGCTCCTAAGTCCATTGACGAAATTGCGACCAAGTGCGGTCTTCACTCCGGTCTGACTTTTGACACTTTTGTGATCGGAAACGCTAATCGTGTCGCAAGAAGTTCGGCAATGTTAGTTGCGGAATTTCCCGGCGAGCGCTGCAATCCCTTATTTATTTATGGCGGCGTCGGTTTAGGAAAAACGCACCTGATGCACGCGGTCGGCCGAAAGATCCTCGAGGACAATCCGAACACCAATCTTTTGTGCATCTCAGCGAACCGCTTTATTAATGAGGTCGTTTCTCTGTCTGCTGGCGGCCGCTACTCTGACGAGAAGATTCAAAAGTTTGACAATAAATACAGAAATCTCGATGCTCTTCTGATCGACGACGTCCAGTTTTTATGCAAGCGCGGCGGAACACAGCAGCGTCTCTTTAATATTTTTGAAGCGCTGCTTCCAAAAAACAAGCAGATCATTCTGACCTGCGATACCTATGCCCGCCAGTTATCTGACTTTGATGAGCGTTTGATTTCAAGATTCGGAGCCGGTCTATCCGTCTCCATTGAGCCCGCCGAGTTTGAATTAAGAGCCGCGATTCTTTTACAGAAGGCCAAACAACAGGGCGTCAAACTTCCGTTAGAAGTTGCTTACCTTATTGCTACTCGTTTAAACACGAATATTAGAGAGCTCGAGGGTGCTCTTAATAGCGTGATTATGCGTGCGGAAGTCTTTAAAAAACCTATCACTGAGGAGCTTGCCAAAGAGGCTCTGCAGGGAATTACAGGGACAGGGCGTATCTCAATTGAAAATATTCAGCAGTCCACTGCTGAGCATTTCAGTATCAAAATTGCGGATATGCACTCAAAGAGAAGAGTGGCCAATGTCGCATATGCGCGCCAAATAGCGATGTATCTGGCAAAAGAGCTGACTCAGAAGAGTCTTATTGAGATCGGATACGCATTCGGCGGAAGAGACCACGCTACCGTTTTATATGCTGTTAAGAAAATCACAAAGGAACGTGCTCAGAATCAAGAGCTGAATCACACGCTTCATTTGATTGAACAAGATTTAAAAAACTGGAACTAACGGAGATCGATAATGAATGAAACTAAGTTAGAAAACGGACCTGCTGCCGCAAGTGAAGGCATTGATAAAACGGCCGGAACCTCTGTATTCATTAACTCCAAAAAAGAAAATATCTTTAAGCCTATTCAGGCAGTAAGCGGTGTTGTACAGAGAAAACAGCCTTTGCCGGTCCTTTCGAACATCTTGTTTGTTCAAAAAGGCAAGCAGGTAACCTTAGTCGCAAACGACCTCGATCTCCAAATCCTGACTGTTGCGGAAATAGGTGAAGAAAATTCAGAAATGTCTACGACGATTTCAGCAAGAAAGCTGACGGATATTCTGGCGACGCTTCCCGACACCAATCCGCTTTCTTTCTCAAAGAAAGGTGATCACGTAGTCCTGAGCTCCGGTAAGAGTAAGTTCGAACTCCAAACAATCAGCGCAGAAGAGTTCCCAGTCATTACTGAAGTAGATTTGGAACATGCTTTTACGATGAGCTGCCTTCGTTTCAAATATCTCCTGAACATGGTCTCTTTTGCCTGTGCAGTCAACAATGTCCGTTACTTCTTGAACGGCGTTTATATCTGTGCAGAAAACAATAAAGTGAGAGGCGTTGCAACCGACGGTCACAGACTCGCACTTTGTGATGTTGAAGCGGAAAAAACAGCAGATAAGAAACTTGATGCTATTTTGCCGAGAAAGACGGTTAAAGAACTCGTTCGTCTGATTCCCGACTCTCAAGATCCCATTGAGGTCTACATTTCCGAACGCCAGATTAAATTTAAATTCGTCGGCATTGAGATATTGTCCAAGCTTGTTGAAGGCCGTTACCCGGACTATCAGCGAGTCATTCCCGAACACAATGAAAAAGAATTCAGAGTCGGACGTCAGGAATTATTGAGCTCACTCCAGAGAGTCGCAACTTTAACAGCCGACAAACTTATGGGAGTCCGCTGGAACCTTACACCGGGCCACCTTAATGTCGCTGCCAACAATGCGGACATGGAGGAAGCCGAAGACGAAATCTCCGTTGAATACAGTGGCTCTCCGATTGAAATCGGTTTTAATGTCGCCTACCTCATCGAAGTTTTGAATGTATTGAAGAACGACTCAGTCAGAATTTCTCTGGGCGAACAGAAAAATCCGGCTTTAATCAGAATGCCGGATAACGACAACTTCAAGTTTGTCGTGATGCCCATGAAAATTTAACTTTGAATTCACGGTCAGAATATTAGGTAAGCCAAATAATGAGTGAAATGCAAGACAAGAATTACTCTGCCGAAGAAAGCTACGGAGAGGACGCAATTCAGGTATTAGAAGGTCTGGAGGCTGTTCGTAAGCGTCCCGGCATGTACATCGGCGATACGTCTGACGGAACAGGACTTCATCACCTTGTCTTTGAGGTCGTCGATAATTCGATCGATGAAGCCTTGGCGGGTTATGCTGATCACATTAACGTCACCATCAATCGCGATGAGTCCATCACCGTCGTTGATAACGGACGTGGTATTCCGACCGATGTAAAAATGAGCGACAAGCACGAACCAAAAAGAAGTGCGGCTGAAATCGCTCTTACAGAGCTCCATGCAGGCGGAAAATTCAACCAAAACAGCTATAAAGTTTCCGGAGGCCTCCACGGCGTAGGCGTATCTTGCGTTAACGCTCTTTCTTCCTGGTTAAAGCTCACTGTACGCAGAGAAGGGGTAGAGCACTACTTAAACTTCAAAAAAGGTGTTCTTCAGGACAGACTCACTGAGAAAGTTCAGACTCCCACCGGCCCGGTTGAAATCTCTCCGATGCACGTCAGCGGAGCTACCGATCGACGCGGCACCGAAGTCCAATTTTTACCGGATGCGGAAATTTTCGGTACCGTTGATTTCCACTACGAAGTTCTTTCCTCACGCCTTAGAGAACTCTCTTTCCTCAACAACGGTGTCAAGATCCACTTGGCAGACTTAAGAAAAGGAAAAGACGAAGTTTTCCAATTCGCCGGAGGTGTGAGCGGTTTTGTCGATTTTATTAACAGAGACAAAACAAAAATCCATGACAACTGTTTTTATACCAACAAGACAGTTACAGTGAATCCGGAGGAAAACATCAACGTCGAAGTCGCCATGCAGTGGACCGACGGCTACACGGAAAATTTCCTCGCATACACAAACAATATTCCTCAAAAAGACGGCGGAACGCATGTCAACGGTTTAAGAAGTGCGATGACAGCTGTCATCAAACGTTATATTGAGGAATCTGAATTTGCAAAGAAAGAGAAGATCGACCTCACCGGTGAGGATATTCGCGAAGGCTTAACCTGCGTTTTATCGCTGAAAATGCCTGAACCGAAATTCAGTTCTCAGACAAAGGATAAATTGGTCTCCTCCGAAGCCCGCCCTGCAGTAGAGCAAGTAGTCAGAACCGCTTTGGAAAGCTACCTCCAAGAAAATCCTAAAGACGCAAGAATCATCTGCGAAAAGATTATGGACGCTGCCCGTGCCAGAGAAGCAGCACGAAAAGCCAGAGAAACAACACGCAGAAAAGGTCTGCTTGGCTCGGCAGGCCTTCCCGGTAAATTGGCTGATTGTTCGGAAAGAGACCGCTCTCTCTGCGAAGTCTTCCTCGTGGAGGGTGACTCCGCCGGCGGCTCTGCAAAACAGGGTCGTGACCGTTCTTTCCAGGCTATCCTGCCTTTGCGAGGAAAGGTCCTTAACGTTGAAAAAGCACGAATCGAGAAACTGATTTCCAGTGAGCAGATTGCAACCTTAATCGCAGCCCTAGGTACCAGTATCGGTGATGAATTTGATCTGGATAAACTGCGTTACGACCGTGTCATCATCATGACGGATGCTGACGTGGACGGTGCGCATATCCGTACTCTGCTGCTGACGCTTTTCTATCGTCAAATGCCGAAACTCATTGAAGGAGGTCATGTTTATATCGCTCAGCCTCCGCTGTACAAAGTTGAATACGGTCAGAAGACGAAATACATCAAAGACGATAAAGAACTTTATACATTCCTCGTAGATCAGGGCATTACAGGAACTAATCTTTACGTTTCTAAAGAAGCCTTTGAGAACAAACAGGGAATTTCCGGCGACAAACTGAAGGAATACTTCTTAGCCTACAGCGACGCCCAGAATATTATTTCTAAGTTCTCTCGCTTTGTTGATGCCAGCGTCCTTACAGCAATTGCTGCAGGCGCAACGATTGACTTATCTTCAGACAAAGCAGCTGCTGATTCAATTGAGAAGCTGGTTGCTAAGATAACTGATCCGGCGATTTCTCTCGGCTACGCTGTAGAAGAAAACATTCCGACGATTATTGTTAAACGCACTCATTTTGGCAATATCATCGAAAGCAGAATTACACCGGCTTTCATTGAAACGCCGGATTATCTGACTTTGACAGCTGCATCCGTTACCTTTAAGAACCTGCTGCATGAGGGTGCCTGCTTAGTACGAACGACGAACAACAAGGAAACCATTCAGCCAATCTCCAACTTCAGCGAAGCCATTTCGTTCATTCTGAAGATCGGCAAAGCCGGCGTTAAAAAGATGCAACGCTATAAAGGGCTTGGTGAGATGAAGGCTGAAGAGCTGGAAGAAACCACAATGGATCCTACCAAACGCAGCCTTCTTAAGGTGAGAATTGAAGACGCCATTGCGGCAGACCAAGTCTTCACAAAATTAATGGGAGATGAGGTTGAACCGAGAAGAAGATTTATCGAGGACAACGCCTTGTTAGCGGGAAATATCGATACCTAGTCTCTAGTTTCGCTTCATGAAGGTCGGCTATGCCGGCCTTTTCTTTTAAATCTAAATAATTAAAGTTGGCTTTAACTCTTATAACTAACTATTTGCACCGAATTAAACTTCGATTTAACTCGTTTTTTTTAATATTCCTTCCAAAAAACTCCTTCATTGGCCTCGGCCTGTGAAGGTCTGGCTGTTTTGGCTCTTATTCAAAAGCGGCATCAAACTAATTTCTCTAAAACAACCTTACAACCCAATCAATTGCTTGATCAAATCTGAACCTTCTTTTTGGGAAAAATTGTGAATAACTTCTGGCTTTAGTTGTGAATAAAAACGAGAGGGTCTATCTTGTTAACTGCTCTTAGTTAGTAGTCAGCAGGTTTTATCGCCCTTTATTAACAACATAATTATTTGTTTATAAAAGACAAATATAGGTTATCAACAATAATTTCTTAAGCTATTAATACTATATCTATTAATAATTAATATAAGAATTAAGTTGGTGCTTTGCTAACAGCGTTAAAAACTCAACTTTCCGGATTTAGTGAAAGAAACTGGTTATTTATGAACAAAACAATCGCGAATCTTTTTGAGTTTTGTGGAAAAGACGTGGAAAAAGAGATAATGAAACGCAGGGAGCTCGATTTGTCCACATAAATTTACTGGCTGTTTGGGAATTTTGAACTAAGTTATCGCTTATTTAATTTACTGAATACATTAGATAAATTTAACTTATTAACATTTTTCTGAAACTCTATTAATACACATTTCATTAATAGATTAATAAAGGATGTTGTGTATTGATTGTTTTATAGCGTGAATAACTACAAAGATTAGCTACTCAAACGGCTTAAACTCAATTGTGTTTAAAAATTTTGTTCAATTTTTAAAATAATAATAAATAAACAAATAGTTATCTTGTTAATAACTCTGTTGATAACTTGTCTGAGTTGGCGTTTTGGAAAAATTTTTCAATAAATTAAGAGGTGAGCGACTTCTAAACTCATGAAAATCGAAGTTTCATAAGTAAAATGGAGCAGATGCAGGCGAACTGCCCTACTAACTAAACAGTAACGGTCCAAAATGAAACCTTCTCGTATCGCTATTTTGTTGTTTGTTACTTCTTCCCTTTTGATGTCGACTGCTTGCGCGCCGGTATTAATTGGATCAGCAGCTGTCACAGGAGTTTCCGTTGCCGCGGATAGGAGAAGTGCCGGGGCGGTGGCAAACGATGGCGTTATCGAAGCAAAGTCAGCCATGCACCTCAGTCAGACAAATTTTGCCTCCAGTCATATCACCACAACTTCCTATGAGGGAAATGTTCTGTTGAGCGGTGAAATAGACTCCGAAGCCAGTAAGCAGAAAGCCACTGAAATCGTGAAGTCTATTAATGAGGTCAATAAGGTATATAACGAGCTCGCTGTGCAGGCTAATTCTTCTCTGACGACAAGGATGAATGATTCCATTACAGCAAGTAAGGTCAGAGCGGCTCTTCTGGATAACAAACAAGTAACCTTAACCTCTATAAAAGTAGTTGTCGATAGAGGAATTTGTTATCTGCTGGGAACAGTCACTCAAACAGAAGCCGAAATCATTTCCAAGATTGCTTCGAGAGTGCCGGGCGTTGTTCAGGTAGTTCGTCTTTTCACGATTATCACTCCCGAAGAGTTGGAAAAAAGACAGCTGATTGACTCAAAACTTCAGCAGAATGAAGCTGCGGAAGTTACCGAAGGAACGACTGAAGAAAACGGCAAGCTCACCTCGGAAGAGGGAGCCACTGAGGAAGTATCCGTCTCGCCTGTTAAGTTATAAAGTGTAAATAATAATTATTCTCATTAAATTTAGTTATAATGAGCCTTTCAAGGGGGCTCTCAAAGGTGAAAAACTTTCTAAATCTTATTGAGGTGCCGGCTATTCTTTTGCTGGTATGGGGAGCTGTTTCACATTTTGGCTTGTTTCCCGAGTTTCTGCTGCCGTCGCCGGAAAAGGTCTGGAGTAGTTTTGTTGAGCTTCTCGTCTGCGGTGAGCTCTGGAAACATATAGCAGCCAGTGCGGGCAGAGTATTCGGAGGATTTTTCCTTGCAATGCTCGTTGCGATCCCTCTGGCGTATTTCTTTTATTATTCGCCTGCATCTGAGAAAAGAGCAAAGCTGTTATTGGAGGCCCTTCGTTTTATACCTCCGCTCTCACTTATTCCGCTTTTGATTCTTTGGCTCGGAATCGGAGAGGCGGCAAAGCTCTCTATTGTGTTTCTAGCGAGCTTTTTTCCGATTTATTTAAATGTATTCTCGGGTTTTAAGCAAATCGATAAGTCCTATAAAGAGCTTGCTTTCATGCTTAGGCTCAACCGGATGGAGCGTTTTAAACACATCGAGTTTCCGGCGTCCCTTCCTAATATTTTTACAGGCCTGAGACTGGGTTTTGGTTATTCTTGGAGAGCTTTGGTCGGTGCAGAATTAATCGCGGCAAGTTCCGGTCTTGGATATCTCATCGGAGATGCGAGTGAAATGTCTCGAACTGATAAAGTTTTTGTGGGCATTCTTTGCATTGCCGTTCTGGGAGTTTTGGGAGACCAATTATTTCAACTGTTTGGAAAACGTCTGACTCCGTGGATGAAAAGCAAATGGTAACGGGTGTCACACTAAAAGGGATTTGTAAGTCCTTTCAGTCTAGAGGGAGAGTAGTATCTCCGCTTAAAGATTTTTCCTTGAATCTTGAGCCCGGAAAGTTGACGGCCGTGTTAGGAAAAAGCGGTTGTGGAAAAACAACGCTATTAAAAGTGATCTCCGGCTTGGAAGAACGCGATGCCGGGGAGATCTCCTTTTTTGACGAAGCAGGACGTCCTGTCAGCAGCCCGAAACTTTCCTTGGTTTTTCAGGATCCTCGTCTTTTACCTTGGAAGACGGTGGAGGAAAACCTTTCATTGGCTATTCGTCACCTGCCGGAAGAAGAACGCAAGCAAAGAATTAGAGAAGTTCTTGAGCTTGTGCGCTTGCCTGAAGTAGAAGCGCTGTATCCCTCCGAGCTATCAGGGGGCATGGCTCAGCGAGTTGGGTTAGCTCGAGGAATTATTGCAAAACCGGATTTGCTGCTCTTGGATGAACCCTTTAGCGCTTTGGATTTTATGACTCGCAGTCGTCTTCAAATGGACTTCTCTAAGATTCAGGATGAGCTTGGTATGACTATGGTACTGATCACTCATGATGTGAATGAGGCGGTCTTGCTGAGCGATAAAACCGTATTTTTAGAAGAAGGAAAAGTCAAACAAGAGGTGAATATTGCCTTACCAAAGCCGCGCCGCTTTGGAGACCAGAATTTACTTCCATTCCAGCAAACTTTATTTAATTTTTTTCTTACTTAACTTAGATAACTGAAATGAAAAAAACATTATTAGCTTGTTTATTCGGACTTGGTCTTGGTGCTTGTGTTAATGCTGCTGATGTGCAGGAAATTAATATCGCTTATGTAAAGGCACCGTTTAATCTCCAGAACATCGTGATGAAGCACAATCAGATGATGGAGAAAGAATTCGCAAAAGACGGCATTAAGGTCAAGTGGCACGACATCACTTCCGGCGCTAAACAGACACAAGCGATGGCGGCCGGCTCTCTGGATGCCAGCGCAGCAATGAATACTGCTTCTATTCTTATGGCGAATGCAGCCGGTAATCCGATTCGTATTGCAACCGGTGTGGCTCATCCGACGAGTTTGTTTGCGATCGTAGGTAAACCCGGACCTCAAATGAAAATTGAAGATTTGAAGGGGAAGACGGTTGTAGGTCCTAAAGGCACGGTTCTTCACCAGACACTTGTTGCAGCCCTTACCAGCAAAGGTATTGATCCTAAGGATGTGAACTTTATCAATATGGACATTCCGAAAGGAATGACGGCAATGATGGCTGGAAAAGCCGATGCTGCATTGTTAGCAGCAAGCGGCATTTATAAAGCTAATGAAGGCGGCGCAAAGACGATTGCAACTGCTCAGGGACTGATTCAGCCGAATCTCGTTTTCACGGTCAGCGGAAAATTTGCTAAGGAACATCCTCAGCTCGTTGAAAGATTGGTTAAGGTCAACAGAGAAGCTCATCAGTGGATCAAAGATCACAAGCAGGAAGCCCTCGAAATCGGCGCTAAAGAGCACGGAATTTCTGTCAAGACTGCTGAGAACTTAGCTGATGGAAGCCACTTTTATGACACTTTGACTCAGAAGGACTTAGATGAATTGGCTGCCGACCAGAAATTCCTAAGAGAGAACGGCATGATGGCAAAAGACGTCAACATTAAAGAAATTGTGCTGCCTACCGCGTTGAAATAATGACTGAAGTTATATCTGTATACGACGACGGAGTCCGCTTGGATATTCCTTTTGAGGCTTGTGTTCTATACCATGGACGAGACAGCATCGGGGGACTTTCTTTAGGCTACAGATTGCTCCGATTTGCTTTAAATAAGCTGACGGATGGTCGTATTCCTGAAAGAAAAGAAATTACCTTCAAAACGGCTTTCCCGGGACCCGGTCTGAGGGACGCCGTGGAGATGACCACAAGGGCTGTCACGAGAAAGGCTTATGAAGTCCTTGAGAACGCACCGGAAGGGACCCCTGAGGGTGTCTATGGTCACATGTATTTTGAGATTACTGTGGGCTCTAGAACGCTTTGTTGTGCCCTTAAACCGGGTGTTCTTCCGGAAGAGTTCGTACAAACGGGAAGAGCGATCAAGAAAGGTAATTATTCCGAGCAGGATGCGCGTCACTGGAGAGAGCAAAAGGACGCCCTCTCCGAGGCGATTTGGAATATTCCTAACTTTGAGGATGTTCTGTCTTTTTCAATGAAAGAGTAGAGGCTTCCAGTGCCTGTTCAAAGGCGCTGTAGCTCGATCTAATCAGAGGTCCGCTGAAACAGCTGAGGAACCCCATATTCTTAGCTGTTTCAGCAAACTTAGAAAAAGTCTCCGGAGCGACATAGCGTTTTACTGGGATGTGGTACTTACTTGGCGCCAAATATTGACCGATAGTGAGCATTGAAACGCCGTGTTCCCGAAGTTCTTTCATCACTTCGAATACTTCATCATCTGTTTCTCCGAGACCTACCATAAGGCCGCTTTTTGTCGGAATGGAAGGTGAGCGCTCACTCCATGTTTTTAATAAATTTAGTGAATGAAGGTAATTACCTCCCGGCCGCGCTTCCTTATAAAGTCTTGGAACCGTCTCAATGTTGTGATTAAAGACGTCGGGCGGTGCAGAAAGAAGTTCATCAATTGCTCGTTCTACTCTTCCGCGAAAATCCGGAACAAGGATTTCAACTTTTACGCCCTCTTGCTTTCTTAGCTCGTGAACGCATTTCGCAAAATGCGAAGCTCCTCCGTCTTTTAGGTCATCCCGGTCGACACTGGTAATGACCACATATTTAAGCCCTAGAGTTTTTGCAGCCTCAGCTAGCCGTTTAGGCTCGTCCGGATCAAGAGGATCGGGGTAGCCATGCGCTATATCGCAGAAAGGGCATCGGCGGGTGCAAATATTCCCCATGATTAGGAAGGTTGCGCGCTTACCGTTAAAACATTCTCCCAGATTCGGACAGCAAGCCTGCTCGCAAACGGTCGTTAGGGTGTTGGAAGCGAGAAGATTCCTTACCTCTTTTATCGTTTGCCTATTGGGAGAAATTTTGATTTTCAGCCATTCAGGTTTTTTAAGCTTTTCTTGAGAGACGAACTCCTTGTAGTTTTTAATTTTTAAAACTTCTCGGTTTTTGTTGAAGTCCGAATGGTCCATACGTCAGAAGGGAGAGACAAACAAATTAGCGGCTAATTGTGTAGAAGGCCAGGAGAGGAAGGCAACGGCTATGCCGGAAAGCGTTAATAAGAAGCCGAAGAACAGTTCAAGCTGGATTGTCTTGAACATAACCATCGTGATTTTCTCCTGAGGGCTGGTTTTTAAAAGATGAGGCAGGAAGCTGGCTCTGGGAAGGGCCATGAGAACAAAAAGGAACGGCCAATAATGCTGATTCAGCGGTACCATCCAGCCAATAAAAACAAAGGGCAGGAAAATCATCAGCATATAAAGCGTGTTGGCAAGTTTTCGACCGCATGCAGCTACCAACGTATAGCGGCCGACAGATCTGTCATGGTCCAAATCCCGATAATTATTAACGAATAAGATAGCCGCTCCGATTAACCCGAGGCTAAGGCCCGGAACTAAAGTGAGCCAGTTAAAACTATGCGTTTGAAGCCAGTAAGTTCCGCTGACTGCGAAAAGACCGTAAAAAACTAAAACTAAAAATTCTCCGAAAGGCGTGTAAGCGATAGGTTTCGGGCCGCCCATATAGCAAAAGCCGCAGATAAGCGAAAGTACTGCAATACAAGCGATCGGAAGGCCGCCAATGACGATCAAGAGAATACCGAACAGGGAGCAAACAACAATAGAAAAGCCGACCATTTTCTTTGCTGCGGACATAGAGATCCAGCCTTCGGTCGTAGCTCTCGGCAAACCAACGCGTGTACCGTTTTCTGCTTTTTTAAGGTTGTAAGCATAGTCGTTTACCATGTTGGACATGGCCTGAATGGAAACGGCGCCAAGCAATGTGAAAAGGAAAATCCATAGGTTCCACGTGCCGGCTAATGCTCCGGCAAAAGCCGTACCGACACAGACGGGAGCGGCAGCGATCCAAAAGGTTTTCGGCCGCATGAAGGCCATCCATGCAGCAAAGGAGTGAGGACGGATTTCTTTTTTAACAACGCTTTTCACAGAACTGTTCCTTAATTTTCTCTATTAAAACTTTTTTTGTAGATTCTAAAGTGGCGTTTTGCGCAAATTTGTTTAAGTTTACGATCCTTAATCCTTCATAACCGCATGGGTTGATGTAAGAAAAGGGTTCAAGATTTGCACTGACGTTGAGCGCAAAACCATGATAGGAGCTATGGCCGGAGATTTTAAGGCCGATTGAACAAATCTTAGCCAGGTTTTGAAATTGACCGGCACCGCCCGATTTAGAAACGTATATCCCCGGAGCTCCGGCGACCAAAACTCCCTCGACCCCAAACTCTCTCATGACTGAGAGAACTGTCTGATTGATAAGGTTAAGGAGTTCTTTCGGATAAAGATGATTTTTTCTAAGATCAAGCAGCGGGTAACCGACTAACTGTCCCGGGCCATGGTAGGTGATCTTTCCTCCGCGGTCTGTGTGAATACAAGGTATTCCTCTGATGGGAAAGGTATTATTTTTTAAACTGGTTCCAAGTGTGAAAACCGGCGGGTGTTCGCAGATCCAGAATTCGTCTTCAGTGGTTTGATCGCGTTTTTTTGTGAAGTCGATCATTTCCTGCCAAACAGTCAAATAATCGACCTGACCCAAATCTTTAATAACCAATTTTTCTAGAGGACAAACTTAACAAGCGGATGGGCAGTCAAACTGCGGTAGAGGTCGTCCAGCATGTCCTGAGAAGTTGCATTCACCAAAAATCCCAGAGAGAGATAATTTCCCTTTCCGGAAACCTTCATTTCCACTTCTGAGGCGTTAAAGTCCGGGGCGTGTTTTTCTATAATCGCCACAATTTGCTGGGCAAAATCATCAGTTCTTTGGCCGACAACTTTCATCGGGAATTCACACGGAAATTGCAATAAAGGGGCCGGAAGTTCTTCCGGCAGATCTTTCTTATCTTGTTCAGCCATTATTTACTCGATAATCTGTTTAAAGGTTTTATAAATATCGGACAGTTTGCTCTTTTTTTCTGCCACATCAGCCACGGCATAAAGAGGTACAGTTTTAAGAACCCTGTCACCAAGCTTGATATTAATTCTTGCCAAAGGTTCATTCGTCGTTACCGGAGCCTTAATGAGCTCTTTTCTTTCAATAATCATTTCCACTTTAGGTGTTTTTTGTTTTTTTAACTCATCTGAGGAAACAGTGATGAAAACATCTTGCTTTGGGGCCAAAGCTATGTTCTGTTGTTCACCGTCAATGATAGGAATGACGGTCACCGGTTTGCCTTCAGTGAAAACTTTTGCGGTTTCAAAATGGTTAACGGAGCTGACTAAGGCTTGTGCAATTTCAGGAAACAGGGCGTTTGAATCCGAGTCGTGAACCAGACAGAGAACGATTCTGAGATTGTTTTCTCTCAGACGACTTGCAACAATGGCTGCTCCTAAAGCGACCTTTGATGAATTATCTAAAATAAAGAGTAAGTCGGATTTTTCAGAATGACTGATTCGGATATTTGAGGGAAAGTTTTTTTCCTGAATCTCTACCGTTTGATCAGTTATTTGCCCAACTTCTTTCGGCAGGTTTCTGATGACAAAGCCGACATCTTCAAGCAGAGATTTTCCATTTATCTTTTTTTCAGGTTCTGATGCTTTAGCTGGTTCATCTTTTTTGTCTGAGAGCGTTTCCAACCAGTGAAGCGCGATTTTGTTCGCTTCAGGGGCTTGTAAAAAGATCAATGCTCTTAATAGTTCTTTTTCCAGTACCAATTCCTGATTCGCACCATTCCACTGATACAGATTTTCTTTCCATTCATTCTGTGTCTGTACGAATACAGCTTCCAGTTCCGATACTTTTCTCTGCAGCGTATCCAGTTCACGGATCCGTTTTTCTCTGTCTTTGATCAGCTCATCTTTCTGTCTTTCCAGATGATCTGTCTCTGCAAGAATCTCTGTTCCTTCATGGATTTTTTCTTTTGTATGATTATATTGCTGCTGATGTAATTCGAACTTATATGGCTCTTCCGGATGCTTTTCCAGCTCGTCTTTCATAAATGCATGTTCTTCAAAGGCCATGATATCTGCCTCGTCCTGCATCTCTTCTATGAGTTCCTCCAGTTCTTTTTCTTTCTCATATTTCCTGTCTTCTTCTGTTTTAATCTGATTCTGTGCATCCTGATATTGAGTCTGTTTCTGCTCCAGGAATCTCTGCTTTTCTCCCAGGTTTTTCTGTTGTCCGTTTAATTCTGTAATCAGCTCCGCTTCTCTTCGCTTCAATGCTACCGCGTCGCTTTTGTTCAGAGATTCTTTCTCTTTCTCCATGGACTCACGTTTCACATCCAGATTCTGATGTTCTATTTTCAAGTCTTCTATCTTCTGTCTGCATTCACGTAGCTTTTTCTCCTGTTCATTTTGCCGCGTCCTTGCATTTTCCAAATTTAGTCCAGCCTGTTCGCAGCGTTCTGCTTTTTCATATAATAATTTCTGATTATATTTTGAAAATACTGCCTGGATTTTTTCTGCTGCCTGTCTGGCTTCTTTCCTGTTTTTCAGATTCATGGTCATGGTATCCATATTTTCAATGGCTTCCGACATAGGACGCAGGTCATCATCAGACAGGGGCTGAAGGGAATCACTTAAAATATCATTGATTACAGATGGCTTAAAATCCTTGGAAAGCTTCGGTGTACGCAGCTGAATCAAAAGATCTATCATTTCCTTATATTCTTCTGTTGTCTCAAATCCAAAAATCTGGCGGTTCACATATTCCATATAATCAACCTGTCTGTCAATAACGCGGCCGCCATCCCCAATCCTGTTTTCCAGCTCTTTTTTGGAAAGTGTAACCTTTTCTCCTGAATCCTTGTATAAAAAGAAATCCTTACCGATACGTCTTCCATCGGTCAGGCTAAAATACCATTTATCCAGATTCTTTCCTCTTCTTGCGCGGATACCCATTCCGATGGTCAAATATGTGTCACTGTTTTGTCTTTTAAGCTCCAGATACAAATAGCCAGTGCGTTCTTCACGTCCGTCATCTTCTTCCAGAAGATAGCTGCTCATCTTACGATCCCTGGAACCGAAGGGATCCAGTCGTTCCGGACTCATATTTCCATCCAGAAGAAGGGGCACCACACTCTGCATGGTTACTGATTTTCCCGATCCGTTTGAACCTCGAAGGAGCATTCTTCCCTTCACAAATGGGAATTCCTGTTCGTCATAATACCAGAAATTAATCAGCCCGATCTTATTTGCCTGCCATCTGCTATTCATCATTTCTTCCTCCCATATAATCCTCCGGATAACTTCCCTGTATTTTTCCGGTGAGCGGACATATTTTTATCTGATGAGCGAGTTCTTCTTTTCTTATGAACATCCACAACTTCATCTCATCCAACACGCTTTTTACAAATTCCCCTTCCGGCATCTCGCGATAATTTTTCGAAAATCCACTTCCATATTCCTGTTTCATTTCTTTTATCATATTTTCAAATTCAATCTGATCTATAAGACAGGTTTCATCCAATCCGGTCTTCCATTGACCCTTCTCAATTTTCTTGCGTATTTCACGAAAACACAAAAGCAAAATATCGGATATGGAATTATTGCCGGGAAATACCGTTCCCATCCTGCAGTCGTCTCCGGATAGCAGATATGCACTTCCTTTATGAATGTGCACATGACAGCCAAATATCTGCTCCAGTTCTTCGCTTAATCTGCGTCCGTAATATTTCAGATATTCAAAATCCTCCGATGAGCCATCCGCTTTGTACATACCAGGTGCAAAAATCAGTCTTTTATAAACCCTGTGTCTTCTTGCAAAGCCTCGGTCTTCATCCACTTCAAACCAGTCACTTTCCTGAAAATCTTCCGGTTTCGTATATTCCATAATGTCTTTTGAAAAGCTCTTCATAAAATACCTGGATGCCCCTGTATTTTCATAAAGCACTTCTCCTCCTTCATCGTCCATGAATGCCTCGTCTTTTCCATCTGTAACTCCAATAAGCCCCTGATCTGCTGCAAATCTCATTACACGAATCAGCTTTCTTCTGTTCGTATACAATGTCCAGTCAGAGATTTCCCCAGGCAGATTTGCTGTAATATATTCCGTCAGCTGTGATATGATAAACTGCTCCTGTGCATCTCTGTCTTCCAGAAACATCAGCAGAATACAGAGATATGCATATTCTTCTTTTGAGGAAAATTTCTGGATCCCCATAAAGCTTTCCGGTATCACCGGAATCTTCTCCATCTTTATCAGAAGTGAATTATCAATGATCTGGCAGCCCATTTTCTCTGTAGTAAATTTACGCAGTTCTCCAAGGGCATCTCTTAATTTATAATAGGTTTCCTTATCTCTGGATTTTAATACCCATCTTTTATTTAACAGGATCTCCAGTTCCTTCATCACGTTTCCTCCTGAAATACAATTGACAAATCAGGCATAGTAAAATTACCATCCAGACAATGCACAACACAGGTCTCATCTGCCCGGCTTCTGTCTAATATGTATCTTCTTCCATCATCCGTTCTTGCAGAAAAATCCGCAGATTCCATGGCATCCGACAGCCATTTCAAAAGGATCTCTCTGATTCTTGGTTCCAGCACCGGTAATTCTCCAAAATGAATCCTTCCATTTACTTCCAACGCCTGCAATTTTTCCATTTCTTCTCTCTGTTTTTCCAGCATTTTACGTCTTGTTTCCTGCTTTTGCTCTGCTGATTCGCGGATCGCACTTCTTCTGGATTTCTCCCTGTATGTACGTATCCTTGGCTTTAAACTGATTTCCATGGGTTGTTCTTCGTATACTCCGATATTCATGCTATCCGTTTCACGTACCAGATCTCCGGCAATATGCTGCGGGCACTCCATGCCAAATACCATTGCAGACATTTTGTGAGCTTCTTCCATATCCTGGCATTGCAAAAATAATTCTGCCACCTTGCGGTATTCTTCTTTTCTGTTAGCCCCCAATGCATTCTTTTCACTTAACTGCGCTGCATATCTTGTGATCCTGCGAATAATATCATTTGTT
>OOAZ01000658.1_pt1 | contig 28824 bp, 22 predicted proteins | sample 1671221 | NCBI WGS metagenome assembly OOAZ01 (sample SAMN06348134, study PRJEB24527) | human gut metagenome | biome: human gut; feature: ankylosing spondylitis patient; material: feces | host: Homo sapiens | place: China | collected 2015-10
AATCTCCTGATCAATAACTGCAAAATGGGTGTGCAGGTCGGGTTGTGGCACAACGAAAATCCCCGCCGCCGTCAGCGCAGTTTGCAGCGCTTTGGTTGGCTCTACGCGAGTCTGGGGGTAACTCTCGGCAGGTTGCGTTATGACAGTCACAATCACCCCGGCAGACTGCTGCTCCTCTACCAGCGCAATCAATCGCCGGACCTTGTTTTTGTTCAATCCGGGGCTTGCAATATAGATGCTCTTGCGTGCCTGCATCAAGTCTTTCTCATAAACAGGCAGATAGCTTTCGCTGTCAAAAATTGCGTTGACAGTCTGCTTTTCCTCGTTAGGAGCAGCAAGAATTTCATATCCTATACGCCTATAGGTGCACAATCGCTTGTAATACATGGACTCCAGCACACGAATGTGCGCATCTACATAGTCATAGATGATAACATCTCGCTTACCCTCGTAATCGCGGTGTAAACGACCCGCATATTGCTCCACGTTGCCTTGCCACGAAATGGGCATCGTCAACATCATCGTGTCCAGCCGCGGAAAGTTGAATCCCTCGCCAATGTACTGCCCGATGGCCACCAGCACAACACTTTCGTTTGGAGGAACTGCCCGCATTTCGGCGCGCAGATCTTCTTTTTGTCTGGCGCTGCTGCCGCCCTGCAAAAGAAAAGTATGGTCGGCTTTAGGTTTCAGCTGTGCGTACAAAAACGCCGCATGTTCTTTCTCTTTGGTCAGCACCAAGGGTGTGCGGCCGGCTTGCAGACAGGAAACCACATCGGTCAGAATCAGCTCATTGCGTACCGCGCTACCCATCACGGCACGGCGGGCTTGATTGTAGCTGAGTTTGTTTGCGTTTGGCGCGAACAAGCGCGTAAAACGCGGGTAGACAAAATGCCGTACATTTTGTGCAACCGCGCGGTCTTTGGCTGTATAGCGGTAGCGGATGGGACCAAACTGCATAAAGATTTTTTGCTCCTGCCCGTCGTCGCGCTTGGGTGTAGCAGTCAGCCCGTAAACGTATTTTGCATTAACGGCGTTCAACACATCTTCAGCAATAGCAGCCCCGGCGTGGTGGCACTCGTCCATGATGACCATGCCGTAATTCTTGATAAGCGGGTTTACGTCGTCGCTCTGCCCAAGGGACGTGATCATGGCAACATCCAATATCCCGCCCAGCGTATTGCGTCCGCCGGACAGTGTGCCGATGACGCTTTTACGTTTTTTGCGCCGCCCTTTTGGGGTGATGTACTCCGGCAGATCCTCGTCGATTTGCAGGAACTTTTCAAAATCTTCCACCCAGTTTTTCATAATCTCGGAGTTGTGAACCAAAACCAACGTGTTGACCTTGCGCTGTGCTATCAGATACGCACCAACAGCGGTCTTACCAAAGCCAGTTGCGGCGCAGAGTACGCCGATATCATGTTCCAATATTTTCGCGGCAGCGTCCGCCTGTCGGGAGTATAGAGTGCCTTTGAAATCCACCTTGATTTCGCGACCTGTCTGGCGTTCGTCACTTACTGTGTAGGGAATTCCAACAGAGTCCAATTGCGCGGTCAACTTTTCTGCACAACCGCGCGGCAAATGAATATAGCTGCCGACATCCTCACCGCAGAAAACGATGCGGGGAATATTGCGAGTGGAAAATCCCAGCGCTTTCTTTTTGTAAAACTCTGGATTGCTGTATGCCGCCAGCCGCCGTAACGCATTTTGCAGACGAGGCTTTAAGCCTGCTGTGTCTATGTAAATGCCGTTGGCAAGCGTTATAGAAAGCGGCTGTCCGGCATCCTCCGAATGGAACGCCTGAGATGATTTTTCCCACGGCTTTTCAGTATCTTCTATATCTTCTGTTTTAGAAAGTGTACCTAATTCACCATCCGCACTCCATAGTGCTGTTTTTCTCTCTACAAATTCCTTGCTGATCCGCTGTACGGATTTCAGATATTCCCACTGATCGGGATAGGCGTTCCGGCTTTCATCCACAAATGCACTATTGCCCTGCCGAAGCGCCTGCCCCTGTAGCGGCAGCGCAATCAGGTTGCCAAGACCACCCTCGGGCAAATGCTCCTGTGCAGGCAGCATACGGTCATAGGTTTTGAAGTCTTTTAAATTGACGGATTCCGCGCCCTTAGTAAGCAGCGCTGATCCGAATCTGCGAACCAGCTCGGCGGGAATCGGTGCATCAAAAAACAGCCAGACATGTGCGCCGCTGCCGGAACGGGAACGTTCCACGTAGCAAGGCACACTGTTCTGGCTGCAAATTTGGCGCAAAGCATCCACATCCTCCTGCCACACCGTGCCGGGGGATGCTTCATGGTCATCAAAATCAAAAACGAGGAACCGGCAGGTGTCATCCGGCAGCAGAGGATAGATGCCGATCACGTCGCTGCCATCGGATTTTTCTCCGGTCAGATGCGCCATCAATGCGCGTTGATTCAGCGACGCCCAGCTGCGATTGGGACAAGACGCACACTTGACCTTTTGGCGGTCTGCTTTTGGGCAGACGCCGTATCGCCACAGATTTTCACAGACAGGAAAATACCCGGCTTTTCCGTTTTTCATCACCGCACGTTTGGCGTAGACGTCACTGCGCCCGTGGAATAAGGAATAGAAGAAACGGGCATGGGTTGGGCTGATGACTGCAGAAATCGGGACAATTATACTTTGATTACTGGGAACATCCGGAGCATCAAAGGAAATATTGTGGGCTGAGAGAATACTTTCCAGATAGGCAATGCGTTTTTTTAAGATGTAGATTTCTGTGGCGTCATTCATGTACAGCCCTCCAAACGTATCCTAGGTGTGCAGATAATATTTGTATATATTTATCTTATACAAAAAGCAAGGCTTGCGCAAGATATATTTAGAAGAAGTTTAGCTGAGTTGAGCATCGCTCAAGAGTCGTAGTTCCACATCGCAAAGAACGACCCTCAAGAGAGATGAAAAAATCGAACGGCACGCCCAAAAATACAAACGATAATACGGCGATTTTAGTTGTGCAAAATATAAAGTAGCGCAGTTGAAAATAGGTATTCAGTCGGAGAACTACGACAGGGCAGTATAGAGCAACGATAAAACGTTAATTTTGTTGACTCTGCACAGCTGTGCTAGAAATAAGAAAAAGCCTGTTGTTGGTTGTCACAACAGGCTTTTTCGACATTTTGCAGCACCACTGCACAGTAGTGGTCAAACGGTGGTCAAAATGGAGATAATCTAAAATGATTTCAGAAAGCTCATCACTAAGTCTATGCCCAAAGGGTGCGGTAACGCTGCGATTCTGCCATGACACACATACTGGGCAGAAACCGATCAAACGCGGCACGGCTTTCCCCAAAAGAGAAAATCTCACGCAGGGTGCCATTTAGAGAAAATTCGACCTCACGCATGGATCAGCTCTCTTTTTTGATTTTATTGAGTGCCGCATTCAACTGTTGCACATCTGCGGGGGTGATGGACTTTGCAACCTGCTTCAGAATGGAGCGCAAAGATGTGCGTGCTATCTGACGTTCTATCTCCGGCGGCATTTTTACATTTTTTGCAACATCCCCATAGGCGTTGGATGCCTTAACCATAAGGGAAGAAAGAAGCTTGTTGGCAGCAGGAGATTTCTGCAGAGTCTCCATTGAGTCCATAATGGAGTAATAGCCCTCTTTCATAAGCTCTTCCGGCTTATCGAACCAGTTTTCGACTTGCCCCTCGGCGCGGTAGGTCGGGTCGGGTTTGTCTGCCTTCGTGATCGTCATGCAGTCGGTGCAGCTGCCCGCCACGGCCTTGATTTCGTGCGTGCCGGAGATAGGTACGATAAACTTAAAAATCTTGTCGCCGTCCTGCGCGGCAAACTCTTTGCCGTCCACAAACAGCGTGACGCGGGGCTGGTTGGAGTAGACCTTGATTTCGGTCTGTCTTTCGGTGCGGTGGGCGTAGCGGCGTCCGCAGAGATGTACAAACGGGTCGCTGCTCAAATATGCCTTATAGATAAAGTAGGCGTCCTTCTTCGTCTTGCGGTCGAAGGTCACAAGACCCTTCTGGTTTTGACCGGGCTTGCCGCCCTCACCGCGACCGTCCGCGCCGAAGTCGAAGCCGTTCCAGACGTGCATCGCCCAGATGTAGGGGCGCTCCGACCACATTTTGAGCATATGCTCGTGGTAGACGGTTTGGTAGCTTTCCGACCAGTCTCCGCGCTCCGGGCGGGCGCTCTGGTAGGCGGGGTTTGCGTCCGCGCCGAACTCCGACAGACCGATGACGCGGTCGGGGCGGTTTTTGTGGAACGTGTCAAAAAATTCATCGTTCTGTTGCAATTCACCCAAGTACCAGCCGTAGTAGAGATTATAACTGCAAATATCGGGCAGCTGCACAAACGGGTCGTTGGGGTCCAACATAAAAGCGTGCGCCATTGTGGTGGGGCGGGTGGCGTCCAGGCGATGGCAGAGGTCGTTCAAAAGACGATGGTTCGCCGTCAGGTTTTCTGTCACGCCGGTGGTGACGGTAATCTCATTGGATAAGCCCCAGCAGATAATGGACGGATGGTTGTAGTTTTGCAGCACCAGTTCTTCCATTTGGCTCAGCGTGTTGGCAGTGGCTTCGGGCAAATGCTCGGTGATGTAGGGGATCTCTGCCCACGCGACAAGACCGTACTTATCGCATAGATCGTAGAAATACTGCGCGTGCTGGTAGTGGGCAAGGCGCACGGTGTTGGCGCCCATATCCCGCAAAATCTGCATATCCTCCTCATGTTCAGCGGTGGTCAGCGCATTGCCGAGTCCTGCGCGGTCCTGATGCCGCGCCGCGCCCACAAGACGGACATTTCTGCCGTTGAGCCAGAAGCCTGTATCTGGCTTGAACGCGATTTTGCGGCAGCCGAAGTGTACCGCCACCGCGTCACCGCCGGGCAGAGAAGCGGCGATGCTGTACAGATACGGATCCGCCACGCCGTCCCACAAATGCACATTTTCAATATCAAATACGGTCACAGCCTTGCCGTCCTGCACGGCGGCGGTCTGTTCCCCGACACCCTCGATGGCAAACAGCACCTCGGTGCCGTCGGGGGTGTTCTCACAGGCGGCTTCCACCGTGACGGCGGCACTGTGCAGATCGTCAGACACCTCCGGTGTCACGCGCAGGGCGGGCGCACCGTGGTTATCCAGCGCAAAGTGACTGTGCGGTACAATAAGGATATGTACATCGCGGTAGATGCCGCCATAGAAGGTAAAGTCCGCTTTCTGCGGGTAGACCGTGCGGTTGGCGCTGTTGTCCACGGTCACAGTCAGCGTGTTCTGCGCAGCCAGTGCGGGGGTCAGGTTGACGCGGAAGGTGGAATAGCCGCCCGCGTGGTGAGCCAGTTCTTTGCCGTTCAAAGAAACCACCGCCGTCATGGCAGCACCCTCAAATTCCAGCCAGACTTCCTCATCGTCGGCGTGTGCGGGGGCGGCAAATGCCTTGGTATAGGTGCAGGTCCCGCGGAAGTAATCGTTGCCGCCGTCGGTACCGTCGGCGACGTTCCATGTGTGGGGCAGGGTCACAGCCACCGGTGCCGCGCCGGGTTTTGTGAACTGCCAATGGGAATTGAAATTCAATGTGCTGCGCATACAAAACTCCTTATTCGTCTAAAGGAAATACCGCATAATTCTAAGTGCCGATACGGCGAGCGAGATGCCGTGCCGCAGCCGCCGTAACGGTGCTTAAGCCGTCAGGCGGGAATTGTGCGGTGTTGCCCTTATTCAAAATCGCTCAATTTCCAGCTGTCGCGCCAGTGGATCTTCGGCTTGTCTTCCTCAAATGTGATGGGCAGCCAGACGTAATTGGCGCGGGAAGTATTGGCGCTGGTCAGCATCGGGCTTTGCATCATGGTTTGCATTTCTTCGGACGTTGCCTTGTAGTGTTCGGGGTCAAAGCGTTGTGCGGTGCAGCGCTCCAGCAGATCAGCCAGTTTAGCATCCACGGGGTAGTCCGGCACCCAGCGGTCAGCCAGAGCAATGTAGAGGTCGCGCTTACCGGGAACTTTGAACACCTGCGAGATTTGGCTGTTGAAGGACGCATGGCTCGCGTCATCTGCGTGCGGGTCACCGATGCTCACAAACGGTCTGTCGGGCGCGTCGGACACGGCGCTGTCGCTCTTGTTCGGCACATACCCGGTCATGCCGGAGGTCAGCATATACCACTTGCCGCCATGCTCAAACACAGCCGGCGCTTCGCGGCTGAACGGCGCGTGCAGACCCTCGTACTGCCAGCAGATTTTTTCTTCCGCCTCCAAGAAGTCCTGCGTCAGGCGCATCGTCAGCTGACCGTTGTGGTTTGCGTCCATATAGAGGTACGCCGTATCGCCGCAAACGGCAATGTCAAAGTCACCGACCTCGCAGCCAAACGGGCGGTAGTGGGCTTTGACAATTTCATAGGGACCTAAGAATTTGTCGGCCTGCAAGACGGTAAAGCAGGCATCGTCACCGCAGTGCTTGATCCAACAGACATATTTGCCCGTGTACGCGCATTTGACAATGTGCGGGCGGTCAGCGCGGGACGTGGGATACAGCGGCGCGTCCTTGTCGGTTAGGTCGGGCTGGATGAACAAGCCCAAATCTTCCCAGTTACACAAGTCGGTGGAACGGTAGGCACGCATTCCCCATGTCCAGACCGGGCATTTGCCGTCGGTGTGGTCCTTGTTTTCGCCGTACCAGTAGTAGACGCCGTCCTCGTAATACAGCGCGCCGCCGTGGGCTTGGATGCGGCGGCCGTTGGTGTCGCGCCAGACTTTGGCGGGGTAGATGGCGTCGCGGGGCGGTTCCGACACGACCTCAGCCCCATCGGGGGTCAGCGGCGTGTCGGACATTTCCGGCTCGGCACTGTACAGTTCGAGCGCACACAGGGCTGCGTCCAGCGTGTCGGCAGCTTCGGCAGGGATGGCTCCGCCCGAGAATTGTATGATTTTACGAACGGAGAAGCCCAGCGCTGCGGGTTGTTTTTCTGCCATCGTGCGCATACCGGGCAGGAATTTGTCAAACACGGCACGGCTTTCTTCATAGGTAAAAATCTCTTTCAACGAGCTATCCAGTGAAAGCGTAACCTCCTGCATGGTTCATCCCTCTTTCTTGATTTTATTCAATGCGGCGTTCAGCTGTTGAATCATGGCGGGCGGCACAGCCTGGCCCGCCCTGCACGGCGGCGGTCTGTTCCCCGACGCCCTCGATGGCAAACAGCACCTCGGTGTCGTCGGGGGTGTTCTCTCAGGCGGCTTCCACCGTGACGGCGGCACTGTGCAGGTCGTCAGACACCTCCGGCGTCACGCGCAGGGCGGGTGCACCGTGGTTACCCAGCGCAAAGTGACTGTGCGGTGTTGCCTTAACAATTAAATGTATAGTGACCGCTGCCGACCGTATGCTGTGTGCCATCCGGCAGAATGATTCTGGCGGTGGTATTACAGGGAATGTCGGCGGTTAAGATGAATTGTCCGCCTTCATGTTTCCAAGACACATATACGGTTCCATTCTCCGTTTCAAAGCTACGCTTGGCCCACGTCAAGCTTTTGTCCGGCTGAGGATGAATCATAAGCCGCCGATAGCCTGTATCCTCTTGGTCTACGCCGCCGATGGTGCGGAACATCCAATCGTCTACCGTGCCGTAGGTATAATGATTGAAGCTCTCTTTTTTAGGCGTTCCATCGGGCTGATACATCTCCCAGCTTTCCCAAATTGTAGTGGCACCGCGCTTTACCTGTGCCAGCCACGACGGAGACTCTGTCTGGTACAAAAGCGTATAGGCGAGTTCGCGCTGCCCGCCGATGCAGAGCGCATCCAGCAAATAGGGCGTGGGCAAAAATCCTGTGTCAAGGCGGTCGCCGTTTGCGTGAATGATTTCTGCCAGTTTTGTACCGAATTTGTCCACCCATGCATCCGGCACAAGCCCAAAGACCAACATCAGCACATAGGCACCCTGCCGTTCATACCTTAAAACACCGTCTGCCGTAATAAGTGCTGCCCGGATCGCGTGTTTCATCTTGTCGGCTTCTTCCTGATACCGAACAGCATCCTCTTCGCGCCCTAAAACGGCGGCAGCCTGTGCCATTTTGTGGACGACCAGCCAACCGAAAATCGGCGCTGTATAGGCAGAAGTTATAGCCATTGTGGCGAATAACTGTTCTTGAGGTGCTCCGGCAAGGCTGGGCACCAGCCACTCACCAAACTGGAATCCGGTGTCCCACAGATGTTCTTCCACTTCATCGGGCAGGGTGCTGTTCGGTGCGTGAATACGGGCACGGCTGATAACATAGTCGCACCAGCCCTTCATGCTGTCATACTGCTTTTCAAGGATGCGGATATTGCCGGTGACTTCGTACATGGCCATCGGCACCGTCACGGCAGCATCACCCCAACCGGCACTGCACACGGGACCGCCGCATCCGGTTTGCTCCCCCATCTGAATGCCGGCATAGTGGTAGATAGACACATCCGGAACCGTAAAGGGAATCGAGCCGTTTTCGCGCTGGTCCACACACAGGGATTGCAGCCACTGGGTCAGAAACGGCGTGACATCCTCATTCAGCAAGGCGGTTTTGGCATACAAAGAGATATCGCCGGTCCATCCCGCCTTTTCGCGTTGGGGACAGTCGGTGGGAATGGACAGCATATTCGCACACTGGCTCCAGCGCGTGTTTTGGTATAAGCGGTTTAAATCTGCATTGGAACATGCAAAGGTTCCGGCATTTGTTTTTTCGGTAGAAAGAACGACAGCCACAAATTGATCGGCCATCGGATTTTCCACCCCGCTGACACGCAGATAACGGAATCCGTGAAAAGTGAACCGCGCCTCAAATGTTTGCGGCGTACCATCGGAAATGAACACGTCTTTTTGCTCGGTTATGCCCATTGCACTGTCGATGTTGTTGAAATAGTTTCCCTTTGCGTCAACTGCTTCAAAATGTTCTAACGTCACTGCGGCACCTGTCGGCAAATCCACAGTCACACGGGCGCGACCTGCAACGACCTGTCCAAAATCCACGATTCTTTATTGTGGCGGCTCTGCTTGTTTCTGCCGGTGCCGTGCCGCTGAATATGATGTTCAATATGTTTATTGCCGATGTAGCTGACTACAACGAATGGAAAGGCTTTAAGCGTATGGAAGGCACGATGGGCAGCCTGACCGGTCTTTCCGGCAAGCTTGGCAATGCATTGGGCGGCTTCCTGATGGGCGTTTTGATGAGCGCTTCCGGCTATGTCGGTGGTGCTGCTGTGCAGGCCGATTCTGCCATTATGATGATTCGTGTACTTGCATCCGTTGCTCCGCTGGTTCTCATGCTTGTGGTTGCTGCGATTCTGCGCCTCTACACCGTAGATAAGCAGATGCCCCAAATCAAACAGGATCTTGAGGCTCGTGCCGCTGCGACCACGGAAGCAGCCGCTGAATAATATACTGTTTTTGCGGGCAGGGAATCTTCTCTGCCCGCTTTTTTGAAGGGAATACGAGCAATGTACGATGCATTTTATCCCGGTCAAGTGTGGCTGGATACAAATGGGAACCGCATTCAAGCACATGGCGGCTCACTGATTTTTCTCGATGGTGTGTACTACTGGTACGGCGAAAACAAGGAAAAAACGGACAAGGCTGCGGGCATCTGGCACTGGGGCGTTCGTTATTACGCATCTGCAGATTTGTATAACTGGGAGGATCGAGGTCTGCTCATCCCGCCCGTGACGGATGACCCGAACAGTTCGCTGCACCCCACTTCTATGATGGATCGTCCGCACATCATTTATAATGCACGGACTAAAAAATATGTCTGTTGGCTGAAAATTATGGAGAAAGACCAGACGCAGACCGAAACCGTGCTTACGGCAGACTCCTTCTTTGGCCCATATACCATTGTGAGGGAAAAACTGCGCCCACTTGGTATGAGTGCGGGTGACTTTGACTTGGCTGTGGCACCGGACGGAAAAGCGTATTATTTCTTTGAACGCGTACATTCTGAGACGATCATCGCCGATTTAACGGAGGATTACACCGATGTGACCGGCTATTACTCCACGCATTTTCCCCACAAAGGACCGCCCCATGTGCGGGAGGCTACGGCTCATTTTATACGGCATGGAAAACACTATTTGTTGACTTCCGGCACAACCGGGTATTTCCCGAATCCGTCAGAGGCAGCTATGGCTGATACATGGCACGGTCCTTATACGGTACAGGGTGACCCGCATATTGGTGACAAGACAAAAACGAGCTTTCACAGCCAGATTTCGTCGGTATTCAAGGTGCCGAACAAAAAGGACTTGTACATTGCCTGTGCCGACCGCTGGATGCCGAATGCACCGGATTACGACTACACGCATTATGGTCCGCTTTACGACAGACTCTTTGATCCGGACGTGGAGAAAACACCTGCGGATTGGGCGCCGCTTGCCAATTTGCCGCAAGAGGATACGCGCAATGCCGACTATGTTTGGCTTCCCATCCTTTTTGACGGTGATACTGTGAAGATTGAATGGCGGGACAGCTGGAAACTGGAAGATTACGAGTAAAGGGAATACGATTATGCAGAAATACCAAGATAGCAGTCTTTCCCCGGAAGAACGTGCCGGTGACCTGCTGGCACGGATGAATCTGGATGAAAAATTTGGTCAGATCCAATGCTACAATGCCATTGATTCTTTCCTTGGCAAATCGGTGGAGAAGCAGAACCCCTACGGTGTCGGTCAGGTTTGCATTTTGATTGCGACTATGCTGGACGATGTGGGCAGCGTAGCGGGACTTATTGCAAGGCTGCAGAAACAAATCATGGAGTCCGGCAAACATCATATCCCCGCCATTTTCCATATCGAAACATTAACGGGTGTGATGGTGACAGCGGCGACTTCTTTTCCCTGCGGGGTGGGGCAGGCTTCCACATGGGACCCGGAGCAGCAGCAGAAAATGGCAGCCTGCATTGCCCGACAGGGACGCGCTATGGGAATCAGTCATGCGCTGGCTCCTGTGTTCGATATCTGCCGTGACCCGCGCTTTGGTCGTATGGGAGAAACCTACGGTGAGGACCCGACCCTTGCCGCTGCGATGGGGACAGCCTATGTGAAAGGCTTACAGGATAAACATCGTATGAGTGCCTGCAGCAAACATTTTCTTGGGTTTATGGCAGGACAGGGTGGAATCCATACGGCACGGGCAGTCGTTTCCCCGCGTGAACTGCGTGAAGTTTATGCCAAGCCGTTTCAGGCAGCCATTACAGAGGGAAAACTTGACAGCGTAATGAACTCCTATGCTGCCATTGATGGGCAGGTCCCGGCAGGCAGTAAGGCAATTCTGCGTGATCTGCTGCGCGGTGAGATGGGCTTTAACGGTGTAACTGTGTCGGATTACAGTGCTGTGGAACAGTTGGAATCGACTTATCATCTGGCTGAAAGTCCTGCCGAAGCAGGACGCCTTGCGCTGGAAGCGGGTATGGATCAAGAGCTTCCGACCATTGCGGCTTATAACGATGAACTGAAAGAAAACATTCGCAGCGGTGTTGTGCAGGAATCGCTGCTGGACGAAGCGGTGCTGCGTATTCTGACTATGAAATTCCGTTTGGGTCTGTTTGAAAATCCCTTCCCCGCTGAAAATGTACAGGCGGAAATCACTCCTGCAGATACGGCGCTGAACCGCAAAATCGCGCAGGAGTCAATGATCCTGCTGAAAAACGACGGTGTCTTGCCACTGGCAAAGAGCGCAAAAAAGGTAGCTGTTATCGGCTGGCACGCTGACAGTGTCCGTGCCTTATTCGGCGGATATTCGGCACTGGCCATGAAAGAAAATACGCTGGGCGTTAAGATGAGCATGGCCGGCATCCAGGCCGATGCGGATTCTCCGGTTGCAGAAAATGCGGTGCAGAAGACATATCCGGGAAGCAAAGTCGTTATGGAAAACCCCGGTATTGAGCCGCTGGCACGGCGCTGCTATCCCGATGCGTATAGTATGCTGGGGGCATTGCGCCTTGCTGCCCCGCATACAGAGTTTCTGTATGCACAGGGATACCCCTATGCCGGCAATGAGGAAAGCGGTCATGATGCGGCACTGCAGATCGCAAAAGATGCCGATTTGGTGATTTGCACTTTGGGCGGTCATTATGGCTGGAATGCGTCCTGCACAACGGGCGAGGGTATTGATGCCATGCACATTGGACTGCCGGTCTGTCAGGAACGCTTTTTAGAAAAACTGGAATCGCTGCACAAGCCTGTTGTCGGCGTTCACTTTGACGGTCACCCCATCAGCAGCGATACGGCAGACCGTGTATGCAACGCGATACTGGAGGCATGGGCTCCCGGTGCGCAGGGCGGTGAGGCTATTGCCGCGCTGCTGACCGGAACGGCGAATCCCTGCGGCAAGCTGCCCTGTACAGTGGCACGCCATGAGGGGCAGATTCCTGTGTACTACAACCACCCGACAAATACCTGTTACAGTATGACAGGAGGCACGCCGAAAAATGCCTATATCGATGGAGCGCACACGCCACGCTACTGCTTTGGTCATGGACTGAGTTATACAAAATACGAGTACGATACATTGCGGTTGGAAAAAGACGCTATTCAGGCCGACGGTGTACTGAAAGGGCGGCTGCATGTGCGCAACGCAGGAAATAAAGCCGGCACAGAAATCGTGCAGTTTTATGTGCATGATGTGGCGGCAAGCATGGTGCGTCCCGTTAAAGAACTGGTGGGGTTTGCCAAAGTGGATCTGCAGCCGGGTGAAGAAAAAACGGTCTGTCTTTCCCTGCCAATGAGCCAACTGGCTTTTCTGGATGCCGATATGCGTTGGAAAGTCGAACACGGGAAAGTCGAGCTGATGGTCGGGGCATCCTCTGAGGATATTCGCGGGAAAGCGGAGTTCATGATTGTGGGAGATGCTTATCCCGATGGCAAAAATCGCAGCTTTGTAGCTGACACAAAAATCATGTAAAGGTAAATTGACAATGCAAAGATTGGATTTTAACACCGGCTGGCATTTTAGCTGCCCCGATGGCCGCGATTTTGATGTGACCCTGCCGCATGACGCCATGCTCAACACTCCGCGCAGTACCGAGCCGGGGTTTACATGGTTCCTGCTGGCAGGCTGGCGCGGCAACGATTATACCTATACAAAGACCCTGCACATCACGTCGGAACTTATAAATAAGCACCTTGTACTGGAATTTGAGGGTATATACTGCATGACGACGGTGACCGTGAATGACCGCCCCGCCGCCGAAAAAGCTTACGGGTACACGCCATTTACGGTGGAACTGGATGGACTTCTGCGCGAAGGCGACAATACAATTGAAGTCACCGCCCATGTGCCGCAGGACGGTCATAATCGTTGGTACACGGGCGGCGGTATTTACCGCCCGGTGCATCTGCTGGTGGGTGAGGACGCCTATATAGAACGATACGGCGTGCGTGTCACAACGTTGTCTGTCGCACCCGCTTGCGTGCGGGTCGAGGTAATGACCCACGGCGGTGACTGTGCCGAGGTGCGAATCGCTGAGAAAAACGGGAAGGAAGTGGTTTGCGCCCAAGCGGCTGTTGCAGACGGACGCGCTGTGGTCGAACTGGAAATTCCGGACGCAAAGCTCTGGAACGCCGAACATCCGAATCTGTATCTTGCCGAAGTCACCCTGTACAGCGGCGGAAAAGCAGTTGACACGGTCACGGAATCGTTTGGTCTGCGTGTGATTGAAATTGACCACGCACGTGGATTGCTTATCAATGGGGAACCGACGTTTTTGCGCGGTGGCTGCATCCACAATGATATGGGCGTTATCGGCGTTATCAACAATGATGCCACCGAACTGCACCGCGCCCGCAATATCAAAAAGGCCGGGTTCAACGCAATCCGCAGCGCCCACCACCCGATGAGCCGCAGTCTGATGAAGGCTTGCGATGAAGTGGGTCTTTATGTGATGGATGAGGCGTTTGACTATTGGTATCGTATGAAGTCCCCCAATTCCCCTTATAACCGATATTTTATGCAGGACTTTAAGGTCGATACAGCCGTAATGGTGCAGGATGCCTACAATCATCCCAGTGTGGTGATTTACTCCATCGGCAACGAGATCCCGGAGGCCGGCGGTGTAAAGGGCGTGCTCGTCGGCAAGGAAATTGGAGATGCCATCCATGCGCTGGATACGACCCGTCCGACCACTTTATGCCCCAGCGTACATTGGCTGCGGGAATATCTGGACGGTACGCCTTATCTGACAACCGATGAGGACGAATGGATGCGCGATGACCCGGAACGGCAAAAGGCGGATTGGATGCACTATGCGTCCATCTTCCGCGGCGCAGTCAACAATCTGCCTGACAACGAGAAAGGGCAGGCTTACCCGGAAACCTACATCCGCATGGATGAAGATGCCACAAAAAACCTTTACCCTTATTTGGATATTGCCGGGTATAACTACTATGAGGATCGGTATGAGGTATTGCACAAACTCCACCCGGAACGTGTACTGCTGGGTACCGAAACCCGCCATACCATGCTGCCGGATACGATGAAGTTTGCCAAGACGCATCCCTACTTGATCGGCGATTTTGTCTGGACATTGCAATCTCACTTGGGTGAAATCAACTGCTGCGACCTGCACTATGAGGAAAACGAGGAACACAAAAGCTACCCGTGGGTCACAAACCACGGCGGCGTGCTGGATTTGACAGGGCAGGCAGAGCCGTCGCTGCATCGTTATGAGTTTATTTGGGGCGGCTTTTTAGACAAGCCTGTACACGCGCTGTACCTTGCCAGCCAGCCGCCTGTTCATAACGGAAAGCCCCCTATTGCCACAAGTTACCGCTGGACCGATACGGTAGACGGCTGGACTTATGAAGGATATGAGGGAAAACGGACTTTTGTAGATGCCTACACGGATGCTGACAGTGTGGAAATTTTTGTGAACGGCAAGAGCGCGGGCAAGGCACAGGTGAAAGACTACTTTGCCAAGATTCCCTGCATTTATGAACCGGGTGAACTCGTGGGTGTTGGCTATGATGCGGACGGACAGGAAATCTACCGCACTTCGGTGCGCACAGCCGATGCCGAAACCATGCTGACCGTCAAGACCGATAAGAACATTTTGCGCGCGGGCGGACAGGATTTCTGTTTTGCGGATGTCTATGTAACAGATAAAAACGGCACCGTCAAACTGCTGCCCGACTATGATGTGAAAATCGAGGTGGTCGGTGCGGCATCTTTGCAAGGCTACGGCAGCGCCGCCTATAAAAACGCCGAGCATTACGACCAACACCACCATAAGAGCTGGCAGGGTCATTTACAGGCTGTCCTGCGCAGCACGGAAAAGACCGGACCTGTGACTGTGACCTTTACTGCCGACGGCTGCGCTCCGGCAATCCTGCATTTGAGCGCTGAATAAGGAGAAAATTATGAAAAACCACGGAATGAACCCGTATCTCCCAAGCTGGGAGTATGTGCCGGACGGTGAACCGCATGTGTTTGGCAAACGTGTCTATATCTACGGCAGCCATGACCGCTTTGCCGGCTATGCTTTTTGCCTGAACGACTATGTATGCTGGTCAGCCCCGGTGGATGACTTGACTGATTGGCAGTACGAGGGCATCATCTACACCCGCGCCGAAGCTGCCCATAACGAGGATGGCCGCCAGTGCCTGTACGCCCCCGATGTGACCTGCGGTCCGGATGGACGCTACTACCTCTATTATGCGCTGAACGAAACCTCTGCCATCTCGGTGGCTGTCTGTGATACCCCCGCAGGGAAATATACCTATTACGGGGATGTTCATTACCCGGATGGCACGACTTTGGGCGCACGCCCCGGTGATGAGCAGCAATTTGACCCCGGTGTGCTGACCGAGGGGGAAACCACATGGCTATACAGCGGCTTCTGCCCGCCGATGATGCCGGGTCGCACAGGGGCGCTCTGTTATCGCCTTGCGCCCGATATGCTGACTGTTGAGCAAACCTATCCGGCTGTTGTACCCGGTGCCCAGACTGCAAAAGGAACGGGCTTTGAGGGACACGCATTTTTCGAGGCAAGCAGTATCCGCAAAGTGGGGGATAAGTACTATTTTATCTACTCGTCCGAGTTGAGCCATGAACTGTGCTATGCTGTCAGTGACAGCCCCTGCCGCGGCTTTGTTTATGGCGGCACGCTGGTAGATAATGCCGATTTAGGCTTGTGTGATACGGCGCGGTATTTTACGGGCAACAACCACGGCAGTATCGAACAGATAAATGGGCGCTGGTATGTGTTCTACCATCGCCACACGAACAGCAGTATGTTCTGCCGTCAAGGCATGGTGGAACCGATTGAAATTTTGCCGGACGGGCGTATCCCGCAGGCGGAAATCACAACAAGCGGACCGAGCGGCGCTCCCTTGCCGGCTGTCGAATTGCGTGAACTGCCCGCCTATGCCGCCTGTAACCTGTATATGACGCAGCCGCCGCCGGTCAATGCCGAGGTCGGGCAGAATCCGTTCCCGTACATCACGCAGGACGGCGCGGATGTCATGCCGGAAAGTGAAAGTAAACCGGAAGCATATATCTGCAATTTAACTTCCGGTACGGTAGTTGGATTCAAATATCTGAATTTTCAGAATGTCACGAAAGTATCGGTCAAGACGCGTGGTATGTGCTATTATGGCGGCTTTGACGTACTCCTCACTGCGGATGGTGAGCCGATTGGCACGGTTTCCGCGGCAAGAGGGAACGAGTGGACATGGCAGACAACGGAACTGGCAATCCCTGATGGAATCAGTGCCATTTATTTCCGCATGAAGGGCTATGGGACACTGTCGTTGGCCGCCGTGAAGTTTCATTGAGAAAGGAACAAATCTATGCTGGAAGATTATCAAAATAAGGTCTGCGTTGTAACGGGTGCCGCCAGCGGCATCGGCAAAGCGCTGTGTGAAAAACTGGTGGCACTGGGCGCACAGGTATACGCACTGGATCGCAATAAAGCAGATATAGAGGGCTTGTCAGCCTTTGTTGAAACAGACTTGTCCGATAAAGGAAGCATTGATGCTGCCTTTGGCGTTTTGCCGCAGGTGATTGACCGATTCTTCGGTGTGGCGGGTCTGTCCGGGGCGCGGACAAGTTACTGGCTGACGTTCACAGTGAATTTTATAGCAAACAAGTACATGACCGATACCTATTTGGAAAAACGCATTCCGTCCGGCGGCAGCATTGCCTATGTGACAAGCTGCGGTGGTCTGATGTGGGAAAAATGGCGCAAAGAGTATGTGAAAGTTATGGACTGCAAGACGTGGGATGAAATGGTCGCATTTATGAAGTCAGTTTCTCCTAAGGATGGCGTGGGTGTTATGGCCTACACCCTCTCCAAGCGTGCCATGAACTACTACACCTCGCTGAAAGCCGTGGAGCTTGGAAAGCGCGGAATCCGTGTGAATGCATTGCTGCCGGGTTCCACCGACACCGGCATGAAAAAAGAATTTGAGAAAATGGCCGGCGGGCAGGATAATCTTATCAAAGAAAACGGCGGCGCAGGACGCCTTGCCACCCCACAGGAGATGGCTGATCCGCTGCTGTTCCTTAACAGTGGTATGGCCGCCTTTGTTTCCGGATTGTTGCTGATTGCAGATATGGGTCACAACTGTGAAAAGACGCTGGGATTCTGCAACAATCAGTTGGATGTTCCCGCAGCACTGAAACTGTATAACACGAAGTTTTTTCAGAACAAGTTGAAAACCAAACAGTGATAATGGAATAATGAAATTTTTGGGATGAGGTATGTGGCCATTCGGATGCTGAACAGGTTTTAGCAGTGAAATCAATCGCAGGTGGATTGCCGTCTTGAATTGTGAATGCTGTGTAAACAATTAGCACTTGCTGTTGACGGAGTGCTAATCATCAGTGTATACTAAATTTGCAGATATGTTCTGCACCAGCACCTTTACAACTGAATACACAGCATAACAGGTACTTTACTTTCCCGGTGGGGCGCACAGCAAGGTCAAGGCAGACCCTAACCCACGGCAGGGAGAGGACATAATGATACTCCAGATGCCCCACAGCTTCAGATGGGGTGACCGCGCAGGGGTTGTAATCAGTAAGATTCTTGCAGAGTCAGTGTACGGTCGTTGCCAGCGGCTTGCCTGTTATGTTCCCATGTCTGGGGGCGAGCGGCAAATTAGACATTTTTCTTCAGCATTTATTTTGATGTACACGGTCTCTTTTATTATTTACATAACCGTGTGATTGACGCCAATATGCGTATTATTTGATTTTTATTGAATTTACATCAAGATTTGCGGGGAAAGTGTACCCTTACGCCCAGATAAAACAGAGAAAATATAGAAAGAGCCCGGAGGGCCTTACCAAATCGGTAAGGTCCTCCGGGCTCTTTTTTCTCCCCGGAAAGTGTATTCAAAAGGGTTACACAAGGCAACAGAAAAAATCAAGAAAGGATGTGAGTATATGACAAACGCAAAACAGACGAACTGTGCGAAATACGCACGCGGACCGCCGAAGTGAATCAGAACTGATTCACTATCTTGAATCAAAACCGAAAAAGTGAATCAAATCTGATTCACTCCCAAAACTCGCCCAAACAAGCCCCGTGTGGGGCGGATGCCCCGCATCGCACACGGACGCGATGAACTCCACAAACCCGCCGTTTGGCGCGTTTGTGGGGCTGTGGGGCGGCGTGAACCGTACAACTTACTACTAGAGAATAAAACTTACTACACACAAAATTACGATACTATGAGATAATGGATATATGCCAAACAAGAAAGGATGATGCAAATGACTTTTACAAAACTTCCAAAGGCAATCTCCGCAGAAGAACTTCTCTCCACGCCGCTGCCGCCGGTCAAGTGGATTATTCCTGGTCTGCTCCCAGCCGGTCTTGCACTGTTTGCTGGCCCAAGCAAGGCAGGCAAAAGCTGGTTGACCTTGTGGCTGTGTTTGCAGATCGCGCAGGGTAATCCTGTCTGGAATCGAGAAATAGAACCACGCACCGTGATTTATTTTTCGCTGGAAGATACATTTAATCGTTTGCAAAACCGCATTTTCCAGCTTATCGACGGCGGAGATGCCCCAGAGCGTCTGATTCTCCAAACGGAATGTCTGAGTATTGGGCAGGGCTTAGAGGAACAGGTAGAATCTTTGATTCATACATACTGCGATGTTGGCTTGATTGTCATCGATACACTTCAAAAAGTGCGTGTGAGCGATGGAAACGGCGGGATATATGCGAACGACTATAAGGAGGCGGGTGCATTGAAAAACCTCGCTGACAAGTATGGTATCTGCATTTTGCTGATTCACCACTTGCGCAAGCAGAGTGCAGCTGACCCATTCGACCAGATTTCCGGTTCTACCGGACTTATGGGTGTGGCAGATACCAGCTGGGTTATGCAGCGCAAGCGAATGAGCCAAACTGCTGACATTTTGCTTACCGGACGCGATATGGACGATAGAACGCTGCATTTGCGAGAAGAAAATTGCATCTGGACTTTGGAAGATGAAGAAACCGCAGAGGAACGAGAGATCAAGGCTGTGCCGGACTACTTGTGGAAAGCGGCGAAGTACATCGAAAGTGTCGGAAACTGGCAGGGAACAGCCTCTGAGTTGCCCTATCCGTCAATGTGGGAAAAGGCGCGGCAAGGCTTACCGAACAGGCGTTGCAGAAAGCAATCAAGAAGTTTTTGGAGCAGAAAAGCAAAGCCCCGCATGGGAAACAGACCATGCGGCAGCTTATGAAGCAAAATGCGGGTGTTTCCAACATCGAGATCACCGACAGCAATATCAAAGCCTTTGAGAGTACCGCGAAGAAGTACAACATAGATTTTTCGCTGAAAAAGGTTAAGGGCGAACAGACCCGTTACCTTGTGTTTTTCAAAGGGGCGGTACGACCTTGTATATAAAAGCCGCGTCTTTACGGACACCTATTCCAAAGACACGATAACCGTTACCAACGCGGAACAAGTTATTTTCGGCGGTACGGGCTACGACACGAAAAACCGCTTGCCGCCGGAAGTGGAACACAGTTACCCGGATTATTCTATCTACCCGCAGTTTTTCGGGATTGCCTACGGCTTTTTAAGCCGGGGTTGTCCGAGAAATTGCGGGTTTTGCATTGTCAGCAGTAAAGAGGGACGCAAAAGTGTTAAGGTTGCGGATTTGTCCGAGTTTTGGAAATGGCAGCCGGAAATAAAAATCATGGACGCTAATCTGCTTGCCTGTCCCGACCATGAAAATCTCATTGAGCAGCTTATACGAAGCCGCGCATGGGTGGATTTTTCGCAAGGGCTGGATATTCGCCTTGTGAACAGGGATAATGTCAGCCTGTTAAATCGGGTACGGATAAAAGCGGTACATTTTGCATGGGATAATCCCGACGAGGACTTAACCGGGTATTTCCAACGTTTTTTGGATTTGACCGCCATTAAGAGCAGCCGCCAGCGGCGCGTGTATGTTCTTACCAACTACGGCAGCACTCACGAACAGGATTTATACCGCGTGAACACCTTGCGGGCTATGGGCTTTGACCCGTATGTGATGATTTACGAGCGTCCAACCGCCCCGCCTGTTACCCGCCATTTGCAACGGTGGGTAAATAACAAACGGCTTTTCTATGCTGTCCCCCGTTTTGAAGATTACATTCCGGGCAGAAAGGAGGTTTGAAATGGCGTATGTAACCGTCCCAAAGGACTTAACAAAAATCAAAAGCAAGGTAATGTTCAACCTTACGAAACGACAGCTAATTTGTTTCAGCGCGGCGGTAGCAATCGGACTGCCGCTGTTCTTTTTGGTAAAAGACAGCGTTGGAACAACCACAGCGGCATTGTGCATGGTGCTTGCCATGCTGCCTATGTTTTTGCTTGCCATGTACGAGAAAAACGGGCAACCGCTGGAAGTGATTATTCGGCAATTTGTGGAAGTGAAGTTTCTTCGCCCCAAAGAGCGACCTTATCAGACCAACAATTTTTATGCCGCCCTTGCGCGGCAAGAGCAATTAGATAAGGAGGTACGGGCGATTGTCAAAGGAAAAGAAAAACACCCAAAACGAAAAGCGTAAACTTTCCCGACAGGAAAGAAAACAGATAGATACCCTTATCCGACAGGCAAAGGGCGACGGGAAGCCCCATACGGCGCAGGACAGCATACCGTTTGAGCGAATGTATAAGGACGGGATTTGCCGCCTTGCAAACGGGCGGTATTCCAAGTGCATTGAGTTTGAGGACATCAACTATCAGCTTGCGCAGCCGGACGACAAAACCGCCATTTTTGAAGCCCTTTGCGATATGTATAACTCGTTCGACGCTTCTATCAGCGTGCAGCTTTCCCTAATCAGCCGCCATGCGAACAAGGACGATTTCAAGAACAGTATCACGATTGCGCCGCAGAATGATGACTTCGACAGTATCAGAGCAGAATACACCGAAATGCTTAGGACGCAGCTTGAACGCGGAAACAACGGGCTTATCAAGACCAAGTTTCTCACCTTTACCGTTGAAGCAAAGGACATTAGATCGGCGCGGGCGCGTCTTGCCCGCATTGAAACGGACACCCTCAACCATTTTAAGGTGATCGGCGCGGCGGCGCGGGTATTGGACGGGAAACAGCGTCTTGAAGTGCTGCATGGGATTTTCCACCCGGACGGGGAACGCTTTAACTTTGCGTGGGAATGGCTACCCGCAAGCGGTCTTTCTGTCAAAGACTTTATCGCGCCGTCCTCTTTCCGATTTGGCGACGGGCGAATGTTTCAAATGGGCGGCAAGTTTGGCGCAGTTTCCTTTTTGCAGATCGTCGCGCCGGAACTCTCCGACCGTATGCTTGCCGACTTCATGGACGCGGAAAACGGGATTATCGTCAATCTGCACATTCAGAGTATCGACCACAACGAAGCAATCAAGACGATTAAGCGCAAGATTACCGACCTTGACCGTATGAAAATCGAGGAACAGAAAAAAGCAATCCGCAGCGGCTACGACATGGATATTATTCCGTCCGACCTTGCCACCTACGGCGGGGAAGCAAAAAACCTACTCCGCGATTTGCAGAGCCGCAACGAAAGAATGTTTCTGCTTACGCTGCTTGTCTTAAACCTTGCAGATACCAAGCAGAAATTGGATAACGAAGTATTTGGAGCGGCGGCAATCGCGCAGAAATACAACTGCATTTTGACCCGCCTTGACTACCGGCAGGAACAGGGGCTTATGTCCTCTATCCCGTTGGGGGAAAACCTTATCCATATCCAGCGCGGCTTGACGACCAGCAGCACCGCCGTTTTCGTTCCCTTTACGGTGCAAGAGCTGTTCCAAAGCGGCGAAGCATTGTATTACGGCTTAAATGCCCTTTCCAACAACATGATTTTGTGCGACCGAAAGAAGCTGAAAAACCCCAACGGCTTGATACTCGGCACACCGGGCAGCGGCAAAAGTTTTTCTGCAAAACGCGAAATCACAAACGCTTTTCTTATCACGTCCGACGACATTATCATTTGCGACCCCGAAGCCGAATATTACCCCCTTGTCGGACGTTTGAAAGGACAGGTTATCAAGGTTTCGCAGAACAGCACGCAGTACATTAACCCTATGGATATTAACCTCAATTACAGCGAGGGCGACACGCCCATAGCCTTAAAGAGCGATTTTATCCTTTCCTTTTGTGAGTTGATTATGGGAGGTAAAAACGGGCTGGAAGCTGTCGAAAAGACCTTGATTGACCGCGCTGTTATCAGCGTGTACCGCAACTACCTTGCCGACCCGAAGCCGGAGAATATGCCGATTTTGGGCGACCTCTACGACGAGATCAAGAAGCAGCCGGAAAAGGAAGCGCAGCGTATCGCGGCGGCATTGGAACTCTATGTAAACGGCAGCTTGAACATTTTTAACCACAGGACAAACGTTGACATTCATAACCGCCTTGTCTGCTTTGATATTAAGGAACTCGGTACGCAGCTTAAAAAAGTCGGTATGCTTATCGTCCAAGACCAAGTATGGAACAGAGTAACGGTAAACCGCAGCGAGGGCAAGGCGACGCGGTATTACATCGACGAATTTCATTTACTCTTGAAAGAGGAACAGACCGCAGCATACAGCGTCGAGATTTGGAAGCGTTTTAGGAAGTGGGGCGGTATTCCGACAGGTATCACCCAAAACGTGAAAGATTTGTTGTCGTCCCGCGAGGTGGAGAACATCTTTGAAAACAGTGATTTTGTGTATATGCTCAACCAAGCCCAGGGCGACCGGGAAATCCTTGCCAAGCAGCTTAACATTTCGCAGCAGCAAATGACCTATGTAACCCATTCCGACGCGGGCGAGGGGCTTATCTTCTATGGCAACGTGATTTTGCCCTTTATTGACCGTTTCCCAAAAGATACGGAACTCTACCGCGTGATGACGACCAAGCCCGGCGAGGTGTCAGCATGAAGATAGAAACGGATAAAATCTATTGCGGCGACAGCTTGCAGGTGCTTCAAACCTTGCCGGATAACTGTATGGATTGTTGCGTAACGTCCCCGCCCTACTATGCTTTGCGCGATTACGGCACAGACGGGCAGATCGGACGGGAAGCAACGCCGGAGGAATATGTTTCCCGTATTACGGCTGTATTCCATGAGGTAAAGCGGGTGCTTACGCCGGAGGGTACTTGTTGGCTGAATATCGCGGACACTTATTGCGGCACAGGCAGCAAAGCCGACCACCAAGACCCCAAATATCCCAAAGGCAGGAACGGGCAGCAAGTGGCGGTAAACCACCGCGCCCCCGGCTGCAAGCCGAAAGACCTAATCGGTATTCCGTGGCTTGTAGCCCTTGCCTTGCGGGGCGACGGTTGGTATTTGCGCAGTTCTATCATTTGGCACAAGGGAAACGCCATGCCGGAAAGCACGCGGGACAGACCGACGCGCTGCTATGAATATGTGTTTCTGCTTACCAAGTCAAAGAAGTATTATTACGATTGGCAAGCAGTAGCCGAGCCGATAGCCCCCACAACGGCGGTACGGCTGAAAAGCGGAGTTGGGAAAGGCAACAAATATGCCGCTACCGTTCCGGGGCAAAACCAGCCGCAGAAAATCAACCGTCCCCGCAGGAAAGGCGCATACACCGACGAAATGATTTCCCCCGTCCGCAGCCGCCGCAACGTTTGGCAGATCAACACAGCTTCCTATCGCGGCGGGCATTTTGCAGCGTTCCCGCCCAAACTTGCGGAAACGTGCATTTTGGCGGGCTGTCCCATCGGCGGGATTGTCCTTGACCCCTTTTTCGGCAGCGGCACCACCGCAGCGGCGGCAAAGCACCTTTCCCGCCGCTATATCGGCATTGAGTTAAACCCCGACTATTGCGAACTTGCAAAACAGCGGATTGGAGGTGATGAAGATTGAGCAAGGAATGGAAAGCCCCCGACAAGGTAACGCAGAAAATGACCCGCGACGGGGCGGTTGCGGAAAACCTTACGACGGGCGAAACAACGAGTATCAGCGAAAGACCGCCGGAGGAAAACTATTCAGCCCCCGTAGCGGGAGCAGCGGAAAAAGCCACCCAACGTATTGGCACAGAGGTTAGCCGCCACTTTGAAAAGGGCGCGGAGAAAAAGACCCTTGACGCAGCACAGCTTAAAACCCATACGTCCCGCTTGCAGTTTTCCGAAGCGGAACGGGCAACGCCGGAATTGCAGAAATCTATCCGTAAATCCGAGAAAGCGGCAGACCGTTTAGACGCAGCGCGGGCGGCTATCCCCAAGCAGACCAAAATCAAGAAAGAGCGCGTTTTTGACGAAGCCAAAGGCAAAGCAAAGACGCGCCTTGCTTTTGAAAAAACGGATAAGCCCCCAAACGGCAAGTTGCGTCATAACCCGTTATCCCGTCCGGCGCAGGAATTGGACGCCGCCGTACATGGAAAAATCTATGAGGTGGAGAAAGAAAACGTCGGTGTGGAAAGCGGACACAGGATAGAACTTGTGGGCGAGAAAGCGGGCGGCATGACGACGCGGGCAGTAAAACGCGGCATACGCAGCCATAAGCTGAAACCTTACCGGGCGGCGGCAGCAGCCGAGAAAAAGGCAGCAAAGGCAAACGCCGATTTCCTCTACCAAAAGGCGCTGCATGATAACCCCGCCCTTGCGCACTCCAACCCGATTTCCCGTTTTTGGCAGAAGCAGCGCATTAAAAAGCAGTATGCAAAGACGCTGAAAGCGGGCGGCAAAGTGAAAAAGACCGCCGAAGCCACCGCAAAGGCGGCGAAGAAAACCGCGCAGGAAACCAAACGGGCGACGTTCTTTGTCGTCCGGCACTGGAAAGGCTGCTTGCTTGTGGGCGGGATTGCCTTTATCGTGCTTCTGCTTTTCGGCGGCTTGTCCTCTTGCTCCCTCTTTGGCGGCAACAGCGGCAGCGGCTTAATTGCGTCGTCCTATCTTTCCGAGGACGCGGATATTACAGGCGCGGAAAGCGCGTATGCCGCTATGGAAGCCGAGTTACAAGATATGCTGAATAATATCGAGCGCGAATACCCCGGCTATGACGAATACCGGGTGAACGCGGACGAGATCGAGCATGACCCGTATGTGCTAATCTCTATCCTCTCCGCTTGGCATGAGGGCGTGTTTACTCTCGATGAAGCGCAAAGCACCCTTGAAATGCTCTTTGAGAAACAGTATATCTTGACCGTTGAGGAAGAAGTACAGGTACGATACCGCACCGAAACGAGGACGGACAGCGAGGGCAACGAATATGAGGTTGAAGTACCCTACAACTATTACATTCTCCATGTGGATTTGGAAAACTTCAACCTTTCCCATGTCCCCGTCTACATCATGGGCGAGGAACAGCTATCCATGTACGCTATGTATATGTCGTCGCTTGGGAACAGACCCGACCTTTTCCCGCAATCCGGCTATATTTCAAAATACTATGAAAACCCGCCAGCGGATTATGAAATCCCGCCCGCCTATCTGGAAGATGAACAGTTTGCGCGGCTCATAGAGGAAGCGGATAAATACGTCGGCTTTCCCTATGTGTGGGGCGGCAGCACCCCGGAAACCTCTTTTGATTGCAGCGGCTTTGTGAGTTATGTATTGACGAACAGCGGCCTATACAATACGGGCAGACTTGGGGCGCAAGGGCTTTACAACATTTCAACCCGCGTTTCCAACCCGCAGCCGGGGGATTTGGTTTTCTTTACGGGAACCTATGCATCTTCCGGGGCAGTGAGCCATGTAGGGATTTATGTTGGGGACTCAAAAATGCTGCATTGTGGTTCTCCAATTGGTTATGCCAATCTTAATTCTTCTTACTGGAGCAGCCATCTGTATGCATTTGGAAGGCTGGCTGCAATCCCAGAATAAGGTATGAAGATAAAAAAGTTGGTGCGGATCTGCCAGAGAGATTTATGGATATTTGGTATCGACTTTCGGAACAGGATCGGGTATTGTGTGTGGCTGAAAGGAGGGAAGTACCTTATGAATGAGATGATGGATCAGTTGGAGCAGGTGATTGAAGAGCGGGTTATGCAGCTGAAAGGAAAAATGGAAGAGGAAAAAAGTCAGACCGATCAAGCCGAAAAGGAGGAGTATATCATGCATGTGGAACGAATCCTGAATAGCCTTTCAGAGGAAGAGAGGGAGTGGCTGGATGATCAGATGATGAAAAAGCTGGATGTACCAAATCAGGAACGGCTGCGGTATTACAAGGCAGGGCTGGCAGATGCTACCGAAGTGATGCGTTACTTGAAGACTTGATTTTAGACAAGGGAGCGGCTGTGAGAGCAGCCGCTTGTTCTGGATCCAGAGAGAGGAGGATGCAAATGAGAACAACCACGTTGACGGTTAGCTTTAATACAGAAAAACTGGATGCTTTGAAATTTCATATGGAGAAACGGGATGCGGATCTGCAGGCAGAGTTAAATGATACGGTACAGAAACTGTATGAGAAATATGTTCCGCAGGCCACCCGTGAGTACATTGATGATAAGGTGGCGAGAGAGGTTTCATCTGCCAGAGATCGAACCCGGAGGGCAGAACGGCCTGCAAGACGGGTAGAAAATCTGGCAGAGACGGCAGGAGAGGCATAAGAGCGGAGAAAGAGGATGCTGTATGGTGCAGATGGAAGAAGCACATAGCCTTTTGTAAGCCCTTGTGTGCCCCCGTGTCAGGCTTTAGACAGCCAGGTGGCATTCGTGTACCCTGGTGGGGAATGAAGGCGGTGTTGGGCAAATGTGAAAGAAGGTTCTGAAAACAGTGGAATAGGTCGAGAAAATGCTGAATTCCAGAGGCTTTTGGCAGGGTCGAAATGTGTGCAGGTTAAAGGGGGTATGCTGCTTTTGGCAGCCCACCCCCGGAAAACACCGACCGGCAAAGCCGTTCGGCAAATTTGGTTTGAATACTTTTTCGAGAAAATGCCGAAAGAATGGTGCTGTATTTTTGAAAGTGGCAGGATTTTGGAGGAAATGAGAGAGATTTTGTGAATACCTGGTAAGGAGGGAATGATGGGGAGCGAAAATGCGAAAGTCCGTGTTGGGATTTATATTGAAAAAGCTATATTAGAACAGGTAGACGGGTTGTTGGAGACTGCCAATGTGCGTTCCAGAAACGAATTTGTAGCAGAAGCACTTAAATTCTATATGGGGTATCTTCTTGCAGGAAAAGCAGAAAATTATTTTTTGCAGTCACTGACTTCTGTGCTTACGGGAACCGTTCAGGATAGTGAGAACCGTCTGGCCAGGATGGACTTTAAGATAGCAGTGGAATTGTCCAAGCTCTCACAGGTAATTGCCTACACCCATGATGTGGATGAAGAATCTTTAAACAGGCTGCACGTAAAATGTGTTGATGAAGTGAGACGGATCAATGGAACTGTGAAGTTTGAAGATGCGTATCATTATCAAAAGCGGGATGTGTAGATATTGTTGGAAAGGAAACGATGGAAAGAGAATTTATTTGTACTTCCCTCTAGTTGTGTGATGAATTTTCAGAAGAGATAAAAAATAGATTTGTCCTTTACGATACAATAACTCATCGATTATAATATACTAAGAAATGAATCGAGGTGTAGAATTTTGAATGAGAGAGAACAAATCATTCAACTATGGTTCAAAATGTGGCTTACACAACAGGATCTTGGTATGGATGACATTTTTGCGGAAGACGTGATTTATACTGAAAGCTGGAGTCCAAAATATAATAACCGTCAAGTTGTAAAACATTGGTTTAATGAATGGAATACACGTGGCAAGGTGATGGAGTGGAAGATCAAGCAGTTCTTTCATAAAGATAACCAGACGGTTGTAGAGTGGTATTTTAAAAATGAAATGAATAATGGGAATATAGAGGAATTTGACGGAATGTCCTTGATTGTATGGACAGCAGATAATAAAATAAAATCATTAAAGGAGTTTGGATGTAACTTAAACAATTATAATCCTTATGAGGATAGTGATACGCCTAAATTTAGAGATGAAAAGACTAGTTGGTTTTAATCAGAAACAGAAAAATTATATGTGTTAATCTGGCCGAGGAGGCTTGATTATAAAAGTAAAGATAAAAACGCAACGTATGCAGTGATGCATACCAGAGCCGGTAGGTAGCCCGGCCGTCCTGCATATTAGGGTAAGTAACCTGCCCCTCCGGGTTGTCCATTCTTTGCTCATTTCAATCATTAAGGAGGGATTGCCATGAGTATAAGGACAGGCAAGCTGACAGTGTTTTTTGAGGAACCATTTTGGGTAGGTATTTTTGAGAGAGTTGAAAATGGGAAACTTTCCGTTTCCAAAGTAACATTTGGAACTGAACCAAAGGACTATGAGATATGGGAGTTTGTGCTAAAGGAATATGATCGTTTGCAATTTAGTCCATCTGTGGAGGTTACTGAAAAGGAACTAACAAAAAACCCAAAGAAGCTCCAGCGTG